>VOFJ01002971.1_pt1 | contig 19405 bp, 22 predicted proteins | sample 5384081 | NCBI WGS metagenome assembly VOFJ01 (sample SAMN12384729, study PRJNA508395) | human gut metagenome | isolation source: healthy gut I | host: Homo sapiens
GCGTGACGTTCAAGCTGTACGAGCGGGTGCCGGTCGTGGGGATACGCTGTAAACGACGGTACCTCGTCGTTCAACGGATTCTGGGCGCAGGAGCTATCGACAACGCCCGGCGCCAGCGCGAGACCTTCAACGGCAAGGTCTACGAGACGCCGTGGCCAAGGAGTACCTGCTCTACCTGCAGCAGGCCGGGACGCTCGTGATCGGTTTTGGCCGGAACTGACGGCCGTGGCGCAGGTCAGGTGCCGGGACGTGCCGCAACGTGGACCCCTTCTTCGGGGCGGTCCCGACTTCGTCAAATAACGTGCCCCGCAAAGGTGCAGAGTCCGCGCATCAACATCGCCGCCGCTGCTGCCTCGCGGGCGCCCTGCCAGCTTCAGCGGCGCCGTGGGCAGTTTCACGATGGATGCCGTGCTCCGCAGGAGCGGCTGGCCGCCAACTCCGCGGCGACCTATACGGTGAAGATCTCGGCACGGGCAACTTACGTTCGTGCAGGCGCCCAAACTGACGCCCTCGCTTCTGTTCGAGCAGTACCACGTCAAGACCTCACCGGAGTCGATCAACACCTCGGCGGCCGGCATTTCTGGCTACCGCCAGCGTTCGAATATCCTTCATCGCGCGCGCCGAAGGCACGTACGAGGTGGAACCCGTCGAATTCAGCTATTTTCGACCCGTCGCGCATGCAGTACATGACGCTGAAGTCGAAGGCGCTGAGCGGAGATCACGCCCGATCACGGGCGGCGGCGACGCCCCTGTGGTGCAGCCGCGGCATGAAGCGAGAAAGTCGGGTTGCTCGATTGTGATATCCGCTTACCGCTGGGCAGCCCGCAGCGTTCGTCCGCGAACTGTTCCTCTTCAGCGCGGCCTGTATTGGTGCTGCTCTTCGGCATCCTGATCCTTCGCAATGCCCACGTCGCGCTGCAGTGCCGGCAGATCCGCGAGTCGCAGAACGTGGCTCTGCCAGGCAAAAAGCGCGCCAACAAGTCGCCGTGCAGCGTTTCCGCGCCGCCAAACGCTACATGGAGGAGCAGAACCGCCATGCGTTTCTACGAGGAGAGTTCGCGCGTTGGGGCTGCTACGAGCGCATTGTTCAACATTCCGGTCGCCAACCTCACGAAAGAGAACGTCCGCGAGAGCTGCACAAACGGGGCGTCTCGTCCGGAAGAGTCGCAGCGGTTTCACGGCCATCACCATTGGGCGACGTCACAGGCGCAGTATTCGCCGGCCGCATCGGCCCGGATGACCGAGGTCTACGGCGAGGGCGTCGATATCATTTCGCGGATCGAAGCGATGATAAAAAACGATAGGAACAGCTGCTGAAAAAAACGAATTTCAGTTTGTCTCGTCCTGCTGCTGGTGTTCTGGCATCCTATGCGCAGGAGCTCGCCGACAGCCTTGCGCAGCGGGAAGGCAGAGCGAAAGCCGCGCCCCGGCCCACGACCGAACAGTTAGGGGGACATGGCCAACACGGCCTATATCAACGGCAACTTCCATTCTGGCCGCCGAAGTCTACGAAGAGGACTTCTTTTCCTGCGTGGGTAAGCTCCGTGAAATTTACTATAACCTCGCCAATGCCTACTTCTGCGACCCGCATCGGCAAAGCGTCATCCTCTATTACAAACGGGCGCGTGGCTGGCTCCCGGCAACGACGATGCCATCCGCCACAACCTGAGCGCTGTCGCGCCGCCGAAGCCTCGCAATGAAGGATACATCGAGGACATTCCCGAATTCGTGACGTGGATGCGCGAAGCCCGCCACACGATGAGCTGTACGGCGTGGAGCGTCCTTTCGCTGGTGCTGCTGGCCTGCGCGCTGGCGCTGTTTCTGGTCTACCTGCTGGCCCAGCGGCTTTCGCTGCGCAAGGCCGGGTTTTACGGCACCGTCGTCGCCGTGCTGTTGTGCATGCTGACGACGTGGTTCGCGCTGGGCGAACGCCGCGAGATGCTCGACGACACTTCGGCCGTGGTCATGACCGCTTCTACGGCGGTCAAGAGTTCGCCCGACAAGTCGTCCACCGATCTTTTCGTGCTGCACGAAGGCACGGTCGTGACGATCACGAACCGGCTCGACGACTGGTGCGAAGTGGTGATCGCCGACGGCAAGAAAGGGTGGCTGGAGTGCCGCAAAATCGAAACGATCTGAATGTCTAAATTACTACAGGACGTCGTCGGCGAGTTGTCGAAGCTTCCGGGCGTGGGGCGCCGCACGGCGCTGCGCCTCGCCATCCACATCCTGCGCATGGAGCGGGAGTCGGTGGCCGAAATGACGGAGAGCATCGACCGTTTCCGCAACGACGTGAAATACTGCGCCGAGTGCAACAACCTTTCGGACGAGGAGGTGTGCCCGATCTGTCTGGACGACGAGCGCGACCGGACCACGATCTGCGTCGTGGAACAGGTCGCCGACGTTCTCGATCGAGAATACCCACCAGTACAAGGGCCTTTACCACGTGCTGGCGGGGTCATTTGCCGCCGATGGGGGCATTTCGCCCCTCGGATCGAAGATCGACCTGCTGACCGAACGCATCGCCCGCGGCGGCGTGAAGGAGGTGATCCTCGCCATTTCGACCTCGGTCGAGGGCGAGACGACGCTCTTCTACCTGATGAACCGCCTGCGGCAGTTTCCCGGCGTGAAAGTCACCTCGATCGCCCGCGGCATCGGCTTCGGCGACGAGCTGGAATACGTCGACGAGCTGACCATCACGCATGCCCTGCGGAACCGCCGCGAAGTCGAATGATTCGCGGCCCGATAAATAAACGGTACGAAAAATGAAAAGAGGAATAATGACCCTCGCGGCGTTGGCCGCCATGTTGTGGAGCCTGCCCGCTGCGGCGCAGGAGGAATACCGGCAACCCGCGCTGGAGAATCCCGAATCGTGGAGCGTCGTGGTGATCCCCGACCTGCAGGGATATGCCAAGAACGAAGCCAGCCAGCCCATCGCCCGCCTGATGACGGCATGGATCGCCGACAATATCGAGCGGCTGAACGTTCGGATGGTGCTCTGCGTGGGCGACGTGGTCGAGCAGAACGACCGCATCGGCAACGGCTTTTCGGGCGATCTGACCTCGGTGCGCCAATGGCAGGGCATGGCCGATGCGTTCAAGGTGCTGGACGGTCGCGTGCCCTATCTGGTCGCCACCGGCAACCACGACTACACCTATACCCGCAGCGGCGCGCGGCGCACGCACCTGAACGAATATTTCCCGATCGGCCGCAACCCGCTCAACGCGGCGGCGATCTGTCAGTTCGGACTCGATTCGGACGAGAATCCCGCCGTCGAGAACTGCGCCTTCGAACTGAAGGCCCCCGACGGCAAGGACTACCTTTTCCTGAATATGGAGTTCGCGCCCCGCGATACGGTGATGAAGTGGGCGCAGCAGGTGGTGGGGCTGGAGGAGTACGCCGATCACCGGATCGTGCTGATGACCCACGCTTACCTCGATGCCAAGGACCAGCGGCTGTCCGGTCCCTGCAAGGTGACGAGCTACGAGCCGCTGGTGCGCAACGGCAGGATCGTGAAGATCAAGGGACTGCCGCTTCCCGACGCCAGCAACGGCGAGGAGCTCTGGCAGAAACTGGTCCGCCCGGCTTCCAACATCGAACTGGTGGTCTGCGGCCACATTTCGGGAAGCGGGTTCCGCACCGACAGAAACAGCGCCGGAAAAGACGTACACCAGATGCTCTTCGACGCGCAGTCGATGGGCGGCGGTTACGAGGGCAACGGCGGCGACGGCTGGATACGCATTCTGGAGTTCATGCCCGACGGCGTGACGGTGAAGGCGACGACTTTCTCGCCCCTGTTCGCCATTTCGCCCACTACGCGGCAGTTCGCTTGGATGCGCGACGCGAAGAACGAATTTACGTTCCGCTTCAGCAAATAAGACCCGGGTACGGGATCGTACCCAATTTAAAATAGTTTCAGTTATGGAATTTCTGACAAACGACAAACTCACGATCGTGGGCGCGGCCGGTATGATCGGCTCGAACATGGCCCAGACGGCGCTGATGATGCGCCTTACGCCGAACATCTGCCTGTATGACCCGTATGCTCCCGCGCTCGAAGGTGTGGCCGAGGAGCTTTATCACTGCGCGTTCGAAGGGGTGAACATCACTTGGACGAGCGATATCAGGGAGGCTCTTACGGACGCTTCGTATGTCGTTTCGTCGGGCGGCGCGGCGCGCAAGGCGGGCATGACGCGCGAAGACCTGCTGAAAGGCAATACCGAGATCGCCGCGCAGCTGGGCAAGGACATCAAGACCTACTGCCCCGGTGTGAAGCATGTGGTCGTGGTTTTCAATCCCGCCGACATCACGGGACTGGTGACGCTGATCTATGCGGGCATCCGTCCCTCGCAGCTTTCGACCCTCGCCGCGCTGGACAGCACGCGCCTGCGTTCGGAGCTGGCCAAGTATTTCAAGATTTCGCCCGACGAAATCCGCAACTGCCGCACCTACGGCGGCCACGGCGAGCAGATGGCCGTCTTCGCCTCGACGACGCTCGTCGCCGGACGTCCCCTTTCGGAGCTGATCGGCCATGAAATGCCCGAAGGCGACTGGCACGACCTGCAGCAGCGTGTGATTCAGGGCGGCAAGCATATCATCGACCTGCGCGGCCGCTCGTCGTTCCAAAGCCCGGCCTACCTGTCGATCTGCATGATCGCTGCGGCCATGGGCGGCAAGCCGTTCGGCTATCCGGCGGGCGTATTCGTGCACAACGATGAGTTCAAGCATATCCTGATGGCGATGGAGACCCAGATCACCAAGGAGGGCGTCAGCTACAAGAACGTGCAGGGCACGGCCGAGGAGAACAAGGCCCTCGCGGCCAGCTACGAACACCTCTGCAAACTGCGCGACGAGGTGATTTCGATGGGTATCATCCCGCCCGTGGAGGAATGGCGCAGCCTGAATCCGCACCTGAAATAGACGCGGCGAGCCGTATGAAAAAGGGGAGGACTGTCCGAAAGTCCTCCCCTTTTTTGTCGTCAGGCTGCGCCCGTGCTTCGTCTCAGGGCTTCGCCTGAAATACGGCCCGCAGTTCGCCGTCGCTCAGCAGGAGCAGCATCGGTCCGTCCATATCGTAGTGCGTCGTCGATTCGAGCGCCTTGGTGAATGCGTCCTCCTGCTCCATGCCGGGGCATGCCATCATCGTCGATGCCAGCGGTCCGATCTTCAGCACGCCCTTCTCGGTCGCTTCGTACTTCCCCATGATGCGGTTGCAGGCGCCGACGCCCGCGATGCGGTTCTCTTCGGCCAGAAACGTAAGCGTGAATTTGCCCTCTTCGGGTTTGACGGCCTTGCCGCCCAGCTGAATGAGCTGCCACTCGGTGCCGACGAGCGGCCTGCGGTTTTTCTTCTGGTAGGAACGGCAGCTGCAGCACCCTGCGGCGAGGGCCGCAACGGCGGCGAGGGCCGCGATTTTCAGCAAAATCTTCATAGTATATTATTATATGTGTTGTGCAAATATAGGGAATAAATCGTACCTTTGTGTAAAATTTGAAAAATACCCGTTATGAAGAAGATTATCGCATCGCCCCATGCGCCCAAAGCCGTGGGACCCTACTCGCAGGCCGTCGAAGCCGGCGGCGCACTCTATGTTTCGGGCCAGCTCCCGATCGACGGCGCCACCGGCAAAATGGACGAAGGCGTCGAAGCCCAGACGCACCGGTCGCTTACGAACCTGCGCCACATCCTCGAAGAGGGCGGCTATACGCTCGGCGACGTGGTCAAGACCACCGTCCTGTTGCAGGACATCGGCGATTTCGCCGCGATGAACGCCGTTTACGCCCGGTTCTTTACCGAGCGGATGCCCGCCCGCGTGTGCTATCAGGTGGCGGCGCTTCCGATGGGCGCGCTGGTCGAGATCGACGCCGTGGCGGTGAAGTAGCCGGTGCTTTTCTGGGCCGCGGTCCGCACGCCGAAACCGGCGCCGCGGGTTTCCGCTGGCCGATAAATGCGTCTCACGTATGCGGGGCGCATCTTTTGCACCTTTTGTAAATAACTTGTGGATAAAATTGGTGTGCGTCGCTGGTTTTTTCCATATAAAAGAGTCATTTTTGTAAAACCGGACTTTGTCCGTTCCGACGCTAAAATTCTGAAATAAAGTAATATAGTCATGTCAAAAGCCGCAAAACCCGTGGCGCCGCAGAAAGTCGAATACAACGATGCGGTCGCCGAGTCGAAAAAGTATTTCGAAGGGGACGACCTCGCCGCAACGGTGTGGGTCAGCAAGTACGCCCTCAAGGACTCTTTCGGCAATATTTACGAAACGTCGCCCAAGCAGATGCACGAGCGTATCGCCGCCGAGATCGAGCGCATCGAGCGCAAGTATCCCGATCCGATGAGCAAGGAGGAGGTGTTCGAGCTGCTCGACCATTTCCGGTACGTGATTCCGCAGGGCGGCCCGATGACGGGTATCGGCAACAACTTTCAGGTGGCCTCGCTCTCGAACTGCTTCGTGATCGGCCATAAGAACCCGGCCGACTCGTACGGCGGCATTTTCCGCATGGACGAGGAGCAGGTGCAGCTGATGAAGCGCCGCGGCGGCGTGGGGCACGACCTTTCGCACATCCGTCCCACGGGCAGCCCCGTGCTGAACTCGGCCCTCACCTCCACGGGTATCGTTCCGTTCATGGAGCGCTATTCCAACTCGACGCGCGAGGTGGCGCAGGACGGCCGCCGCGGAGCGCTGATGCTCTCGCTGTCGATCAAGCACCCCGATGCCGAGCGTTTCATCGACGCCAAGGTCGATACGGGCAAGGTCACGGGCGCCAACGTCTCGATCAAGATCGACGATGAATTCATGCGCGCCGCGATCGCGGGCAAGAAGTACCACCAGCAGTTCCCGATCAAGTCGGACCATCCCAAATACGAGCAGGACATCGACGCCAAGAAACTCTGGGATAAAATCATCCACAACGCATGGAAGTCGGCCGAGCCGGGCGTGCTGTTCTGGGATACGATCATCCGCGAGAGAGCGTGCCCGACTGCTATGCCGACGAGGGCTTCGTGACGGTTTCGACCAACCCCTGCGGCGAGATTCCGCTCTGCCCCTACGATTCGTGCCGCCTGCTGGCGATGAACCTGCTGAGCTATGTGGACAACCCCTTCACCAAGGAGGCGAAGTTCAATTTTGACAGGTTCAAGGCGCATGTCGGCAAGGCCATGCGCATGATGGACGACATCATCGACCTCGAACTGGAGAAGGTCGAGCAGATCATCGCCAAGATAGCCGCCGATCCCGAAGACGAGGAGGTCCGCCGCGTGGAGCTGGAGTTGTGGAAGAAGATCCGCACCATGGCGCAGAAGGGCCGCCGCACGGGTCTCGGCATCACGGCCGAGGGCGATATGCTCGCGGCGCTGGGGCTGCTTTACGGCTCGGACGAGGCGATCGCTTTCGCCGTCGAGGTGCAGAAGACGCTGGCCGTCGAAGCCTACCGCGCTTCGGTCCGGATGGCCGCCCAGCGCGGAGCGTTCCCGATCTACGACGCTTCGAAGGAGAACAACCCGATGATCGCCCGCATCCGCGAGGCTGATCCGGAGCTGTACGCCGAAATGGAGAAGAACGGCCGCCGCAATATCGCCATGCTGACCATCGCCCCGACGGGCACCACGTCGCTCATGTCGCAGACCACGTCGGGCATCGAACCGGTGTTCCGCACGGTCTACAAGCGCCGCCGCAAGATCAACCCTTCGGACCATGACACGCACGTCGATTACGAGGACGAAACGGGCGAAAAGTTTCAGGAGTACAATGTCTACCACCACAATTTCGTCAAGTGGCTGGACGCGAACGGATACGATACGTCGAAACTGGAGACCATCTCGGACGCCGAGCTGAACGAGTGGGTGGCGGCTTCGCCCTACCACGGCGCCACGGCCAACGACATCGACTGGGTGGCGAAGGTCAAGATGCAGGGTGCGATCCAGAAATGGGTGGACCATTCGATCTCGGTGACGGTGAACCTGCCGAACAATGTCTCCGAAGCGCTCGTCGCCGATGTGTACCGCACGGCTTGGGAGTGCGGCTGCAAGGGCGTCACGGTTTACCGCGACGGCTGCCGCGACGGCGTGCTGCTCGACAAGGCTTCCAAGAACAAGAAAAAGAAGTGCGAGGGGCATCCCGGCGAAGTGGCGAAGCGTCCCAAGTCGATTCCTGCCGACATCGTGCGGTTCAAGAACGGCACCGAGGACTGGATCGCCTTCGTGGGACTTCAGGACGGACGTCCCTACGAGGTCTTCACGGGTAAGATCGAGGAGGACGCCATGTATATCCCCGAAGATCAACAAGGGCTTCATCATCAAGGTCCGCGAGGACGACGGCACCAAGCGTTACGACTTCCAGTATACCGACCGTTACGGCTATACGAACACCATCGGCGGCATCTCGCGCCTGTTCAACGAGGAGTTCTGGAACTACGCCAAACTCATCTCGGGCGTACTGCGCCACGGCATGCCGATCGAGAAGACCGTTTCGCTCATTGAGTCGCTCCATCTGGACAGCGAGTCGATCAACACGTGGAAAACGGGCGTCTGCCGTGCGCTGAAGCAATATATCGTGGACGGCACCAAGTCGAAAGGCAAGTGTCCGAGCTGCGGACAGGAGAATATGGCCTACCAGAACGGCTGTCTGACCTGCATGTCGTGCGGTTATTCGAAATGCGGCTGATCTGAAAAGATTTGATATTGAGATTAAAAGGCTGGAAACGTATGTTTTCGGCCTTTTTTAGTCGCTTTCGGCTCTGTTTTTGCGTTTCATGCTGTTGATGAATGGATTTTGAAAAATTAATTTATAATTTTACAACTGGGAATAACTAATGTTAGCTATGAAAAAACTTATTCTAATTCTTGCGGTCGTGGCATTCGCGACGACGGCATGGGCGCAGGAGACGCCCAAAAAACCGAGCTTTGCAGGTTTTGTGTCCAATGGATTTTGGGATAATTGGGAGATGTCGCTGGGCGGCGGTGTAGGTACGGCCCTGACGAACGGCTCCAATTCGGGGTCCTTCGGAAAACGCCTCGGATTCGAAGCGAACTTTTCGCTTGTAAAATGGGTGCATCCGGTGGTAGGTATGCGTCTGCAGCTGCAGGGCGGTCAGTTTGCCAACTACGACGCCGATCTGGGCAAACTCAAGTGGCCTTACCTCTTCGTGCATTCCGACTTTATGCTTAACTTCTCGAACTGGGCGGGCGGTTACCGCGACGACCGGGCCTATTATCTGGTGCCGTTCGTAGGCTTCGGTTATCTGGCTACGAACTTCACGGACAAGAGCCAAGAGGACAATATGACCGGTACGCATCAGGCTTTCGCATTCTCTTACGGTCTGCTCAACAAATTCCGCTTGTCGCGTTCGTTCGACTTCAATATCGAGCTGAAAGGCATGTTGGCGCCTTCGCGCGTATGCCCCGCGAAGACGGACGGTTCCTACCTGTTCGGCTTCAGCGCTACGGCGGGCTTCACCTACCGCTTTAACAAGCGCGGCTGGCAGCGCGGCGTAGCGGGCTATACGGCCGCCGACATTCAGGCGTTCCAAGACGCTGTTGCCGCAAGCATGGCCGCTGTCGAAGCCGCCGAGCTTGAGAACGCCCAGCTGGCCCAGCAGCTCGCCGCCGCTCAGGCGCAGGCTGCCGCCGCTCAGAACGCCGCCGCCGATGCCGCGGCAGCTGCTGCCGTCGCAACGGTTGTCGCCGCCGACGAAGCCGCTCTGGCCGACACTTCGATCATTCTCTTCGATTACAGCATGTCGGTGCTGACGCCGCAGGAGAAGACGCGTCTGGAGCTGATCGCCGAGCAGATCAAGAGCGGCTCGAAGGATGCCGTTTACCAGATTGTGGGCCACGCCGACCAGCAGACGGGTACCGCCGCCGGCAACAAGCGCGTCGCCGAGCACCGCGCCAAGCGGGTTTACGACTTCCTCGTATCGAAGGGCGTGAATCCCAAACAGTTGAATTACGAGGGCAAGGGCAACTCCCCCGATCCCTTCAAGAAGGTTCAGGCCGCCAACCGCGCCGCGATTATCCAGTAATCCCCGCGGGACGGAATGACCGGTTCGCCCGGTCGGCCCGGCCGGATAAAAAAGGATGCGCCCTCATCAGGCGCATCTTTTTTTTTGTGTGATCCGGAGCGGGGCGGAAAGTATGCCCCGGCATTTTCCGTGTTTCTCAGGCAGTCAGTTTGTTTCAGTCTCAGTTTGTGTCTCTGCCCCAGCCCCAGCCTTTTCGTGTGTCCCGTATTTTGTCGTATCTCCTGTATTTTCCGTGCCTGCCGTGTTCTTATCTCTCTTATTTGCCGTTGCTCCAGTATTTTTTTCGCACCACCCGTGTCGCCCGCACCTTCCGTGTTACCCGTGTTTACCTGTGTCATCTGTGTCGCCCGCACCTTCCGGGAGTCTACCGGATAATCACCGCATTGACGATCCGGACGCCGGAACGCCGGTTTAGCTCCTCCTTGAGCGCTTCGCGCTGGTAGAAGAGTTCCGAACGAAGCACGCTCGACTGGATGCGGGCATAGAGAATGTGGTTTTCCAACTTCAGTTCCGTGGTGAAGTCTGCGGCGCGGTCGCCCACGACGGCGCGCCATGTGTCGGGCAGCTTCCCTTCGGCGACTTTGGCCGCGACATAGGGGCGTTTGAAAAACTCTTCCAGCAGGTCGCCCATCAGCATCGTCTTGGTCCGTCTCATCGCGCTCCCTCCTTTCCGCCGGATGCCGTGTCTGCCGTATCTGTTCCGCGGACGTCCTTTCCGCCGGATTTTTCGCCTGCGGACGCCGCGTTGCGTAAATCCTCCGAAGCTTCGCCTTGCACCGCTGCCGTCCGGATTCCTTCCGCAGCCCCAGCCTCCTGCGGCCCTGCATGCCGCGTCCGGTCCGCTGCTTCCTTCGCGCGCTCTTCGGCCGGAAGCTGCCCGCCGCAAGCCGGCGCTCCGGCCGTTGCGGTCTCCTGCCCGATGCCGCCGTTTTCGACCGTGAAGAGGGAGTACGCCCCGCCGGCCTTGTCCAGAATCCGGCGCAGACGGGTGGGGTTGCAGTCCGTAATGACGATCTGCCCGAACGAATCTTCCGACACCAGCCGTATGAGCTGTTCCACGCGCCCCGCGTCGAGCTTGTCGAACAGGTCGTCGAGCAGCAGGATCGGCTTCTCGCCTTTCTCCTGCGCGACTATTGTGTACTGGGCCAGTTTCAGGGCGATCAGGAACGACTTCTGCTGGCCCTGCGAGCCGTATTTGCGCAAGGGGTAGCCGCCGATCCGGAGCACCAGATCGTCGCGGTGAATGCCCGACGTGGTGAACTCGTTGACCAGATCCTTCTGCCGCGCGGCGAGGAGAATCTCACCGAACGGACGGTCGTTCAACTCCGATTTGTAGTGCAGTCCGACCTGCTCGCGGTCGCCCGAAAGTATGCGGTAATACTCCGCCGCGACGGGTTGCAGCCGCTCGGCGAACTCCCGCCTCCGGGCGTGAATCCGCTCGCCCTGTTCGACGAGCTGCATGTCGTAAATCTGCAGCATCGTCTCGTCGGGCATGTTCTTGAGCAGCCGGTTGCGCTCGGCCAGCACGGCGTTGTAGCGCATCACGGCGGCCAGATAGCTCCGGTCCAGCTGCGAGATGAAGGCGTTGAGGTAGCGGCGCCGTTCGTCCGCGGCGTCGCTGATCAGGGCGCTGTCCGCCGGCGATACGATCACGGCGGGAACAAGCCCCACGTGGTCCGAGAGCCGTTCGTACTCCTTGCCGTTGCGTTTGAGCACTTTGCCGCCTTTGCGCGAGAAGGAGCACACGATGTTTTCGCTCTTTCCTCCGTCGGTGAGATACTGCCCTTCGGCGAGGAAGAAGTCGGCGCCGTGGCGGATGCTCTGCCCGTCGGTCATGGGCAGCGACGACTTGCACATCGACAGGTAGTAGACCGCGTCGATGACGTTGGTCTTGCCGGCTCCGTTGTCGCCTACCAGACAGTTGACGCCCCGGCAGAGGGCAAGCTCCGCCTGCTCGATATTTTTGAAATTCAGCAGCGATATTTTCTTCAGAAACATAGCCCAAAGATAATGCAAGGTGAGTGCAAATGCAAACTTGTTTGCGATTTGCCGGACCGCCGCCCGTGCGGGGCGCCGTCTGTTTTTTGTAAAGATACAAAAAAAGCGGACAGCGCATTGCACATTCTGAATAGTTTTGTATCTTTGCAGACTAACATACCGAAATTTAACTAAAACAAGATATTTTTCATATGGCAAAGCAGCATGTAGCCGAGCAGGAGACCCTCGGCGAAGCAATGAACAGAACTGAGCTTTTCTTCGAGAAAAACGGCCGTAACATGGCGTATATTTTTCTGGGACTGCTGGTTCTTGCAGCCCTTATTTTCGGATACCGCGCACTGATCGTTGCCCCTCGCGCCACCAAAGCCGCCGAGCGGATCGCCGAGGCTCAGTACCGTTTCGAGGAGCAGAATCCGGATTATCAGCTCGCACTCGAAGGCGACGCCAACGGCGCCGGTTTCCTCGACGTGATCGAAGAGTACGGTTCGACGCCTTCGGGCAACCTCGCCAAGCACTATGCGGGTATCTGTTACCTGAAGACGGGCGATCTGGAGAACGCCGCCAAATATCTGGCGAAGTATTCGCCGGTCAAGGGTATCCCCGGAGCGCTCATCAACGCCCAGAATCTGGGCCTGCAGGGCGACATCGCCGTCGAGCAGCAGAACTACGCCAAGGCGGTGAAATTCTACGAGCAGGCCGTCAAGGCCGCCGACAACAACCTGACGGCACCGATGTACCTGCGCAAGGCGGGTCTGGCCGAGCAGGCTCAGGGCAACAACGAAAAGGCAGCCGCATTTTACGAGCAGATTCTGACCTCCTATCCCGCATCGACGGATGCGCGTGAGGCGGAGAAGCTCCTCGGCAGCGTGAAATAACCGGGACTATGGCGACCAAGAATCACAACCTTTCCAAATTCGACTCACCCCTGCCTTCGGCCGCGGACATGCGGTTCGGAATCGTCGTGGCCGAGTGGAACCGCGAGGTCACCGAAGCCCTGCTCGAAGGCGCCGTGCGGACGCTCCGCGCCGCCGGATGTCCCGACCTGAACATCCAGATCAAGTATGTTCCGGGGACGTTCGAACTGGCCCTCGGCGCGCAGTTCTTTGCCGAATATACCGACGTGGACGCCGTGATCGCGCTGGGCTGCGTCATTCAGGGAGATACCCGTCATTTCGACTTCATCTGTCAGGGCGTTACGCAGGGCATCACGCAGCTGCAAATCCAGTGGAACATGCCCATCGCCTTCGGCGTGCTGACCGTGAACGACATGCAGCAGGCTTTGGACCGCTGCGGAGGCCGTCACGGCAACAAGGGCGACGAAGCCGCCGCCACGGCCGTCAATATGGTCAAACTGCAAATCGAGATGGAAGCCGCTTCGCCGGACCACGAACCCGACCGGCGGAATATCAACTGATCGGCAGCGATGCAGATACATGAAAAACGGAGAGTTGTACGACTCTCCGTTTTTTTCGTTCTCAGGCGGCCGCATTCGCAGCGGCGGTCTGTGTATCTGTTTGCCGTCCGCCTTGTCTGTCTGCATCGGTCTTTGTTTACCGTCAGCCTTATTTGTCTGCGTCTGCCTTTGTCTGCGTCTGCCTTTGTCTGCGTCTGCCTTTGTCTGCGTCTGCCTTTGTCTGTGTCAGGTTTGTCTGTCCGCAGCGCCTTGTCTGCGTGTCTGTTTGCCGTCTGCCTTGTCTGTCTGCGGCGGCCTGTCTGTCTTTTGTCCTATTCCTTTGTCGGGAGCGTTATGCGCTCCGAGTAGCGGCGGCCGGAACGGTCGGTGGCGACGACCTCGATTTCGCGGGCCGATGCCGAGGGGCGGGCCGTGAAGTAGAAGTGCGTCGTGCGGGGCCGCTGCGACTTGGATACCGTTTTCCCGGCGGCCTTCAGCGAGTCGATGTTGGCGATGTAGTCGGGATCGTTGCACCAGATCCGCTGCATGGAGCCGCGGTAGCGGCCGTCCTCATACCATACGACCGTCCAGTAGGAATCCCAGTTCCATACCTTGGCGATCACCGAAGCGGGGTAGTCCTCTGCCGTGCCGGGACCCCATACGCGCAGCTGCCGGGCTTCGGGCATCTCCAGACTTTGGTAGGTCCACGCGAAATCCCCGCCGCATTCGCGGAAAAGCTGCCAGCCCTTGGGCGTGCCGTCGCGGTTGATCGGGTCCCGCCAGAGGTTGCCGCATATCTGCGCCACGTTGTGTTCCATCGCGCCTTCGCGGATGTCGAAATTCGAGTTGATGTGCGTATGTCCCGATATGAAATGGATTTCATGGCCCGCAAAGGCGTCCATCAGGGTTTCGGCCGACTCCATGACGCGGCGTTCGTCGCGCCACGACTTCATGGCCGGAGCGTGCATCGCGAAGCAGACGCGCGAACCCGCCGGCAGACGTTCGGCGTAGGCCGCCGCCCAGCGCAGCTGCATCGAGTCGATCTGCTCGTCGTATTTGCGGGCGCCGTGGTAGACGATATCGTCGAGAACGACGTAGTGGGTGCGGCCCATGTCGAAGGCGTAATACGTGGGGCCGAAATGCGACCGGTAGTTTTCGGTGGCTTCGCGGTCGGTGAATTTGTTCAGGTCGTGGTCGTGGTTGCCGATCACGCCGTAAACGGGGATTCCGAGCGATGCGAACTGCTCCCTGACTTTGGCGAACAACTGCGGCGAGTCCCATACGATGTCGCCCAGCAGAATGACGGCCTGATTGACTCCCTGCGCCTTTTTAGCGGCTGTTGCGGCCTGCAGCGGCGGGATTATCTCGGTGCGGAGCCGTTCGAAATGCTCGTCGGTCTTGGGCTGCGGGTCGGCGATGGCCAGCAGTTCGTAACATGCCGCGGTTCCGGGCCACGCCTGCAGCTCGAAGTCGAAGCGTTTGGCCGAAGGGTGTAGGGGAGGAAAAACTGCGGGACGCCCTCTTTCAGCGGTGCGATGTACCCCGCCGGGGTCACGACGCTGATGAATAACGCCTCGTCGTCGGCGTCGAGGGCGAACGCTCCCTGCGCGTCGCTTTGCGCGAAGGTGTAGCCGTCGGTTACGGCGACTCCGGCGAGCGGCCTGCCGCCGCATTTGACGGTTCCCCGGATCGGACGGGCGGAAACTGCGGTGCAAAGCCCGCAGCAGATCAGCAGTAGAAGTAGCGGATGTTTCATGGTTCGGGTTGTTATTGGTTTCAGGTTTTGGTATTGCCGTCGGTCCGGCGGTTAAAATACGCCGAGGTTGTCGAGGAAGATCAGCAGCAGCACGGCGGGGCAGACGTAGCGCAGCAGGAAGATGAAGACGCCGTAAATGCGGAATTTCAGCTCCCCGTTGTTGGTGATCTGGTCCCTGAGTATCTGCCGGTCGAGTTTCCAGCCGACGAAGACGCAGGTGAAGAATCCGCCCGCGGGCAGCAGGATGTTGGCCGTCAGGAAGTCGAGCGAGTCGAAAAGCGAAAGTCCGCAGATCGTCCAGCCGCTTAGCACGCCCAGCGACAGCGACGCCAGCGATGCGAGCGCGGCCGTTGCGGCGGTCGTCAGCCATGCCGCGGTCTTGCGGCTCAGGTGCCACTCTTCATGCAGGTAGACCGTCACCACTTCGTGCAGCGAGATCGTCGAGGTGAGCGCCGCCACGACCAGCAGCAGGAAGAATACCGACGACCAGACCATGCTCAGGGGCATGTCGTTGAAGATGCTCGGCAGGGTGATGAACACCAGCGACGGACCCGACGAAGGCTCGATGCCCACGCTGAATACCGCCGGGAAGATCACCACGCCGGCCAGAACGGCTACCAGCGTGTCGAGGATCGTGACGTTGAGCGCCGTATGGCGCAGGTTGGTGTCGGGCTTGAAATACGAGGCGTAGGTGACCATCGTCCCGATGCCGATCGAGAGCGAGAAGAAGGCCTGCCCCAGCGCGACAAGCACCGTCGTGGGCGTCACTTTCGAGAAATCCGGAGCGAAAAGGAATTTCAGCCCCGCTTCGCCGCCCGGCATCAGCAGCGAGTGGACCGACAGGATGATCAGGATGACGAAGAGCAGCGGCATCAGAATCTTGGCCGAACGCTCGATGCCCTTCTGCACGCCGAGCGCGATCACGAAGTGGGTCGCCAGCACGAACAGACAGGTGTAGAGAACCGGCCGCCACGGATTGCTGATGAAGGTTTCGAAGAGGTTTTTGTACTCCTCGGCCGTAGAGTAGCGGGCGATCTCGCCCGTGGCGGAGTGCACCATGTATTCGGCCGTCCATCCCGAAACCACGAAGTAGAATCCCAGAATCAGAAATGCCGCCAGCACGCCGTTGTAGCCCAGAAAACTCCATCGGCGGTTCAGCTTCCGGTAGGCGCCCACCGCATTGAGGTGCGACGCCCGTCCCACGGAGAATTCCGCGATCATCAGCGGCAGCCCCAGCAGCAGTACGCAGAGGATGTAGATCAGCAGAAAGGCTCCGCCGCCGTTGTCGCCGGCCACGTAGGGAAACCGCCAGATGTTTCCCAGGCCCACGGAACTCCCTGCCGCGACGAGCACGGCGCTCAATTTGCCACCCAGCGTGGCGCGACTCTCCTTATGATGCATAACCTAACCTGTTTATTATCGGAAACGGGTGCGCGCATGGCGCACACCCGTCCTATTTCTCCAGCACGACGCTCACTTTCTCAAGCTTTCCGCCCAGCGGCGGCGCCAGTTTCGATACGGTGCATTTTACATGCCGTACCTGCGCGAAGGCGGCGTAAATCGCTTCGATGATGTTCATCGCCACCCGTTCGATGGTGTGCTGCGTGATGCGCATCTGCATCCGCACCACTTCGTAGACCGTCAGGTAATTGACCGTCTTGCACACGTCGTCCTGCACGGCGGCGTCGCCCAGCTCTGCCGTCAGTTCCAGATCGACCGTGAAACGGTTGCCGACCTTGCGTTCCAGTTCGTAGCAGCCGTGCAGCGCCCGGAACTCCATCCGCGAGAGAACGATGCGGTACTCCATATTATTCGGCGATCAGGAGGAAGTAATTCTTCTTGCCCTTCTGCACCAGCAGGTACTTGCCGGCGATCAGGTCCGCTTCGGTCACCTCGCGCGCCGCGTCGGCGACCTTCTCCTTGTTGAGCGACACGCCGCCGCCCTGCACCATCTTGCGGCATTCGCCCTTCGAGGGGAAGACCTGCGCCTTCTCGGCGCAGAGGTCCACGAACGGCAGCCCCAGCTCGGCGCGGGCGATGCGGAACTGCGGCACGCCCTCGAACACCTGCAGCAGCGTCTCTTCGTCGAGTTTGCGCAGCGCCTCCGAGGTCGATCCGCCGAAGAGGATCGCCGAAGCCTCGACGGCCTTTTCGTACTCCTCCTTGGAGTGGATCATCGTGGTGATCTCCTGCGCCAGCCGCTTCTGCAGTATGCGCAGGTGGGGCGCCGCTTCATGTTCGGCGGTCAGCGCCTCGACGGTCTCGCGGTCCAGTAGCGTGAAGATGCGGATGTAGCGCTTGGCGTCCTCGTCGCTGACGTTGAGCCAGAACTGGTAGAACTTGTAGGGCGAGGTGTAGCGCGGGTCGAGCCATACGTTGCCGCTCTCGGTCTTGCCGAACTTCGTGCCGTCGGCCTTGGTGATGAGCGGGCAGGTGATGGCGAACGCCTCGGCTTCGCTGCCCAGCTTGCGGCGGATCAGCTCCGTACCGGTGGTGATGTTGCCCCACTGGTCGGCGCCGCCCAGCTGCACCTTGCAGTTCATCGTCTGGTAGAGGTGCAGGAAGTCGAAGCCCTGTACCAGCTGGTAGGTGAATTCGGTGAACGACATGCCGTCGCCCTCGCCGCTGAAACGCTTCTTGACCGAGTCTTTGGCCATCATGTAGTTGACGGTGATGCACTTGCCGATGTCGCGGATGAATTCGAGGAACGAGATATCCTTCATCCAGTCGTAGTTGTTGACCAGCACGGCGGCATTCGGCGCGTCCGACTCGAAGTCGAGCAGTTTGGCGAGCTGCCGCTTGATCGCCTCCTGATTGTGGCGGAGCGTCGGCTCGTCGAGCAGGTTGCGCTCCTGCGACTTGCCGCTGGGGTCGCCGATCATGCCCGTCGCGCCGCCTATGAGCGCCAGCGGACGGTGTCCGCACATCTGGAAATGCTTGAGGATCATCACGCCCACCAGATGTCCGATATGCAGCGAGTCGGCCGTGGGGTCGATGCCCAGATAGGCCGTCGTCATCTCTTTCGAGTTGTTCCTTTGCGCCGGGCATGATCGTGTGGATCATGCCGCGCCATTCGAGTTCTTCGATGAAATTCTTTGTTGCCATTTTATTGTTTCTTTGTCTTGATTATCAATATTGTACGGCGTCCGGCCGGTCGTGCCGGCGGTCAGCATGCGCCTCCCTCTGCGGCCGTTCGCCTGAACCGGTCCTGCGGCGTGCGCCGTAAATCGGTGCGTTATTCCACCTCCAGATCCAGTGCCTTGCGAAGCTCCGCCACCAGCGGGTTTTTCTCCGTAATGTACCGTACCCGGTCTTCGAGTTTGATCGGACGCACCGCCCGTATCTCCTCGTTTACGATGACCTCCAATTCGATCATTCCCTCTATTCCGGCCAGTTCGGCGATGCGCATCAGCATTCCCGTCTTGCTGCGCAGAATCTCTTCGCGCAGTTCGCTCGTCGGCACGCTCACCGAGATCGTGTTGTCGCGGAACGTCATCAGCTCGAAGGCCGGCACGAAGCGCGGGCGTTTCTCCTTGATGAGGTTCAGTATCCTGCTGCGGGCGTGCTCCAGCTTTTCGGTGCACTCCGGATCGACGGTTACGACTTCGGCTTCGTCGGGCGTTTCGCCGTCCGAAAGCTCTTCGTCGGGATCGCTGCCCGCCGAGGCGAGCAGTTCCGAGAGCGAAGCGCCCGATATGAGCGGACGCCGTGCCGGAGCCGGTGCGGTCTGCACTGCGGGCTTTGCCGGTGCGGGCTGCGGAGCCGTTTCAGCGGTTGTTCCGCCTGCGGTTTGCACCGCCGGGACGGCCACTCCGCCTTGTGCCGTCGGATGCGGTGTTCCGCCCAGTACCGTCGGTCCCGCCGTTCCTCCCTGCGCCGCCGGATTTGCCGCTCCGCCCTGTGCAAATGGGTTTGCCGGCGATTCCATGGCTTTCACCTATACGCCCAGGGTTCAGCCCCTTGCTCTCTTTTCGTAGACCCTTTCTAACGTGACACGGCAGAATTCACTTTATGTTACGGTCTGCATAATTGCTCGCCCTCTTACCGAGGTTACTTTATCCACTCGCTTAGTACCCTGCATTACCGCAACGCACCGAGTTTAGCTACACGGCTCACTGGCGATTACCGTGACCGACTTAATCGTTAGTGTATTCAGCTTCGCTGGACACACAGCGAAATAAAAGAAAAACGGTGACGAAAATGCCCGGCAGCAATACGTAACTGAACGAAGTACAATAT
>VOFJ01001856.1_pt1 | contig 19401 bp, 42 predicted proteins | sample 5384081 | NCBI WGS metagenome assembly VOFJ01 (sample SAMN12384729, study PRJNA508395) | human gut metagenome | isolation source: healthy gut I | host: Homo sapiens
GTTACGTACGCCTCGTGGCGTGTGTACGCTTTGGTTACTTATGACTCAATGCTTTTTATTATGTGCACAGTTTACAGTCGGAATACCGCACCCCACAAACCACCTGTCTCCAAACTTCCGGGAGTTTTTCTATATAGGAGATGAGAATATCTCTCCCGCCCCAACCTTGCCAAAGGCGGGGCGGAGCAGTTGTCCGGTAAAGAAAAGCCCAGCCGTGTATATTAGTAAAATCAAAACCGTATGAAGACGCCGGCACTTGGTAAGCTGGGAAAGCTGCCACAAAGTGGTAGCAAATCCCAGCGAACCTAGTACCGCTGCGTCGGAATCCGAGCGGAAGCGTGTTTTGATTTTACTAATATACACGGCTGGGCGTGCTTTGGGAGCAACTTCCTACAGCATAACCCCCGACTTCTCCTTACTTCTCTCAATCATATGATTCATCTTCTCAAATGGTTTCTGTAAGAACAATCCAATAATCAGCGAAACAACTATATATATTGAAAAGAAATGCGAGGTTCTTAATGTAATCGTATCGGTACATTCCTGCTATACATTCTCTTAATGCATCCATTGAATATGGGAAGAGCAGGAATCGGTATATTATCTGGTAGGCGTTAGGAAGTACTTCTATAGGGAATGTACCGCCTGAGCCGGCAACCTGCTGATGAGAGGGCTGGCACGGAGACGAGTGTGCTTGGGAAGCTTTCTTATGAGGAGATGGAGAAAATGTATGGTCATCACCAGAATAAGGAATGGGAAACCTTCAGGCTTAAAGTGTATGAAGGTTATACATTTGGCGAGATAAGTGCTAATCAGGGGTTGATCCTTAGCACTGTCAAGAGCAGGTATTATGCAATGGTTAAGAGAGTAAGAAAGGAGTGGGATTATCTTGAGTAAGGTTAAGTATCCGGATGATGGAAAAAAATCAGAATACAGATAGATGAAATCCTTGACAAGTCTGAATTGTTTGATGCTTCAGAAGATAAGTCGTCTACATATACGAATGATAAGATAGTACAATTGAAACCAGTAAAACAACACCTGCCAGTCGGAAAGTATATTGGGGCTGTAGCAGCAATAGCAGCTATTGTCGTATTTGTTATAGCGGTAAAGAATTATCAGACAGTTGGCAGAGGAGAGCAGAGCAGGACAAGTTTCGTGCCGTTAGCAACCAGCAGTTCAGAGGCAGATATGCATGAGAGTACTGCGGAGGAAGCAACAGTTAAACAGAGCCAGATAAGTGATATGATAATTGAAGATTATAACAGCTATGAAATGTTATATTCGAAACTTAATGTTATGAGTGAAGGAACAATAAATATTGAGAACAGAACAGAGTATGGATATACATATTCTGTAAGAAATGACAATGTTGCAACAAAGGAATAATGTAGTACTTTTTTATATTGATGTTCCTTATGATATTAAGTATAATGATAAACAGTTAGATGGAATGGATGAGGCGGCAGCTGATACATTAAAACAGGTGATTCAGACATATATTGATAAGAATGGTCTTAATAGCAATATAAAAGATTTCATGTTATATTATGAATAATTCTCTTGAGTTCTATAGTGGGGGATACTGTATATGGAAAGTCTGACGCTTTCTACAGAATAATTGGTGCTTTTGGGGGATTAAATGAACGAGAATAATTATTACTTAAAAAGAAATCTAAAAGCAGTTTTAAGAGAGGTAAGGAAGTCTGTCATTGGAAAAGATGATGTTATATGCAAGGTGTATATGGCAATAATCGCAGGGGACATGTATTATTAGATGATATTCCGGGAGTTGGTAAAACAACAATGGCACATGCATTTGCAAATGCACTCGGACTGAAGTACAACAGAATACAGTTTACACCAGATGTTATGCCATCGGATATAACGGGATTTTCGATGTATAACAGGCAGACTGGCAAGTTTGAATTCAAGCAGGGGGGCGGCTATGTGCAACCTGCTTCTTGCTGATGAAATAAACAGAACATCACCTAAGACACAGTCAGCGTTATTGCAGATAATGGAAGAGTCTAAGGTGACTGTTGACGGCAATACATATGAGCTTCAGACCCATTTGTAGTTATAGCAACACAGAACCCTATTGGTTCTATTGGAACACAAGCTTCCTGAGTCACAGCTCGACAGATTCATGATAAAGCTTTCTATGGGATATCCACAGATTGAGGATGAAGTAGCAATTATGAAGAGCAGACTTGAGAATGGGAAGAATACACAGTTTTCTGCATGTGTACTTGAAAAAGGTGATATAGAAGGAATTCGTGAGGAAGTTGCGGGGTATCTATGTTGATGATTCTATATATGAATATGTAGCTAAGATTGCAGCTAAGACAAGAAGCAGGGAGAATATAATACAGGGGGTTTCACCAAGAGGAAGTATCGCAGTAATTGCAATGGCAAAGGCGGAAGCATTTTTCGCGGCGGTAATAATTATGTTCTTCCATCAGATATTAAGAATATTGCTGTTGAAACATTTGCACACAGAATAGTTACTAATGTTAATGGAGCTGCAGGTACGGAGGCAGCCAGAAAAGAGATTACTGAGATATTAAGAAATGTACCGGTTCAGAGATGAATAAGTAAGGGGTGGCAGTATGCTTAAAAGAAGGATTTTGTATTTTATCTGCCTGGCAGTTGTTTTCGGGGTTAATATATTTTTATGTGGAATACCAGATATTTATATTGCTTGTCCTGATGATTGCAATACCACTTGTTTCATGGATTATGTATGCTATATCGGATGTCAGTCTGGGGCTTAGCCTGCAGGTCAATAAGAATGTTGTACAGGTGGGAAACAGGATTAAGATAAGAATAGTTAAGAAGAATGCATGTAATCTGGCTTTTGTTAATGGCAGCATAACCATAAAATATATGTATTGCCATACGGGTGATGAATTCATGATAAATGTGCCTATAAAACAGGGCATAAGAAAGAGTGCTGGAATTACGGACATTTCTGCGGATTACTGCGGTAATATATGTGTGGGGGGGTTGAATCCATAGAAATATGTGACTATCTTGGACTTTTTGGAAGAAGAAACAATTTGCAGGAGTTACTAAAGTATCTGTTATGCCGGAGGAAACAACTGACAGATATATGGAAGCAGACAGAGCTAATGCTTATTATGATGAAGAGAATGAGGTGTATGTAAAGAGTGCATCTGATGAAGTCAGTGAACTCAGAGAATACAGGGATGGAGACAGTCCAAGGAATATTCATTGGAAGAGAAGCAGTATACTTGCAGAGAATGACTTTATTGTTAAAGAGTACAGCACGAACATTAATAAGACGGTATTCATCGTTGTTGACACGGACTGGAGAGGAGAAAAGTCATGGCGTCTTTCAAGAATGAGCCGAATATATGCTGAGATGATGTCGCAGGGGCTGGCATGTGCAGAGGCTGGACTGACTGGACAGTATATAGTGTGGGATATGGCTAAAGCAGATATTGTAAGAGTTACGTTCTATGATAATGTCAGTTTGAAAGCGGCCGTTAAAGTGGTTATGGATATACGTTGTGGTGAAGGTACGGTCAATAAAGCATGTCAGGCATTATATGAAGATGACAGGCTGGAGATTACGACTGAACCAGTGATAATTACAGAGAATTGATAATAATGTGACAAGAGGGTATTAATGAAAAAGGGACAGCTTATACATACAGACAACTTAATACTTAGAATAATAGTGACATTTCTTGGAACATTTGGTGCAGCATCCATAATAGAGACGATTACATATCCGCTTGCAGATATGGGATTTATTGATTTGTTTCACTGATATTCAGTGTTGTGTATACATTTATGCTGTCCTGTTACGGAAAGAATGCAAGGCTTATAAGGATTATGGGAATGGCTGTTTTGCCGGTGGTATATCTCGTAATTAATATAGGCTCTTTTTATTAATGGAATCACAACATTTATAAATGTGTTTATATCAAGGGCATCTTTTACAGGACCTGTGGATAGCAGTAATGTACTAACGGTAGAGAGTGCTGGTGCGGCTTCTGTAAGATGCGTATGTGTGGTTGTTGTTATGATTATAGCAGTCCTTGCAGCTTTGGAAGTTAGTGTGTTTCCTAATATGCTAGTGAGTCTGGCAATAACCATGCCTCTGCTTAGTGTATTTATTGCGGCAGTTATTATTCCTGATATCATAAGCATTATTTTCTGTGTTCTTTTTATCTTTGATTCAATGGCACTAAGGAATAAGAAGATAAAAACTAACCAGAGTGCCAAAACGGCTGTAATAATATCAGCAGTTATAGCGGCAGTTTTAACATTTGTTGTTCCTCAGGATACATATAAGAGAAATTCTTTCTTTGATGATGCAAGAAATATGGTAACAGATGTTGTTTATGACAGATTTGGCATAGACCTTCAGGGAAATAAATCAGAGACAGAGGATGATAAGGCGAAGGTTAATGCGACTGTAGGAATAGGAAATGGTGATGTTGGACAGGTTGACGAGGTCTATTATGGAAAATGTATACGCAGGAGAGCTTAATACAATGTCTGATATCGGAATTGCCTATGCCAAGGTATTTATGGGAAGGGATTTCAAGAATAACAGCTGGCAGCGATGGTCGGATACAAAGGGAAACTCAGTATTCTTATGAGAGTGCTGTGTCCGAGTTTGCACTTAATCTTGTGAAACGAAAAATATATACGCTTGATGAAGACGAACAACTGCTTGCTGACAGATTTTTCTATTATCAGCAGACATTCAGAAGTAAAGATGGCAATGTATATGGTTCGTCACTTGATTACCGTATAGCACGGGGGAAGCTTTTGAGGATTACTCCCGCATGGGGCAGCTTATGAAGAAATACAGAAACTCTGCTATCGTTAATTCATATGAAAGCTATGCACACGGGCAGTATCTTGATGTATCTGAAGATGACAGAATTGTTGTAGCACAACTGTTTGGAAAGAGGAATTTACAGACAGTAGATGAAAAGGTTGAATATATACAGAAAATAGTAAGATCTTATCTTAAAGATAATTATACATATACTCTTAAACCATAAGGGTGCCGGAGGGAAAGAGCGCTGTTGAGTATTTCTTAAGAGAAAGCAAGAGAGGGTATTGTACATATTTTGCTACCTCGGCAGCAGTTATATTAAGATGTGCGGGTATACCGGCAAGGTATTGTGCAGGATATACGGTTAATACCAATACAGGCGCATATTATACTGACGGGCAGAGCAATAAGTATATGAAATATGATGTCTACGACAATGCAGCTCATGCATGGGTTGAGGCATATATTGATGGATATGGATGGGTTATTGTTGATGCAACACCTTGGCTATGGAGAAGTTGAGGATACTGAGCAAAGTTCCACACAGGATGAAAGTGAGAGACAGAGCCAGTCTGACAATAGTAATTCATCAGTTGATGAAAATATGACAGTTGATGATACAGATGAGCCGGGGTACTGAAAGCACAACACAGGAAGCTGTCTCTGACACTGACAGCTTCTGTCTGGTGAGATACATATTAATTCAGTTCTGATTGTGGTATGTACAGCAATGTTGGCAGTTCTTATATTAATTGCAATGGCTGCAATCAGGATAGTATCAAGAATACATTTATTAAGAAGCAGTTCAGTAGATGAAGTAAAGCTTATGAAAATGTATTCTTATCTTGAAAAGCTTCTTGCTTGTATGGGATATAAGAGAGAACCTGGAATGGATTATGAAGAATATATATTAGAAATAACTGCACAGGATGCGAATCTTAAGAATATGGGACTTGAGAAAGCAGTGCAGACAATCCTTGCGGTCAGATTTGGTAATGTAAAATGTGTTGACAAAGCTGATATTACTGGGATAATAAATACTATAAGACAGGTGCGAAGCTACGCACTTAAGAAAGCCAGAGGATTGAAGAAGCTTGTAGTATGTTTAATTTAGAAGAAGAAGCTTAAGAAACTCCCGGCAAAACCGGGAGTTTATATTATGCATGATAAGTGGGACAACATAATATATATAGGTAAGGCGAAGATTTTAAAGAATCGTGTAAGACAGTATTTCCAGAGCAGCAGGAATAAGTCTGCCAAGATTGTGCAGATGGTGTCACATATTCAGTACTTTGAGTATATTATCACAGATTCTGAACTTGAGGCGCTTGTTTTGGAGTGCAATCTTATCAAGGAGCACAGGCCTAAGTACAATACCATGCTAAAGGATGACAAGAGTTATCCTTTTTATTAAGATTACCGTTGGTGAAGCGTATCCAAGGGTACTTTTTTGCAAGAAAGATGAAACATGGAGCAGGTAAGTATTTCGGTCCTTACACTTCTGCGGCAGCAGTCAAAGGACACTATTGAACTTCTATGCAAACTGTATAAGGTAAGAACCTGTAACAGAAATCTGCCTAAAGATGAGGGCAAAGGGACAGGCCGTGTCTTAATTATCATATCGGACAGTGTGATGCACCATGTCAGGGATATGTAAGCGGCGAGGAATACAGAAGAAGAATTTGATGAGGTTGTAGCTTTTTAAATGGTGATTACAAGAAGATTATGGACAGGCTTACAACGCAGATGCAGGGAAGCGTCTGAGAAGATGGAATACGAGGGAAGCTGCAAGATACAGAGACCTGTTAATGAGTGTCAAGCAGGTTGCACAGAAGCAGAAGATTACAGCAGATGATGTTAATGACAGAGATGTCATTGCGTGTGCAAGTGACGGTCAGGACGCAGTTGTGCAGGTGTTCTTTTATCAGGCAGGGCAAGCTTCTTGAAGAGATCATTTTCATATGAAAGTTGCCGAAGGTGACTCTAAGAGCGACATAATTTCGGAATTTATGAAACAGTATTACGGCGGAACTCCATTTATACCTAATATTATTATGGTGCAGTACGAGATAGAGGATGCGGATACAATAGCACAGTGGCTTAGTGCAAGAAAAGAGTCGAAAGGTAAGTATTGTCACACCTAAGAAGGGCGACAAGGAAAAAGATGGTTGAGCTTGCATATAAAAGAACGCCCAGCTTGTTCTTACACAGGATGCGGAGAAGATTAAGCGTGAGGAGAGCAGGACAACAGGAGCTATGAAAGAGATTGCTGGCTGGCTTGGACTTGGGACACTTCACAGAGCAGAGGCTTACGATATATCTAATACAAATGGCGTTGAAAGTGTTGGTTCAATGGTTGTTTTCGAGGATGGAAAACCAAAGAAGAACGATTATCGCAAGTTCAGGATAAGAACAGTAAAGGGACCGGATGATTATAAGAGCATGCGTGAGGTTCTGACAAGACGTTTTACAAGAGGTATGCGTGAGCGGGAAGGACTCGAGGATAGTCATGGATTTTCGAGATATCCAGACCTTATTATGATGGATGGCGGACGAGGCCAGGTGAATATTGCGCTTGATGTACTTAAGGAACTGGGGCTTAATATTCCTGTGTGCGGTATGGTAAAGGATGATACCCACAGCACAAGAGGTCTGTATTATAACAATATTGAGATACCGATAGATAAGCACAGCGAGGGCTTTAAGCTGATTACAAAGGGTGCAGGATGAGGCACACAGATTTGCAATAACTTATCACAGAAGCTTAAGAGATAAGGCACAGGTATCTTCTGTACTTGATTCGATTGAAGGAATCGGACCTGTAAGAAGAAAGGCACTTATGAAGCATTTTCTTGATATAGAAAAGATACGGCAGGCATCAGTGGATGAGCTTATGAAGGCTGATGGTATTACTGAAAATGTGGCAGAGAATATATACAAATTCTTTCATTGATAATACTTTTTATAATAGCATTTAGAGCTTGTCTGTGATAAACTTAGGATATATGAAATCGTAAACATGAGTTTGGAGGCAGAGAATATATGAATAATGGTAAAGAGAGGGTAAAGTTATCTAAAGTTATCCAGAAAATGAATCTTGTTAATCTTACACCACAGATAGATGTGTCAGGAATCTGGCTTAATCTGCCTGATGTGAACAGACCGGCTTTGCAGCTTACAGGTTTTTTATGACCAGTTTGATAATGACAGATTACAGATTATTGGTAATGTCGAGCATGCTTATCTTGCGAGTCTTTCTGAGCAGGAGATATGAAAGATATATGCAGCTTTTTGTCAAGTAATATCCCATGTATTATATTCTGCAGGAGTATAAAGCCAGAGCCTAAGATTATTGAACTTGCGGTTAAGTATCAGATACCTCTTCTTATGACAGATAAGGCAACATCTTCATTTACAGCAGAAGTAATACGCTGGCTGAAGGTCCAGCTTGCACCATGTATTGTAATCCATGGTGTTTTTAGTTGATGTATATGGTGTAGGTGTACTTATCACAGGTGAGTCTGGTATTGGTAAGAGCGAGGCCGCGCTTGAACTTATAAAGAGAGGACATCGTCTTGTAACTGACGATGCGGTTGAAATCAGAAAGGTCAGTGACGAGACTCTGGTTGGAAGCGCACCGGGAGTTACCAAGTATTTTATAGAGCTTAGAGGCATTGGTATTATTGATGTCAAGACACTTTTCGGTGTTGAAAGTGTTAAGGAAACTCAGGAAATAGATATGGTTATCAAGCTTGAGGACTGGAACAAGGACAGAGAGTATGACCGCCTTGGACTTGAGGAAGAATCCATAGAATATCTTGGCAATAAGGTTGTGTGCCATACGCTTCCGGTAAGTCCTGGACGTAATCTTGCTGTAATTGTTGAGTCAGCAGCGGTCAACCACAGACAGAAGATGATGGGATATAATGCAGCGAAGGAATTATACAGAAGAGTACAGGAAAATCTTATGAGAGGCGGGGAGGATGACGATGAGTAAGATTATATTTGGAATTGATGTTGGAGGAACAACCTGCAAATGTGGTACATTTTCTAAAGAAGGTGAGCTGTTAAGAAAGAAGAAGAGATTCCTACAAGAAAGGATGAGGGGTGGAAGCCTGATTCTGCCTGATATAAAGTGAGTATATCAAAGGGGCGTTCTTGCAGATATGAATATGACAACAGAGGATGTGGCAGGAATTGGAATGGGACTTATGGTGCCTGTCTTGAAGATGGAACTGTCAACAAATGTATTAACTTAGGCTGGGGAGTATTTAATGCAGCCAATGCACCTTCTGTCTCATCTTCATCGAAATCTATTCTTGCAATAAACTTCTTAACATTCTCTTTATCCCGGAGAATGTACCCATAAGTGGATGACTGTGATTCTGGTTTAATTCCTAATACCGCAAGATATCCTTCTTTTGCATATTCTTTAGCCTCAATTATTGAATCTTTATAACCATCACCCTCAATCAGGTTGTCCGAATTAACAACCAGAACTAATTCTGACGGGTTGGCAAACATAGTCCCCTAACAATACAGCTGCTCCTGTTCCCTTCGGTGTACCCTCGAGGATAACTCTGTACTTAAGACTCTGGAACGCTTTCATCTGTCCATTAACAATATTCTTATAGCTCTCATTGGTAACTATTATAAATTCCTCACAGAATGGCATATTCCTTACTACCAGTTTCCTGTAATATGGAACGGCCTTCTTTTTATTTTCATAAACTGCTTTGGAAACTGCCTTCTGGACAATGGCCATAAACTATCACCACTACCCCCGGCTAATATTACACATTTCATAGCAATCCTTCCTTAAAATATCTGTTATAGATAATATGTTTATTAGTTATCTGCTGAAGTATCTCCACCCGCTGGTGTATTGCTACTGTCATCTCCGCCTGCTGGCTTATTATCTCCGCTTTCATCTCCACCTGATGGCTTATCTGTGCTTTCGTCTCCACCTGATGGCTTATCTGTGCTTTCATCTCCACCTGATGGCTTATCTCCGCTTTCATCTCCATCTGATGGCTTATCTGTGCTTTCGTCTCCACCTGATGGCTTATCTGTGCTTTCGTCTCCACCTGATGGCTTATCTGTGCTTTCGTCTCCACCTGATGGCTTATCTGTGCTTTCGTCTCCACCTGATGGCTTATCTGCGCTTTCATCTCCACCTGATGGCTTATCTGTGCTTTCGTCTCCACCTGATGGTTTATCTGTGCTTTCGTCTCCACCTGATGAGGGTATTATCGCTGTCGTTTCTTCCTGCTGGTTTATTATTCTTATCCTCGGCAATTGTTCTCTCATTAGCTGCTGTTGTCTCTTCCCTGCTGCTAGTGCTTTCTGCTACTGAAGTTCGAGATGAGTGTGCTGCAGATTGAACTATCCTTACTTGTCGCAGTCTCCTTAGGTGCTTTGGTTGTATATTCCATCGGTTTCCATTCATTGCTGTTATTCTTATTATTGGCTTTTTCTTCTGTTACCACCAGCCATTGCTGCTATTGACACTATAAGGATAATCACTACAAGAATTACCACCATTGACGCATATACAACATTACGTCTTCTTGCTCTTGGTACACCCGGAAACACTCTTCCAACAAATGCTGTAAGCTTGTCCATAAGTGAAACACCCCTTACAGGGACATCATCAAAATCATTGTTCTCATATCCATTCATGTCATATTCAAATAACACACCTTCATCAGAATCCTCATCGTCCGATTCATCATTTTCTATCCCTTCGTCTGATTCATTATCAGGTAAATCTGCATTTTCAGGCTCATAAGCCTCGTACTCGTCGGCAGCTTCTGTTTCCGCTGCTTTCTGCTCTGCACCATATATCTTAATATCAGAATCATCTGTCTCTTCTTCATCAAACGAAGCATAATCTGACATATTCTCTACAACTGATGATATACCGAGTATATTATCCTTCATCATTGCAATAAGCTTAAGAATAAATGCACTGTCTATATCGAGCAAAGTTTCTATCTCGTCAACTGAATGCATCTCATATCCGTAAAGTTCCATCATAATAGTCTGGACTCTTGATAATGACTTAATATTATCAGGTGCATTGTCATATGCCTTAAAATCTTTAAATATTCTGGAATTATCTTTTATTATGTCAAATAATTCTTTATCTTCCTTAATTCTGCCATACTCATACTCGTAATCATCATCTATCTTAATAGTAGAATTATCTATAAGATTAAACATAAACACTGAAACTCTTGTTGCAATCTGACGCATAATATTCTTATCAACATCGATACTATCAAGATTAGTACATATATCAATAATCGCTCTTGGAGAAAGTTTCTTGTAATCCTCTCCAAAAACCGGATATATAAGACAGTTTACATCTTTCTGTATCTCCTTGCATAAGACCTCTTTATCAGTCTTTCCAGTCCTTACATCATTAATCAGTTCCTTCATCTGTTCTTGATTCTTACTCATATTTTATCTCCTCGTGAATATACATTCCGATTGATTATACCACTCTGTTAAAGAAATGTCACGATTTTTCAGTTGTTTTATATAGTCACATCATTTAATGCTTCCATGCACTCATATCAACATTACCTGATATACCATTCACACGTGCTTTCTCAGTAAACTGCCACATTGTAAATGGTCCTGTATATGTACATTTGCTGTTATACTGTGCAAGCCATACACTACAACCTACATTCCCTGCATATATACGGTTATTCATCCAGTCCTTGTTAGCATACAGTATTGCTGAGTAACCGCAGCTTCTTACTGTCTGTGCAAATGCATTTATAACGGCTGTTCTTTGTGATGATGATATCTTATCTCCTCGTCCGCTTCCATTACCTGCACTCTCAACATCAATTGCCAAAGGAAGTGAAATATTATATTCACTGCAGGCTGATACAATAAAGCTTGCTTCTTCAACCGCTTCGGTAGTATCCACTGCCAGGTTACAATATAAGCTCCAACTTTAATTCCTGCCGCTGTTGCCTGACTCATATTGCTATGAAATCTTTTATCAAGTACAAGTCTTGCCGTTTCGTATCCTCTATATCCAACTCTTATCATAGCATAGTTATACCAGAAGCTTTAACACTGTTCCAGTCAATATCTCCATTATACGTCGAAACATCAATAACAAGCGATGACCCCTGTGAACCGTCAGCATTGAAATAATACGCTTGCACTCCATCTATGTTCTGCCAGCCTGTTACAGCGTTGGAATTTTTCAAAATAATAATTTTTTCCTTTTATATTCTGCCATCCATCAGCATATATATATTCAATCTGTGCCTCAACCTCCATAACTATATACGAAACTGTTTTTATTTCAGTTGAAGTTTCTGTCTCAGATTTTGAACTTTCTTCTATATTAGAGGCACTTTCTTTTTTGTGAATTATCAGGTGCCTTTGCAGAAGTACTTTCTTCCTGCTTTGTAGAAGTTTCTATATTGTCATCTTTTATAAGGAATTTGGTTACAACATTTTCAGAGCCACCTGTAACACTGACAGTTCCAGTTTTCATATACATATCCTGTATATTGCTTCTGTGTTCCGTTTTCTTCAACAAGAATACTGCCCTTGCTGCATTTATCAAGCTGGGATGCCGTGAAATCCTGTATTTTTCTGCCTTTTAAGCTGTATATAACATCTGTTCCTGACTTCTTTACTGATGAAACACTTTACACTTCCTGAAACTGCATTATCAACATATAACACAGGCTTTATAACTTCACCAGCTGTTGCATTATTTTCTGTTTTTCAAAGGATCTTCCTTCTGAGTCACAGCACTGTCAGTAACAACCTTTTCCATGATATTATCAATCACTTCAAATGTTTCTTCTGTAGATTCCTCTTCTTCCGGCTCAGTACTTTCAGGCTGTGTATGAGTCTGCATTTCAGTCTGGGTCTCTGCTGCTTCTACAATCGCCGGCTGATGTTTAGAGGCTTTATTTACGCTTATACCTACTACAATCCCTGTTATCACTCCTGCTATAATAACTTTGCTGCGAGATACTGATGTCACAACAATATGACTCTTAACCTTGAAGAAATCGATAACCTTTTCCCCTGAAATTTCTCTGAAGTTCCTCAACATCAAGAATCTCATACTGCGGTTCTTCTGGCAAGTCCTTCTTCTCACAGTCTTCTGTCTCTGTAGATGCTTCGTCATTCTCCACATTTTCTTCTGTTTTTATGTCTTCTACTTCTTTATCTGAATCACACATATCTGCTTCCTGTTATTCCTCTGCACCTCTGACAATAGCTGCTTTCTTAATAACTTCTCCTCCTTCCTGGCACATTAAAAGCATACTCTGCTACATAGGTGTACTTATCAAAGTCGTACTTTTCTTCTATTGCCTGCTGCTCTGTCAGTACATCTTCTTTCCTCTGTTTCTATATTAACCCTCTTTATTACAACTCCGGTTAATTCAGCTTCCTGTCCAAGATTATTCTTACAACTGACTCCTGTCCTGAAATTATAATCCTTTTGACATAGTGTTATTCTTTACAACAATATCATTTCCTGTAAATTCCTCTGTTATAACCTCAATCTCAAGCTTTGCTGTGTTCTTTATCCAGCCAGACTTAGGGTCTTTAAAACGGTACTCTACTGTGTATTCCCCGGCCGTTGATATTGCTTCCTCCTCGCTATATTCATTGCCTGATTCATCATATATTAGAATACTCGATATCCATATCATATCCGATAGTATTAATTCCCTTAACTCCGTCAAAGCAGATTAAGTTCCTCTGTCAGTCTTCCGATTCCATCGCCGTATGTGCGCTTAATCTCCTTGTTAGTAACCGTAAGCACAGCGTCCTTAGTATCAACATGGTAGTTAGCATAGCCGAAAAAATGCTATATCTACATCTACCTGTCCACTGATACCATCAACATAACATCTTGAACTATACTGCCACATATCATAATGATATCTGAAATTTGGAAGTTCATCTCCATAAGTCCATCTTACTGAATCATAATAAAAAACTTACCAAAATATGCCGCCATCCAAACTTTATACTTACTTGCAATCTTTTTTTCCCCATCAAAATTGTTATACCATCTGTTTCTGTTAGAATAAACCATAGGCTGATATCCATAGCTGGATATAACATTACAAAACGTCTCACAGGCTTCTGTTACTGAATCATAATCACCATCCAGTTCCCAGTCAAAATGCAACCGGATATGTTATCTTGGTAATCCCCTTATAAGACTTATACAGTAACTTGCTTCATCGTATGCTTCTCTTGCATTAGAAGCACCTGAATAGAAATACACACCTACCTGTATACCGTTAGCAAGTGCTCCTTGTATATTCTGCTGAAATTTCCTGTCTTCATATAAACCATCATCTCCGCCACCGCATTTTATCATTGCAAATGTGATGCCATCAGCAGCAACTGCTGACCAGTCTATATCTCCCTGCCATCTTGAAACATCTACACCATATGTCAACTGGCTGATTTCATATACATCATTCGAGCTTGGCTGATCTGGTTCCAGGGCTCCTCAACCTCAGTCTCCTCTCTTGATGGTTCTGACGAATTATCTTATACTATCTCAAGGTCCTCAACATCTTTAACCGGAATCGGTGCACTGCTGTTCTCTGCTGCCTTATCAATTATCTCATATAATTCTTTACTGCTTGTATTCTCATCTGCAACAGCCTCTTTAACAACAAGTTCTGCTATCTCTTCCTGTGTTGCAGTCTCTATCTCTGTCTCTGATTCTGTTTGTGTTTCGGTAAGAATCTCACTCAGCTTATCAAGATTACTGTCTGTCTCAGTCTCTACTTCTGTCTCCTGTGCCTGTACCTGCATTTTGCTGCTATGATGATGAACATACTCTACTGTTGTTACAGTTGCTGCACTTCCTGCAACCACGACTGAGCCTGCAATAATACATGCCTTTGCATGTGCCACAAATACAGACTTACATATTCCTGATAATTTTCCTGCTATGGTATTTAATAATTCTTTTCATCCTACATGCATCTCCTGATTAGTCATAATAATGTTTTGAAGTAAACTCTCACGAATATTGCCCATGTATCGCAGAATGCCTGCCATATATCCTTCATTCCTATACGCTTTTACACCGGAATCCCTGACATATACAACCTCCACAGGCATCTGTGCTATCGAAAAACCCCTTCTGTGAATCGCCACTAAAAGTTCCTATATCGTAAGCAAACCCTGATGTTCTTATAAGATGTGCAACCGGTTTGATTGCCTCAACCCTGAATACCTTAAGCCCGGTCTGCGTATCCTTAACATTAAGATGGAACAAGACTAGAAGCATTATATAATAGCCCATGCTTATCACTTTCCTCTTAAACGGATAATCAAGCCTTGAATCCTTAAGGAACTTACAGCCTATAACAACATCTTTATTATCATCAAGCATTTTCTTAAGATAACCTTCTAACTGTGATGGATTAAGTTCAAGGTCTGCATCAACAAATGCGACATACTTTCCTTCAACCTGCGACACTCCGGCAATTATTGCATTACCCTTGCCTCTGTTCTTTTCAGAACTTACCATACGCACACGGCTATCCTGCTTGATAGCCCTTTCTATCTCAGCTTTGGTATTATCCTTACTGCCATCATTAACCGCAATAATCTCAATTCAGGAACAAACTTTTCAACAATTCTCAATGTTTCCATGATACTGTGATATATAAGTTTTTCCTCATTGTAAGCCGGCATAACAATAGACAGCATACCATTTAGATTTAACATTTATACTCTCCCTCTGATGTTTACACACCTTTTAATATTACAATGCTATGCCATGTTTTTCAAGTATAGACAGGAAATTAATGCAGATAATATCTTATATAAAAACTATCTTATATATTATAATGAGGTGAATTTATGAATAACTCAGAAAATCTTCCAACAGACAACAACAATAAATCTATCGTAAAAAGGGCAAACTATGTATAATTGGGAAACTCACGATAATCAGGACAAAGTGATTCTCGACAGCATTAATGCAATCGAAAGAAGACGTGAGCATATGACTGACGAACAGTTAAGAAAAAATGCAGAATTACAGACAGGACTTGGTCCTGATATATACAGTCAGTTATGTGACCGCAAGGCAAGTGACAATTTTCAGGGGTGACTTTATTATGGGTCACCCCACCACCTGCAATTATATATTATTTGCGGCACAGTCAAGTGCTGCTGCCACAACAGCATCCATGTCATAATATTTGTACTCACCAAGACGTCCGCCGAATATAACTTTTTCTTTCAGCGTCAGCAAGCTCCTTATACTGTGCATATAAAGCGCCGTTCTTCTCATCATTTACAGGATAATATGGCTCATCACCCGGCTTCCACTCAGAACTGAACTCACGGCTGATAACAGTCTTCGGAAGGTCGTCGCCATCCTCATCCTTACCGAACTCAAACCATTTGTGTTCAATAATTCTTGTCCATGGAGTTTCGGCATCAGTATAATTAACTGCTGCATTACCCTGAAAATTAGGAGTATCCAAAGTCTCTGTTTCAAACCTTACTGAACGGTATTCAAGATTACCAAGCTTATAATCAAAGTATGCGTCTATCGCACCTGTATATACAACCTTTTCAGCCTGACTGTCTAATTCTTCCTTAGCATCAGCAGATGCAAGATAATCAACACCAAGTCTTACCTCAATGCTTCCGGAAAGCTCGCTGTCATTAAGCATATTGGCAATCATCTTGGTATAACCACCAACAGGAATCCCCTGATAAAGTGCATTGAAGTAGTTGTTATCAAATGTAAGTCTTACAGGAAGTCTCTTGATAATGAATGATGGAAGCTCGTTGCATGGTCTGCCCCACTGCTTCTGTGTATAGCCCTTGATCAGCTTCTCGTATATATCAGTTCCGACAAGACTTATAGCCTGCTCCTCAAGGTTCTTAGGCTCTGTGATTCCTGCTTCCTTTCTCTGCTGCTCGATTCTTTCTGCAGCCTCCTGCGGAGTCACGACACCCCACATCTTGTTGAACGTATACATATTGAACGGCAGGGAATACAGTTCCCCATTATAATTAGCAACAGGTGAATTAGTGAATCTGTTAAATGTAGTAAACTGTGAAAGATACTCCCACACCTTCTTATTATTGGTATGAAAAATGTGCACCATATACATGCACATTAATACCTTCCATCTTCTCTGTATATACATTACCGGCAATATTATTTCTCTTATCTATTACAAGAACCTTCTTTCCTGCTCTTGCTGCCTCATGTGCAAACACTGAACCAAAAAGTCCTGCTCCAACTATTAAATAATCATACATAATCCTGTTCCTTTTCTATCTTAAATAATGGGATGATGCCGACGCACCACCCCATTAATTATACTTTATTATATTACATTAATTCAACATAAAAAGTAATTAATAATAATCAATATCAGATATATAATCTTCTGTCCTTGTATAACCATCTAACTGTATAATAGCATCTGCCATAGGACAGTTTCACCATTGTCAGGATTATATTTTTCATAATTCAATACAATACAAGGATTATCTGCATTTATATTTTTATTAAAATTCTTCTTTGTCAAGGGACTCTATAAGTCCATTTAATACTTTTTGTGCTCTTTCTTCGTCTTTTTCTTACATATGAATCAGATTAATATATGTTCTGGTATCATTATATACAAGAACTGCTGAAAGAGTTTCATATCCACTAGTATATTTATCCCATGTTCTGGAACTGTCATTTAAATACTGCTTTAAAATATCGCTCATTGTTCCAAGCTCTTTTTCATTATTCTAATGGCATATTCATTCCGTATACCAATATACTTATTATAAGATTGTGGCATATTCTTACTGATTGGAAGAACCATATCATAAGTAACGCCTTTTTTCGAAAAGCGTACTGACATCAAGAATGTATCAACATCTGGAAGTAACTGTCTGATACCATTTCTCAAAACCAATCTGTTTAATTTCACTTGTAATTGTTTCATATATATCTTTACAGTCAGAATCCTCCATATTACCTGTTATATAATTAACGGAAATCTTGTCACTATCGGAAGGTCCATATATGCCTTAACAAATTTCTCATCCTTCTTTAACAGACTTGAAAGTTTATTGGCATCACTGTCTGTAAGCTGAATCCTTCTGTAATGTGTAACACCGTTCTGTCTGAAACCAAACCTTATAATTAGTCACTGAGCCTCTGCCGTTATAAATATAATTATGAACACCATTTGATATACATTTATCTTTATATGCACCAAATTTCTCTGATACATATTTGAGAATCTCTTCATCTGTAAACTGAACCTTCGATGATATAGAGCTGAAATATCCGTTATCTGAAGCATAGTACATATCCATTGGCTGTATTGATACATACGCAAGTTTTGAAGCATCCGGTTCGTACGATGCCTCATATTTGCCAAATGAATTAAGCTCCTGTTCCAATTACCACTGCAAGAACATATCCAAGAAGAATTGATGGAATACACTGCTTTATAACATTCATTTTCTTACTTACTATACATTCATAAACAAAACACAACCAATGCACTTACAATAAACAGCACAACAACTGCTATTGTCTCATCATTATCTATACTTGTATATGCTATCATTACACCTATAAACGCAATTGAAAAAGCCGATAAGTGTTCTGATAATCATTGGCAGAACCTTCCATTAGCTGCTTTTTCCTGCTGTCTCACTTTTTCTCTTTATAAAGAGAAGTGCGCCAAGCGCTATATATAAGTGCAAGCACGAGTGTATATAAGTTACTTGTAAGGCTGAGAACCATATCTGCTATTCCTGATGGACTATTGTATATATCAAATACAGAAAATACCCAGCCAAAAAAATCATATTGTTGGAAGAATCAAGTAACCCCACACCACTGTTACTTATCATGTAAGTTTCTCCATGAAACACAGTCAGTTCTGTAACCATTAACGCAATAAATCTTGGAAGAAACATTATAAATCCTGTAACACATATATTGCTTAATATGTTTCCTGTAATAGATATTGATACATTTATAATTGCCATGCATAAAAGGCTGCATATAAATGTTGAAAGATACATACGGAACATTGTTGCATAATCTACATTAAAATACTGCCTGTTAGCCATGAATAAAACTGCCTGTGATACATATGACACAACAAGTATTCCGGCGAATCCATGTAAGTATTGCTGCTGTCTTGCTAAGATATATGCACAATCTTGTATATGGAATTGAATGATAAAAATCACTGCTGCTTCTCTTATTAAGAAAACTCCATACTATCAATGATATAACAGGTACAACAATTATGAATACTAATACCAGAAAATAATTCCCTGAAATTCCACCTACATTATTAACCTGTTTATATTCTTTTAATATAGCTTAATGATGAAATAATCGGTACAACTGATATAAGTGTAATTACCGCCATCATTATAAAGCCCGCAAAGTCTTGTCTGCTTCAATGTCTGTAAAAACATATGAAAGCTGAATACTTTCTTATTATTCATGCGTCTTATCCCCTTCACATCAGCAATACGTAACTGAACGAAGTAATGAT
>VOFJ01003386.1_pt1 | contig 19327 bp, 33 predicted proteins | sample 5384081 | NCBI WGS metagenome assembly VOFJ01 (sample SAMN12384729, study PRJNA508395) | human gut metagenome | isolation source: healthy gut I | host: Homo sapiens
GATTGAAGCATCAACTGGAGAAATACTATTTCAAAAAAATAAAGATGAAAAAATTAGCTCCAGCATCAATGACCAAAAATGATGAGTATGCTTCTTATTATGGAAGAAATAGAAAATGGTAATTTAAAATGGAATGAAATGATAACAACATCAGAGAAAGCATCAAGTATGGGAGGAAGTCAAATCTTTCTAAAAAGTTGGCGAAAAAAATGACAGTAGAAGATTTATTAAAAGGAGTAGCAATAGCATCAGGAAATGATGCTGTGGTAGCCTTAGCAGAACGCGTATCTGGTAGTGAAGAACAATTCGTAAAAAAGAATGAACATTAGAGCCAAAGATTTAGGATTAAAAATACTAACTTCATAAACGCAACAGGATTAACTGCTGACAATCATTACTCATCAGCATACGATATGAGTCTAATAGCCAAAGAATTAGTAAAACATGAAAAAATACTAGAATTTACTTCAACATACGAAGACTATTTAAGAAAAGATACCAAAAAAAGTCCATTCTGGTTAGTAAACACCAATCGTTTAGTAAGATTCAAAGAAGGAGTAGATGGCCTAAAAACAGGGTTTACCGATGAAGCGGGTTATTGTTTAACCGCTACAATGAAAAAAAAGATAATATGCGTTTAATAACCGTAGTAATGAAAGAAGAAAACACTAGTAAAAAGAAGTGCCGATACCACTAAAAATGTTAGACTATGGATTTAATATCTATATGGTTCAAACCATATTAGATGAAAAAAACAACTATTGAGAAAAAAGAAAGTAGAACTAGGAAAAAACTCTAACTACAGAAATAAGTACCAAAAAGAAAACATTACCATATTAAATAAAAAGAGTGATGACCAAAAAAACATCACATACAAAAAAAAAACCAATATAAATAAAATAATAGCTCCAGTGAAGAAAGGAGATAAAGTAGGTACTATTGATATAATTGAAGATAATAATATAATATCAACAATAGATGCTACCGTAAAAGAAGATATATATCAAAAGCTAATATCTTAACAATATATCTAAGAAACATAAAAGAAATAATAAGTGGTAATTTAAAAATTTAATAATAAAATAATCTAAAATATGTCGAATTACTTTACAAAATAATATTTTATTGATATACTTATGGTGAAAATAAAGTATATGGAGGATATTATGTTTGAAACACTTACTATTGATGTAACTAATGTAAAAAAAATATTAAAGTGTTGTCCATACTATGATGATATAATTAATAGTGATATCATGTATAATGATGATCTATCTATTGATCTAATAGAATGGTATAAAAGATATAATTTTCTCATGTAATGGAGATAATGAAGAAGATATAAAAGTAATAAGAAATATAGATAGATGTATGTATATCTATATAAATGATAATAAATATAAAAAGGATTAAAAAAAAGAATAATAAATAATGATATCAATCTAAATGATAATTATAAAAAGTAATAAATAAAATATTAAATTATACTGAAGAATATGAAGAGAATGAATTATTAAATATAACTAGTACTAAATGGATTTAGTACTAGTTTTTTATCTATTTTATAGTATTATATATATAGAGGTAATAAAATGAAAAAAAGAAATATATATATATAATAATATTAGTATTAATATTACTTAGTTTAGTACTCTTATATATAGATAAAATAACATATAAAGAATATAGTAAAAACTATTTCTATATGGATACATATATAAATATAAAAATAAATAGTACTAAGAATAAACAAGAAATAGATAATATATTTAATGATATCGATTATCTTTATAGTAGTTATAATAAGTTAACTAATAGATATGAAAAATATGATGGAATAGTAAATATATATTATTTAAACGAAATACTAAGTAATAATGAGGAAATAAGAAATAGATAAAAAACTTAGTGATATCATAAATATAGGTATAGAATATTATAATAAGACAGATGGCTTATTTAATATAGCAGCAGCTAATCTAACAGGTATTTGGAAAGAATACATAAATAAATGTAATAGCTTGCCAAGTAATAAAGAATTAGATGTAAATATAAATATAGATGATATCAAACTAGATAATAATAAATATACCAAGTATAATGATATCAAGCTAGATTTAGGTGGTATAGCTAAAGGCTATGTAACCGAACTAGTAGGCAACTATTTAGAAGATAATAATATAAATAATTATATTATCAATGCTGGAGGCAATGTCAAAGTAGGTAAAGCCTATAATAAAGAATACTATGTTGTAGGAATAACCAATCCAGATAATACAAGCAATATCTTTACTAAAGTAAACATAAATAACTTATCAGTAGTCACATCAGGTAATTATCAAAGATATTGTGATATAGATAATACAAGATATAGTCATATCATAAATCCTATTACTAAAAACCCAAAGTAACTATATGAAATCAGTAACCGTAATAACAAAATCATCTCTACTAGCAGATATCTATAGTACATACTTATATCTATTACCAGTAGATAAAGGACTAGATGTAGTAAATAATAATAGTGATATTGAAGCCATATGGTATATAGATAAAGATAATATAGTAAGAAGTGATAATTTTAATTATGAATAAGAATGATCTAAAGTTAGTAGGAGTATTATTAATAATTATAAGTATCTTCTTTATAATAATTAATATTACTAAAAAAGAAGGAAAGACTGCTGTTGTATATTATGAAGATAAAGAAATATTAAAAATAGATCTAAATACCAATAAAGAATACACAGTAAAAAAGGATATCTAGGAGATGTCGTATTAGAAGTAAAAAATAAAAAAAATAAGAGTAAAAAGAAGAAACATCAGATAAACATATCTGTTCTAAAGAAGGATATATATATACTAATAATAAATCCTTAGTATGTATGCCAAATAAAATAATAGTAAAGATAATAAGTGAAGATAATGACTTAGATGGAGTGGTATATTAATGAAAACAAAAGATATAACAAAGATAGCCATATTAACCTCAATATGTGTAGGTAATATCAATAATAGAAAGTTATTTCACCTTTTATAGGAGATATAATACCAGGATTAAAATTAGGTCTAGCTAATATAGTAATAATATTTACCTTATATGAATATAATTTTAAGACCGCTATTACAGTATCATTAGTTAGAGTCTTAATCGTAGCCTTACTAAGAACAGGCTTTGGTATTAATTTCTTCTTCTCATTATCTGGAGCTATATTTAGTATAATAACTATGTATCTATTTAAAAAAACAAAACTATCAGTAATAGGAATATCCATAATAGGAAGTTTATTTCATAGTATAGGTCAAGTCCTAGTAGGAGTATTATTTCTAAATAATTATAATGTAATGTATTATTTACCATATCTTTTAATATTCTCAATACCTACAGGTATAGTAATAGGTATAATATCAAAAAAAAAAATGTTAGATAGTGCTAGTAAATACATCTAAAATATTGTATAATATACATATAAGAAAGGAATGATAATGTGGAATTTAAAGAATTTACAAATCCAGAAGAAAAGGATTATGATATAACCTCATCACTTGATGCAGCAGAGAGAGCCAAAAGAGAAGCTAAAGTAGATAAAATACATCAAGATTTTACAGAGTTACTTGGTGATTTAGGATTTCCTGAATTATATGAACTAGCTCCTTATGGTATAACAAACGAAGAATATAATCATCCTAGTTTAACAACTATAAAAGAAACTAAAAAGAATATGCTATGGACAAAAACAATAGAAAAAACTAGATAAAAAAACATAATTTAGGACTAGAAAAAAAAAAAAAATATTTTATAATGTATAAGTAGGAGGATAAGCAATATGAAAAAAGAAAATATGTTTAATAAGTATAATAGGTTTAGCATTATTATCAGGCTGTTCAAAAGGATATAAAGAAGGAGTTTATACAGGAACTGCAATCGATAGTTATGGAGGACAAAATAATACTGCTACCGCTATTGTAACAGTAGATAAAAATGGCAAAATAACTGATGTTAATCTAGATACTACTTATACAAAAGATGGCGTAGAAACAACAAAAAAAAACACTAGGAGACGCTTATGGAATGTATGGTAATGAGTATGGTTCTAAAGTAGGAGAATGGTATACTCAAGTAGAAGCCCTAGAAAAGAATGTCGTAGACAATCAAGGATTAGATAAAGTAAAACTAACTGATGATGGTTATACTGACACAGTAAGTGGTTGTACTATTAAAATAGACGCTTTGTATGAAGCATTAGAAAATGCTTTTTAAATCAAGCCAAAAAATAACTTAGGAAAACTTCCTAAGTTTTATTTTATATTAGTTAATTTTAAAAACAAAAACATATATTTTATTAGGTGGTAATCTTGAAAAAAATAATAAGAATATTCTTCATAATATCATTAGTATGTTTTAGTTTTTTTTATACAGATAAAGTAATGAATTTGTTAAATAGTAAAGATCCCTTAATGGTAAAATTAAACAATATAAAAAAGGATTACGAAGTACTCCCAAGTAAATGCTATTATCGATAATGATACTATAGTACCAGGTAAAAAGGCCTAGAAGTAGATATAGATAAAAGCTATGAAGAAATGAAACTAGGAGGAATATTTAGAGAAGAATCTCTTATCTATAAAGATATCCTCCCTAGTAGTAGTATTTCAAATAACAAAGATAAATACATAGTTAAAGGAAATAGTAATAATGAAGTATCATTAATAGTCATATATAATCCCCTGACAAAACAAAGTATAACAAATATCAGTAACATAACAATCTATCTAAATCATAAAGATATAACTAATACCAATATAAAAAAATTAAAAAAACAAGAACTACATACTTATGGCAATAATGGAGTATATACTAAAGAAATCTTAGATAATGATAATATAATAATAAACAAACTAAGTAACAATAAATCTAAATATTGCCTTCTAAAAAGAAAAGAATAGTACTTATCTAAACATATGTAACAATAACAATATGCTTGTAGTAATACCTTCAATAATAGGAGGCTATAACAATATAAAAAAATAATCTAACCGGAGGCAGTATAATATTACTCGAAGATACTTCAAACATAGACATAATAATAAAAAATATATAAATAGTAAAGGCTACACCATAGTACCATTATCCAAACTACTAACAGAATAGACTAAATAGTCTATTTTTAATATACATATGTATGCACTATAATAAATTATACACATAATATGTAAATATAATATATAAATATATAAAAACAAACAAAAGTATTAAAATAATATTGACTTCATAATATATTTATATTATACTTAATTTGTAGATTTAGAAGTAGGAAAGAGTGTGGTTATATCTATAAAAAAACAGGGGAGTGTCTTCTAATCTACATACTAAAATGATGAGGTAAATATTTTAAAAATATACGATTTTGCCCACGTCAACAAAATCGTATAAAAAAGTAAAATCAAGGTTTCACACTATTTTGGTGCAAGCACCAAAATTGCAGAACATACAAATAATGAAAGAACATGGTAATATGGCAAAATGAATGTACTTTAAGGTATGTATAAAAATTTGATTTAAAACTATTAAAATGCACGATTTTGTTGACGTGGGCAAAATCACATGAGGTCAGTAAAATTAAGGGTTCACACGATTTTGGAGTTTACCACAAAATCGCATTAAAATAGTACTAAATAAACTAATAGTTAGAAAGTCTACACCAAATATAATATAGCATATTGATGCAGTTCTTATAGACTATAGGCTATAAGAACAACTAAATAAAATACTAGTAATAATATTAAAACTATGCTATACTTAAATAGTAGGTAGGTAGTAAAATGAGTAAGAAAAAGAATAAAAAGAAAACATTATTAGATAAATTATTATATTACTTTGTAATATTTATACTAGAGCCATAACAGGATACATATATGAAGTAATATTTTATTATACAACATTAGGAGTATTAAATAATTGGGGAATATTATATGGACCATGGCTTCCCATCTATGGAGTAGGGGCAGTATTTCTAAGTATGTTAAAACCATTAAAAAGAATCCCATTTTATTATTCATATTAAGTATAATAATAACAGGATTATTAGAATATATAGTAGGTTATATAAGTGTAAATATCTTTAATCAAAGATTATGGGACTATACAGGACTATTTCTAAATATAAATGGCCTAGTATGTCTAAGAAGTGTCCTTACCTTTGCAGTAGGTTCTCTAATACTAAACTATTTATTATTACCATTAATAGATAAATATTATAATAAAAAGTATTATAAATATACTTATATAATAATAAGTATATTTATAATAGATATCATATTAAGTAATTTATATCGTAATCCCTATACCTTCTAGTATAGAGATTATTTCTTTTTTCTTATTAATACCAAGAATACTACCAAGTATAGAAATAAATAACAAAATAAAATAATAAATAATCGAAGTCCAATCAAATACCTTACATATCAAACAAATAATAACAAATAAAATAACCCATATAAGCCCATACTTAATACCTTCAATATAACCCTTCTCATTAGATAACTTACCAAGTCTATAACTACCAATAAATATACTAATAATAGGAATAATTAAAAAATATAATCTTAAGAACAATCCCATTAATAACATTAAAATAATTAAAAAAATAGTAATAATAATAGAACTAATAATTAATATACCAAAACACCATAATAAACTTTTAAATAATTCATAATCATAAATATCACCACTAAATATTATGAAATTGTATAAAAAAAAAAATATACATTAGTACATAATTATAATGGTGATAATTATGACAATAGTAGTACTAAGAACAATATTCTTCTATCTATTTATATTTGTAATATATCGTATAATGGGTAAAAAGAGAAGTAGGACAACTAAGTATAACAGATTTAATAGTATCATTACTTATCGCAGAACTAACAGTAATAAGTATTGAAAACTATAAAGCAAGTATCTTATATTCCTTAATACCAATAGTAATATTAGTATTAATGCAGTGTATATTAGCTTATATAAGCCTAAAAAAACCAAAATTTAGAATCTTCCTAGATGGTAATCCCTTCTCTTATTATAAAGAATGGAAAAATAAACTATAACGAAATGCTAAGACAAAGATATAACTTAGATGACTTATTAGTACAATTAAGAGATAAAGGCTATCGTAGTATAGAAGAAGTAGAATATGCCATTCTAGAAAGCAGCGGTACATTATCCGTGTTCCCATATAAAAAGAAACCTCACCATTACCACTTCCCATAATACTAGATGGTGATATCCAAGAAGATACCCTAAAACACTTAAAAAGAAAAAATGGGTCTATAACTTTCTAGAAAAAAAGATATAAATATCGAAAATGTTTTCTTTGCCTTCTACAAAGATAAAAAAATATCTTTATCATAAAAATGACGATTTATTAAAATAATATAAACATAGTAATAATAATATAATAAATACATATAATATATAAATAATATATAAAGAATAATATAATAAATATAAAAAATATTGACAAAAAACACAAAAAAAGTGTTAATATCTATATAGAAAAGAGGTGTAATTATGGAAAGTTTAACAACCGCAATTAGTGTTCAAATTGATAGTCATGATAAAGAAGTTGCCAGTAGCATATTAAAAAAAACTAGGCCTAAATATGAGCACTTATGTTAATATGGCTATAAAGCAATTAATAAATAAAGATGGCGTTCCATTTGAAGTTGTTAATCCAAAAAACCAAATAGAGAATTACTTGAAGCATTACAAGAAGGGAAAAATATATTAAACGGCAAAACAAAAGCTAAAAAGCTATACAAATATGTATGAAATGTTAAAGGATTTAGAATCGTAGTGTTTGATTTAAAAAATACAAAATATCATGTCCAATACACTAGCCGTTTTAAAAAGAATAAAAAAGTAATCAAGCAAGGAAAAAAACAAAGAAAAAAATTTTTAGAAGTCTTAAATAAAATTGCAAACGGAGAAGAATTAGAGACAAAATATAGAAATCATAAATTAATAAATAATAACATATTTAAAGATTGCTATGAGTGTCATATAAGTCCTGATTGGTTGTTAGTATACATCGTTCAAGATGAAAAATTAGTATTAGTACTTTTTTGCTACAGGAAGTCATAGTGATTTATTTAATATGTAGTAACCAAAATAAAGTATCAAAAAAAAATGGTACTTTTTTCTTATCTCTAACATAAATTATGGTGAGGGGTGATATCTTTTGTCAGCATATAAAGAAATTGTAACTAAAGCAGTAGTAGGTAAAGGAAAGAAGTATTATAAAAAAATACTTATAAAGTAAATACAGATTCTCCAGTCGATACTGTTTTTAGGTTGTTGGGTAATCAATCATAAATTTTCAGGTAGTGATGAGGCAGGTAAAATAGTCATAAATGGTTCTTATGATGTAAACTTATGGTATTCATATGATAACAATACCAAGACATCAGTAATAACAAAGAATATACCATATAAAGAATTAGTAACAGTCTCACAAAAAGAAACTACTGATACATCAAAGAAAGATATAATAGTAAGATGTTTAAAAGGACCTAGTTGTATATCTGCTAAAGAAGATGGAAATAGTATCAATATCGATATAGAAAAAGAATTAGGAATAGAGATAGTCGGAGATACCAAAGTAAAAATAGCCATCGAAGAAGATGAAGAACCATGGGATGATATACCAGAAGAAGTAACTGAAGAAACAGAAAAAGAAATAGAAGAAAATATTGATCCTAACTATATTAAAGAAGAAAAGTAATCTTCTTTTTTTATGCCCTTCGTGCCTGTAGTCACTCCAGGGTTTTCTAATGCCTAAGGTCATTAGAAAAAAGTTTAGAGCTAAACATCTCTAAACTTATTATTTCTTTTCTTTTTTTTACTTTCTAAATTAATTTGTGCATTAAGAATATCATCTTCAGTTAAATTTTCCATAATATTATTAAAGAATCTATAAATAGATAATTCCTTAGTTTCGGCATCAATATCTAATTCATCAAAAGCAAAATCATGTTCTTCCACCCATTCCATATTAATATAGCAAAAGATTTCTAAGGCACTCATTAACCTCATTAATATTAACAATAATATCTTCATCTTTAATATCAAAAAGTAAAATTTTTGATTTTTGCCATAGCTAAAAGTTTATTATAATTTGCATCCATCTCTCTATCATCAAAACTAGTCATACATTTAAATCCATTACTCAATACTATTTCATTAGCAATTCTACAAGTCTTCTTATAAGTTAAATATTTTTCTACCTTGTAGCAGATATAATAGTAAAGATCTCTCTTGATAAAGCCATACTTAATTTTGCTAACTCTCTATTTAATTTAGCATTTTTACCCATAATTATCCTCCTTAAATTGCCTTTATAATAACATAATAATGGTATTTTTACAACAAAATATCAAAAAAGTACTTTTTATAAGAAAAACCAGTACTTTTTAGTTGACATTCATAATATTATGTAATATAATTAATAAACGAAACGGAAAGGAGATTATATTTATCTCACCTGATTACACATAGTAATAGGTAAAATGCTGCATACTTTATAATACAATATATAATTAGTCTTTTTTTAATGGATAAATGGATACTTCTTTAGTATTCATTTTTTTTGGAGGTGTTAGCTATAGCTACTTTAAAGGATAATCCTATCAATGAACAAATTAGATGTAAGGAAATGATGGTAATTGGACCAAACGGAGAACAACTTGGTGTAAAAAGAGCAAACAAGCTGCTCTTACTCTAGCAGGATATGCTGGATTTGATTTAGTGCTTATGAGTGACAGTGGTAATATGCCAGTATGTAAAATAATGGACTATAACAAATTCAAGTATGAAAAAGGAAAAAGAAAACCAAAAAGAAGCAAAAAGAAACAAAGAGAAGCAATGGTAGAAACAAAAGAATTCAGATTATCAGTAAATATTGATATTCATGATTTCAATACTAGAGTAAATAATAATGCAAAAAAAGCATTTGAAAAAAAGGCAACAAAGTAAAAGCAAGCATTAGGTTCAAAAGGAAGACAAATTGCCCATCCAGAACTTGCAAAAAGAAGTATTAGATAGATTTTATAATGAAGTAAGTGATGTTGCAGAAATAGAACTAAAACCTAGAATTGAAGGTAGAACAATGTTTATGCAACTTACACCTAAGAAATAGAAGGAGGATATTATGACAAAACTTAAGAAAAAAAATAAAATGAAAACACATAAAGGATTAAAGAAAGTTTTAAATGTAAGACAAAGTGGATCAATTAGTAAATCAAGACAAGGTGTTTTACATAATACTGGTAAGAATAGTGCTGCTAGAGCATCTAGTAAGAAACAAGGATCTAGTTTAAACAAATCAGATTTAAAGAGAATTAAAAGATTTAATATAGGAGGGATAATATGACAAAGAGTTAAAAGGTGGCACTGTTGCACGTGCTAGAAGAAAAAAGTATTAAAACAAGCAAAAGGTTATTTTGGTAGTAAACATAGATTATATAAGACTGCTCATGAACAAGTAATGCATTCAGGAGTATATGCTTTTAGAGATAGAAAACAAAACAAGAGAAACTTTAGAAAATTATGGATTACAAGAATCAATGCTGGATGTAGAGAAAACGAAATCTCTTATTCAAGATTCATTGATGGATTAAATAAAGCAGGAGTAACAGTTAATAGAAAAATGTTAAGTGAACTTGCTATTGATAATCCTAAAGCATTTTCAGATTTAGTAACTATTGCTAAAGATGCTTTAAATGGTAAAAAATATACACCAAAAGAAGTAAAAGTAGAAACTAAAGAAGAAAAGAAACCTGTAGAAAAGAAAAACTACTACTAAAGCAGCAGAAAAAGAAAGAACCTGCTAAAAAAGAAACTAAAACTACTGCTAAAAAAAGTACTAGTACAAAATCTACAACTACTAAAAAACTACAACTAAAAAAAGAGGAAAAATAATTTTTCTTCTTTTTCCTTTTTATCACTTCTATGATATATTAAAATTATGAAGAAGTTAGTGGAAGTAATATTAATAATATTGTTATGTGTAGGATGTACTCCTAATAAAGAAAGTGTAAGTACTAAAGAAGAAATAATAAATAATATTATCTCTTATGATAATAATTATGATTATGACTTTTTAAATTATATTTATAATAACTATGGAATAAATACTTTAGAAAATATAAATACAAGCTATAAAAATAATACTTATAGTTATAACGCGTGGCATGATTTAACAGGTAATTCACTAAAAGTATTAAAAGATTTATCAAATAATAATTTAGATAATACCAAAATAATAGATAAGAAAGGTGATATAACCTTAAGTTTTGTTGGAGACATCTCACTAGCAGATAATTTTGATATCATGCCATATTACGATTCAAGAAACGAAGGAGTATATGGAATTCTATCTAAGGAAGTAGTAGATATCATGACTAGTTCAGATATAATGGTAGCTAATAATGAATTTACTATAAGTACTAGAGGTACTCCTCTTAACAAAACCTATACCTTTAGAGCAGACCCTAAAAAGATTAAATATCTATAAAGAAATGGGGGTAAATTTAGTTAGTCTTGCTAATAATCACATCTATGATTATGGAATAGAAGCCTTTAATGATACCTTTAAAATACCTAAAAAGAATATGATATACCCTTTGTTGGAGCAGGCCATAATATTTCTGAAGCTAAAAAAAAGTTTCTCTTATATAGTAGGTGGCTATAAAATATCATTTATATCTTCAACAAGAGCGGAAAAAAACATCATAACTCCTGGTGCTACCAGTGATAGTCCTGGCGTCTTTAGATGCTATGATAATACCCTTTTAAAAAGAAACAATTACAGAAGAAAAACAAAAAAGTGATTATGTAGTATTACTAATACATTGGGGTAAAGAAGATTCTCATGAACTAGAAGAAGTAATAAAAGTAACAGGTAAAAGAATATATAGATGAGGGAGCAGACCTAATTATAGGTAGTCATGCTCATTTACTTCAAGGTATGGAAATATATAATAATAAATTAATTGCTTATAATCTAGGAGATTTTATCTTTAATAGAGAAACTAAAGATACAGGAATATTATCAGTAACATTAAATAAAAAGGGAAATTTATCTTATAAATTTATACCATGTAAACAAGATAATTATAAAACATCTCTTTTAGAAGGTAAAGAAAAAAAGATAGAGTATTAAATAATATGAATAGTTACTCTATAAATGTTATCTTTAATAATGATGGTATTATCAAAACAGTAAATTAATTATTAATAAAATTAATAAACATTAAAATACTTATCTAAAAGACTATAAGGCTTAAGAAGAAATAAAAGAAAAAAGTGAAGAAATATATAGTTTCTTCTTTTTATTTTATACTAATTTTGCTATAATAGAAAAGAAGGCAGTGATAAAATGGATACATCAAAATAAGAAATTTTAGTATAATAGCACATATCGATCATGGAAAAAGCTACATTAGCAGAATCGTATTTTAGAATATACTGGTGAAGTAGATAAAAGACAAATGAAAGAACAATTACTAGATAATATGGATATCGAAAGAGAAAGAGGCATAACCATAAAATTAAATGCCGTAAGATTATCATATAATGGTTATATGCTTAATCTAATAGATACTCAGGACATGTCGATTTTAGCTATGAAGTATCACGTTCACTAGCAGCCTGTGAAGGAGCAGTTCTAGTCGTAGATGCTACTCAAGGAATTGAAGCCCAAACCCTAGCTAATGTCTATTTAGCTCTAGAAAACAATTTAGAAATAATCCCTGTAATAAATAAAATAGATCTTCCTAGTGCCGATATACCTAAAGTAGAAAAAAATTATATGATACCTTTGGTTTTACTAGTGAAGAAATAATTAAAGTATCCGCTAAAAATAGGAGTAGGAATACCAGACTTAGTTAATGCTATCATAGATAGAATACCATCTCTAAAGAATATAATGATAAATTAAAATGTTTAATATTTGATAGTTATTTCGATTCATATCGAGGGAGTAGTAATATTAGTAAGAATAGTTTCAGGTAAAATAACCAAAAAACAAAAATAAAAATGCTAACTACCGGAGCAGAATATGATGTCGTATCTCTCGGGTATCATACCCCTTTTTGAACATGAAGTAGAAGAACTAAAAAGAAGGTGAAGTAGGTTTTATTACCGCATCAATAAAAGCCTATCTTCCGTATCAGTCGGAGACACCATAACAGATGCTAACAATCCTACTGATAAAGCCTTGCCAGGTTATAAACCAATGAAACCAATGGTCTACTGCGGTATATATCCAATCGAATCAAATAAATATCCAGCTTTAAAAGAAGCTATAGAAAAATTAAAACTAAATGACGCCTCATTAACATTTGAACCAGAAACCTCTAGTACTTTAGGTTTTGGTTTTAGAATGGGCTTCTTAGGACTATTACATTTAGAAATAATCTCTGAGAGAATCGAAAGAGAATTTGGTATCGAAATAATAGCTACTACTCCGTCAGTAAATTATGAAATAAACTTAACAGATGGAAGTACAATCTTTATTGATAATCCTAGTATGATGCCTGATAAAGTAAAAATAAAAAAAATATCAAAAGAACCATATATCTTTACCAATATCTTAGTACCTACTGATTATATAGGACCAATAATGGAATTATGTCAAGATAAAAGAGGTATCTATAAAAGTATAGATTACTTAGACACAACAAGAGTAAATATCCACTACGAACTACCATTATCAGAAATAGTATATGATTTCTTTGACAGATTAAAATCCTCTACTAAAGGATATGCCTCATTTGATTACGAAGTAATAGGCTATAAAGAAAGTGATCTAGTAAAGATGGATATCCTATTAAATGGTGAAGTAGTAGATGCTTTATCACTAATAGTACATAAAGACTTTGCTTATGATCGCGGTAGAAGAATGGTTGATAATCTAAAAAAATATCATTCCAAGACAAAATGTTTGAAGTACCAGTTCAAGCTGTAATAGGTAGTAAAGTAATAGCTCGTAGTGATATCAAAGCCATGCGTAAAGATGTCTTAGCTAAATGTTATGGAGGAGATATAACTAGAAAAAAAAGAAAACTCCCTAGACAAACAAAAAGAAGGTAAAAAGAAGATGAAAACAATAGGTAAAGTAGAAATACCTAGCGAAGCCTTCTTAAGTATATTAACAGATTATAAGAAAAACTAATATAATAATACTAGGAGGGTTTTATGAGTAGTAATAAAAAATATATCCGTAGGATAAAAAAAAATATTAAATAACGATTGTGATTATGATACATTATATAACGAATTACTAATATATCCCGAAGAAGTATTATCAGGAATATTAAATTCCTATCTATATCTCTTCAGAAATATCACTACCATAAATAATAAAACATTACTAGAAAGATCTAAACAGTCTTCTAAGTAACTATATTAAAAAAAAAATAAAAACAAAAAAAGACTTAGAAAAGAGTATATAACAAAATAGAAGTCTTTCTAAGTAATATAACACTAAGTTTTGACTTAGAAAAACTACTTCAGATTGAAGATTATTTATCAGAATTAATCAATTTACAAAATCAAAGTGTTATCAATAATAAAAAAAAGCCAAAGGCGATAAATATAATTTTATGTTATTTCTTATCTTTGAAAAAAAGAGATATCGAATTACTAGAAAAATATATCGAATTAAATATGAAAGAATTATTAATAAATAAAAGTATTATTACATCAGTATTTGCTAATATCATAGAACAATATCTAAAGATAGACGAAGATAACGAAATAAATATAAAATATTTTAATCGTGTTATAAATGTATTTTTAAGAGGTAAATTATATAATAAACTATTTAATGATTCAGAAGAAGATTATTTAAGAATATTAAAAACAAGTTCTAAAAACTTTGTTTGGGAACTAATTGATAAAATAGAAAATGAATTATATACAACTAAAGAAGAAGTAGCTAAAAGATTATAATGTATCATTTATAATACCAAAATATGAAGAATATGTTTATTTACCAAACGGAAAGATAGATTTAACCCAAGAAGAAATCTTTACTATTGATAACGAAGGAGATATGTGTCTAGATGATGCCATGTCAATAAAAAGAAATAATAATGGTACATATACCTTATTTATTCATTTAGCCAATCAACCGCTACTATACCATATGAATCAAATACAATGCATGAAGCCTTAAAAAAGAAATCATACTATTTATTTATCTAATAATAGTATCCCAATATTTGATAGATATCTATCAGATAACATATTATCAATATTACCAAACAAAAATACCAATGCTCTAACAATAAAAGTAGGAGTAACACCAGATTATTCATTAGATTTAGATACCTTAGAAATAATACCTAGTATAATTAAAAATAAACATAAATTAACTTACCAAGATGCTGAAGAAATAATAACCAAGTACTGGATTATTACATGACGATTTAATACTAATAATCCAAAATATTTGATAAACAAGCTATTGATAATCCACGCGTTAGAGCATATCATCAAATGAAAGAAAGAATAAATAATCAAAAAAGAAGTGGATAGTGAAGCACCAATAGCTCATATGATGGTAGAACAATGTAATGTTTTCGCTAATAGTACAATTCATCTAATTGATAAAAGAGAACATTTAGGACTAATAATGCCATGGCGTGTTCAAAGAGAAGAAAATATTGAATTAATAAAAAATATTTAGAACATGGCTCTTTTGATATAAATAGTAGTGGTCTTCAACTGCTTTTAAAAAATTACATGACTAAGAGTAAATATTCATATACCAATATAGGACATCAAGGCTTAGGAATAGATGGCTATGTAAAAATATCTAGTGCAGCTCGTCGTGCTATGGATGCATTAGCGGTCTATGTATTATATGATCTTTATATCAATAGAAGTACTGATGATTTAGATTCAAAATATTATTATTGGGAAAAAGAGATAAAATATTGGTGTGAATATGCCAATATTAAAGCAAGTGATAATATAACATTTATGGAACAATATAATTACTTAAGTAGTAAAGGAAAAATATTAGAAAGAAGGAAGTAAAATGCAGTTACCAAATATAAAAGATGCCAGAATAAGAACAAAAGAAAAAAAATAGAAGTATCCTATGATAAATATAAAAGTACCAGAGTCTATTCACAATATAGGTCATAATAAAACCTATACCATTTTAACTTATGGATGTCAAATGAATGTCCATGATAGTGAGAATATATCAGGTATTATGGAAGACTTAGGCTATACCAAAGAAGAAAACTATGAAAAAGCTGATGTAATAATAATAAATACCTGTGCAATTAGAGAAAATGCCCAAAAATAAAGTCGTAGGAATACTAGGTAGAATAAAGAAATTAAAAGAAACAAACCCCAATATCATTACCATAATTGGAGGTTGCATGCCTCAAGAAGAATCAGTATCTAATATGATAAAAGATAAATATAAATGGGTAGATATAGTACTAGGAACACATAATATATATGATATACCAACATTACTAGAAAATATAAAAAAGAGAGAAAACAAAATATTGAAGTTTACTCAGTAGAAGGAAGTATAATAGAAAACTTACCAGTAAAAAAGAGATTCCAAAATAAAAGCTTGGGTAAATATTCAGTATGGTTGTGATAAATTCTGTTCATACTGTATAGTACCATATACCAGAGGTAAACAAAGAAGTAGATTACCTAAAGATATCCTAAAAGAAGTAGAAGAATTAAAAAACAAAGGTTATAAAGAAGTAACCCTTCTAGGACAAAATGTTAATGCTTATGGTAAAGACTTAGAAGAATCATATACTATGGCTAATTTTACTAGAAGATGTTGCCAAAACAGGAATAGATAGAATAAGATTTGTAACATCACATCCATGGGATTTCTCTAGTGATATGATAGATATAATAGCCAAATACCCAAAATATAATGCCTTATATCCATTTACCAGTACAATCAGGATCAGATAATATCCTAAAGAAAATGAATCGTAGATATACAATAGCAGAAATATAAAAAATTATTCCATGAATTAAAAGATAAAATACCAAAAAAGTAAGTATAACTACTGATATAATCGTAGGTTTTCCAGGAGAAACAGAAGAAGACTTTGAAGAAACATTAAAAAATATATAACGAATGAAAATATGATTTAGCCTATACCTTTATCTATTCTCCAAGAGAAGGAACACCTGCTGCTAAAATAAAAGATGATGTTCCGCTAGAAGAGAAAGAAGAAAGATTACAAAGATTAAATAAAGTAGTAAATAAATATGCTAGAGAGAATAATGAAAAATATAAAGATAAGATAGTACCAGTTTTAATTGAAGGATACTCAGATAAAGGTGGTAAACTAATGGGTTATACCGATACAATGAAATTAGTTAATGTACTAGGAGATCCTTCTAATATAGGAAGTATTAAACAAGTACATATAACAGAAGTAAAAAACATGGTCTATGGAAGGGAAATAGTTAGTGGAAAGTAGTATAGAAGAATTATTTAATGCTATAAATAATTCTGATGAATATAAAGAATATAAACAAATAGTAGATATAATTGAAGAAGATAGTGAAATTAAAAATTTAATCGAAGAAATAAAAAACTTCAAAAAAGAAGCTACATATTTAGAATATCATGAAGATAATAAGTATAAGGAAATAGATAATATTATTGAAGAGAAAACTAAAGAATTAAATAATAATTCTAAGTATCAAGAATATTTATCTAAACTAAAAGTATTTAATAATACTTTACTTGCTTCTTCTTCAGTACTAGAAGATTATATAGATAGTAAAGTTAGCATTTAATTTACTATCTTTTTCTTTTTTCCCTTTCAGCCTCATAGTCTTTCAGGGTATTTTTGAGTCTAGGTCTCAAAAAATAAAAACATTTGTATTGTATACAAAACACCTATAACCACTTATAAATAAAGATTTTATAAACTAAAAAAAAATAGTCAAAAAAAAAAAAGATTGACTATTATATCTAACTAATATATAATGTTTATGCGGTAATATCTAGTGGTGTTCTCCTTTTTTAACTAAGTTAAGGAAGGGGTGATTCTATGTTTCAAAGTTTTCTGTTAAAGGGGGTTTGAAATGGAACTAATCCTAGCATTTGCTTGGATTACTCTAGTTACACTATATTTTATATATAGTAGTAGCCTTAGAAAATAAAAATAAAAAATAGAGCACCAAGGCAGTGCTCTATATCCAAAAAATATGGAGAGAACACCTTTTGCATTAGGTGTTACCCATTTTTATTATGAGTAATTTCTCTTTCCATATACATTATACTATAAATATTTATAAATAGCAAATATAAAAAATAAAAACTTAGACTATTGATAAATATTTACCTTTATAGTATAATATTATTATATTAGATAAGAAGGAGATAGAGTATGGATAAGATAAAAGATTGGATTAAAAAAAATAAAGAAAGAAAGGTTATCGGTTATATTGTTATTAGCAGTAGTATTCTTAATAGTAATAATAGTTATATTTGTAGAGTTACTAGTAGGAGGATCACATAATAAATATGGTAATAGATTGGATGGTATAGATAAAGTAAAAATAAGTGAAAAAAAACATATGATGGAGTAAAGAAAGAAGTTGAAGAAACAAACTTAACTGAAGAAGTAGAAACAAGACTTCAAGGTAGAATAGTTTATACTACTATTACATTAAAAAGTGATACATCAGTAGACAAAGCAAAAGAAATAGCATCAAATACATTAGATAATTATACAAATAGTGAATTAGAATATTATGATTTTTCATTCTTTTAAAATGGAAAGGTGAAGAAAAAAAGATACTGTAATTACCGGTAATAAACATCATAGTTTAGATGCCATTACATGGACTAATAGTTAGGAGAACACTATGAAGAAGAGAAAAATAATAAAATAATAGTACTAATCGTAGTAGCGGTCTTATTCGCTGTAAGTCTATTAATATTTATATTAAATTATAGTAAAGATAATTCAAGCTTTTCTATTCTAGAAAAGAAATGGATTAATGATAATACAAGTAATGTATTAGATATAAGTGTATATAATGATGTACCAGTATATGGCAAAAGTGGTAAAGGAGTAATCTTTGATTTACTAGATGACTTTACAACTACTTATGGAATAAACTTTAATAAAATATCATATTCCGTTGATAGTAGTTCCAATCTAAATAAAAAATGCCTTTAGAGTATTAAATAATAATGAGAGTCTAACAAATAAAGATATCAGCAATACGTAACTGAACGAAGTATACTGA
>VOFJ01002100.1_pt1 | contig 19318 bp, 22 predicted proteins | sample 5384081 | NCBI WGS metagenome assembly VOFJ01 (sample SAMN12384729, study PRJNA508395) | human gut metagenome | isolation source: healthy gut I | host: Homo sapiens
GCGTCGTTCGTATGGCTGTCGCTCGATGCTAACAAGCGTTTCCCGGCCAACATCCGCTGGGATCGCCTCTTCCGAAAAGTGATAACGGTGGCCGGCGACAGTTACCGAACCGTCGCGGCCACAGCCGAAGCCGCCTGCCGGGAGCGGAGCAGCAAGTTCCTCTCCTGGATATACCCCGTGCGTTCGGAAGAGGAGATCCGCGAACGGCTCGACGCCCTGCGCAAGAAATATTACGACGCCGCATCCGCTGCTATATGCCTGGCGGCAGGGGCCCCCGCGGCGAGGGGCGTTTCCCGCGCGAACGACGACGAGGGGCAAATCCGGGAACCGCCGAGGAAGCCGATCCTCGGACGCTCCGGAACGACATCTGCCAGGTGTCTGGTGGTCGTGATTCGCTACTTCAGGCAGCACGAGGATTAGGGGTTCAGGGCTGATCGCGCCACAAGGAAGTCGGCGGCCGGAGGCCATCGCCGCAACGGAGATGGAGCTGGGCCGTAGCACACAATTGCCGGTTGGATTTCCCACGTGGCGATGAACGACATCATGCGGGTCGTCAGGGAGCAGCAGCCTAAAATCGCATCGCAGGAGTTCGACAACCTCTGCACCTGCGGCTCACGATCCACGCGAAGCCGCGCAGAGAAGCTTATCGTCATTCCGGAAAGCCGGAGGCAGCATCGCCGAAGACAGAAATGAAAATGAAGAATTAAAAATTATCTTTTGGCCGAAAGGCGTCCGCATTCCGGTTGCGTCGCGACAAGCCCCTCCCGAGGGAGGGGTTTAGGGTGGGGTCAGACTTGTAAACGACGCCGAAGGCGGCGACAACGACTCGACCGATATGTAACTCCGGGATAAGTTGTCAAACAAGATACATGAAACACGAAAACTGCATTTATATAAAGGAGCGCGGGTCCACAACCTCCACCAACATCGAGGTCGAAATTCCGCACAACAAACTCGTCGTCGTGACGGGACTTTCCGGTTCGGGTAAATCGACGCTCGCCTTCGACACCATCTTCGCGGAGGGGCAGCGGCGTGTCGAAAGCCTGTCGGCCTATGCCCGGCAGTTCCTCGGCAAGATCAACAAGCCCGAGGTCGATTTCATCACCGGCATAGCCCCGGCCATTGCGATCGAACAGAAGGTCAATACGCGTAATCCGCGTTCGACGGTCGGCACCTCGACCGAAATCTACGACTACCTGAAACTGCTTTTCGCCCGGATCGGACACACTTATTCGCCTGTTTCAGGGCGTGAAGTCACATCGCATACGGTAGCCGACGTGGTGAACTACATCGTTGCGCTCCCTCCCCATACGCGCATCCTCGTGACCGCTCCGCTGATCCTCGGCGAAGGACAGGGACTGATCGAAAAGCTTACCCTGCTTTCGGGAGATGGTTTTCAACGTGTATATATCGCCGGAGAAGTGCTTTTCATCGAAGATGTAGTGCAACAAGCCGAACGCTACAACGAAGCCCGGGATATCCGCATCGTGATCGACCGTTGCGAAGGTCAGCGCCGAAGAGGAGCTCCTCAGCCGCCTCGGCGATTCGGTCTCCACCGCGTTCAACACGGCAGGCGGCATGTGCGATATCGTCATACAAAATCCGGAAGGCGACCGTGTCGAACACTTTTCATCACGCTTCGAGCTCGACGGCATCCGCTTCGAGCATCCTTCGGAACATATGTTCAGTTTCAACAATCCGATGGGGGCCTGCCCGCGATGCGAGGGTTACGGCAAAGTGACCGGCATCGACGAAGACCTCGTGGTACCTGATAAAGCCAAAAGCATTTATGATGGCGCCATTGCCTGCTGGCGCGGCGAAACGATGAAATGGTGGAAAGAACAGTTGATCGAGCACGCGCCCAAATTCAACTTTCCGATCCACCGGCCCTATTACGAACTGACCAAACAGGAAAAGCACCTGCTGTGGAAAGGCAACGAATATTTTCACGGACTCGACCGTTTTTTCAAGTTCCTCGAAAGCGAACGCTACAAAATCCAGTACAGGGTCATGCTATCGCGTTACACGGGCAAAACGATCTGTCCCGACTGCGAAGGGGACGCCTGCGTAAGGGAAGCGCTGTACGTCCGGGTCGGGGATAAAAACATCACCGAACTGGTCACGATGCCGGTCGATGAGCTGCAAGATTTCTTCACCGCACTGCCGCTCGATGACCGGGAACGGCACATGGCCGAGCGTATCCTCACCGAGATCACTTCGCGACTCACATACCTGAACGAAGTAGGGTTGGGTTACCTAACGCTCGACCGGCTCTCATCGACGCTATCGGGCGGTGAAAGCCAGCGTATAAACCTGGCCACTTCACTGGGCAGCAGCCTTGTGGGATCGCTCTACATCCTCGACGAGCCGAGTATCGGACTGCATCCGCGCGACACGTACCGGCTGATCGGCGTTCTGAAAAAACTGCGCGACCTGGGTAACACGGTGATCGTAGTCGAACATGAAGAAGAGATTATCCGTGCAGCAGATACGATTATCGATATCGGCCCGTTGGCCGGCTACCAGGGCGGGGAAGTGGTGTTCCAGGGTTCTGTAGATGAACTAATCCATTCGGACAAGAGCCTTACGGCCAAATACCTGACCGGTCGGGAGACTATCGACGAACCGAAGCATTACCGCAAATGGAACAGCTATATCGAAGTGCTGGGAGCGCGGGAAAACAACCTCAAGGGGATTGACGTGAAGTTCCCGCTCGGTGTGATTACCTGCGTCACCGGAGTGAGCGGCAGTGGCAAATCGTCGCTGGTCAAGGGTATCCTCTATCCGGCCGTGCGGCGCGAACTGTACGAAACGGGACTGAAACCAGGCAGTTTTTCCGGGCTGTCGGGCGACGTCACCCGCCTTAAATCAATCGAAATCATAGACCAGAATCCGATCGGCAAATCGTCACGCTCTAATCCGGTCACTTACATCAAAGCGTACGACGAAATCCGCAAACTTTTCGCCGACCAGCCTTATGCGAAACACAACAACATGAATCCCGTCGCATTTTTTCGTTCAACATCGCGGGCGGGCGCTGCGAGGAGTGTCAGGGCGAAGGGGTGATCAAGGTCAGCATGCAGTTTATGGCCGACGTCGAGTTGGTGTGCGAATCCTGCGGCGGCAAACGGTTCAAAGACGACGTACTGAAGTAAAGTACCACGACCGTTCGATTTACGACATTCTGGAGATGACCGTCGACGATGCGATCGAATTTTTTCGGTAAATACCAGGACAAAGACCCGGTCAACAAAAAGATCATCGAAAAACTAAGCACTTTTTGCAGGATGTGGGGTTTGCTACATTAAACTGGGGCAATCCTCTTCGACGCTCTCTGGCGGCGAGAGCCAGCGCGTGAAGCTCGCATCGTTCCTGACGCTGACAGCGCGCAGGGCGGCGTGATGTTCATCTTCGACGAACCGACGACGGGACTTCATTTCCACGACATCAACAAGCTGCTGGCGGCATTCAACGCGCTGATCGAGCGGGGGACACACGATCGTCATCGTGGAACACAACATGGACGTCATCAAATGCGCCGACTGGGTCGTCGACCTCGGGCCCGAGGCCGGTACGGGCGGCGGCAGGGTCGTATTCGAGGGCACTCCCGCGCGCATTGGAACAGTGCCCGGAGAGCTATACGGGCAAACCTCCGCCTGCGTACGAAATTATAATCATGGAATTCTTCACATACAGATTACCCAACGGCATCCGGGGTATCCACCGTCAGGTGAAAAAGCAACGTGGCGCACTGCGCGCTGGTCGTCAATGCCGGAAGCCGCGACGAACACCCCTGACCAGTACGGCTGGCGCATTTTTTACGGAACACGCCTTCTTCAAGGGCACCCGGCGCCGCCGCGCATGGCAGGTGAACTGCCGGCTGGAAAACCTCGGCGGCGAACTGAACGCCTTCACGACCAAGGAGGACACGACCATTCACGCCACGACCCTGCGGGGCGATTTCCCGAAGGCCGTCGAGCTGATCGCCGACATCGCCTTCCGCTCGACCTTCCCCGACCGGGAGCTGGAGCGCGAAAAGGAGGTGATCGCCGACGAGATCAACACCTACAAGGACTCGCCCGCCGACCTGATATACGACACGTTCGAAGAGATGCTGTTCGCCGGCTCGGAGCTGGGCCACAACATTCTGGGCCGCAAGGCCGCGCTCATGCGCTACGACGGCGACGCGATCCGCGCCTTCACCGGCCGCACGCACACGACCGACCAGATGGTCTTCTCTTCGATCGGCAACTTCTCGGCCAAGACGGCCGAGACCGTCGCAGCGCGCTATTTCGCGCAGCAGGCGGCCACGACGCGCGGATTCGTCCGGGCCGCGACCGCACCCCGGCCGCCGTTCGAGAAGACCGTGGTGAAGCATACCCACCAGACCCACTGCATCATCGGCGGCCGCGCGTACGGCATCGGCGAAGAGAAACGCCTGCCGCTGGCCCTCGTGACCAATATTTTGGGCGGGCCGTGCGCCAATTCGCTGCTGAACGTCGTGGTGCGCGAGAAAAACGGACTGTCGTACAACATCGAAGCCAGCTACACGCCCTACAGCGACACGGGGATCGTGGCCATCTACTTCAGTTCGGAAAACGGCAACACGGCGCAGTGCATCGACCTGATCGAAGGGGAGCTGCGCAAACTGCGCACGACGCCCCTGTCAGCGCGTCAGCTGTCGATGGCCAAGAAGCAGTTCATCGCCCAGCTCGCCATTTCGAGCGAGAGCAACGAGGGCTACATGCTCGGCGCCGGAAAAAGTTTCCTGACGCACGACGACGTGGACACGATGGAACAGGTCTACGCCAAGGTGCGTTCGCTGACCGCCGTGCAGCTGACCGAAGTCGCCGAAGAGGTATTCTCCGGCATGTCGAGACTGATTTATAAATAAGGTTATGGAAAAAGAGATCGTATTCGTCCTGCTCGACGAATTTGCAGACTGGGAGGCGGCGTTCCTCGCCCCGGCCCTTTGTTCGGGCGTCATGCCGGGCCGTCCGGGTTCGTACGCCGCAAAATACATGTCTCCCGACGGAGAGTCCGTCCGGTCGATCGGCGGATTGCGCGCAACGCCCGATTACGACGCTTCGACGCTGCCGGAAAGTTGCGCCGGACTGATTCTGGTCGGCGGCATGCAGTGGGAGTCGGCCGCCGCCCGGCAGATCGCGCCGCTCGCAGGCGAAGCGCTGAAAGCGCGGATTCTCGTCGGCGCCATCTGCAATGCCGTTGTCGTTCATGGCCGCCAACGGCCTGCTGAAACGGGGTGCGGCATACGGGCAACACGGTCGAGATGCTGAAACAGTGGGGCGGGGCGAACTACACGGGCGAAGCGCTCTACGAGGAGCGGCAGGCCGTGCGCGACGGCAACGTCGTGACGGCAAACGGCACGGGATATCTCGAATTCACCCGCGAATGCCTGCTCGCGCTCAAGGCCGACACGCCCGACCGGATCGAGGCATCGTACAAGTTCAACAAATACGGATTCTGCAGGCAGTAATGGACGCGCTCGAACAATATATCCGCGACCACAGCTCGCCCGAAGAGGAGTTGCTGCACGAACTGGACCGCGAGACCAACCTGCGGGTCATACAGCCCCGCATGCTGTCGGGCCATATTCAGGGCCGCCTGCTGGAAATGCTCGTGCGGATGCTCCGCCCGCGGCGGGTGCTCGAAATCGGGACTTTCACGGGTTACTCGGCCCTCTGCATGGCCGCAGGGCTGGAAGGGGAGGCCGAACTGCATACCGTCGAGGTGGAGGACGAACTGGAGGAGCTGGCGCAGTCGTTCTTCGACCGCAGCGCGCACGGCTCCCGCATCCGGCTCCACATCGGTTCGGCGCTGGATATAGCTCCCGCACTGGGCGGTGTGTTCGACCTCGTATTCATCGACGGCGACAAGCGCGAATACCCGGACTACTACCGGATGCTGATGGGCGACGACGACGGCTGTCCGCTGGTGCGCAGCGGCTCGGTGCTGATCGCCGACAACATCCTTTGGTCGGGAAAAGTCGTGCAGCCCGTCGCGCATAACGACCGCCACACGCAGGCGCTGGTGGAGTTCAACCGCATGGTCCGGGAAGATCCGCGCGTCGAAAACGTGATCGTACCGCTGCGGGACGGCCTGAACCTGATTCGGATAAAGTAAGCCGGGGACAACTGATTGGGATATTGAAAAATGACATTTCCCCCTTTCTCCGAACGAGGGAAAGCCGATTTTTCGTACCTTTCGGAAAAATCAACGGACAAATGGAACTAAGCGAATTACAGCGGCGGGTCGATGCGTGGATCAAAGAGTACGGAGTGCGCTATTTCAACGAACTGACCAATATGGCGGTGCTCACCGAAGAAGTGGGGGAGCTGGCCCGCATCATGGCCCGCAAATACGGCGACCAGTCGTTCAAGGAGGGTGAGAAATGCAACCTCGCGGACGAGATGGCCGACGTATTATGGGTGCTGACGTGTCTGGCCAACCAGACGGGCGTGGACCTCACGGCGGCCATGGAAGCCAACTTCGCCAAGAAAACCTCGCGCGACAAAGAGCGGCACCGCAGCAATCCGAAACTCTGACGGAGCGCATTTTCACACAAGCGGAGCGGCAATGCGGATTAAAACCTCCCGACAGGCCCGCTCCGCTGTTGTCGCGGAACGCGCCCGGCACGGTACAGCGCATTTGGTGCGAGCTTTCGTACATGGGGCAGCAGCTCTTCGTCGTCGGCAGTCCTTCGGGCCGAAATCACTCCACGATGTCGATGCAGATCGCACCGTATTTCCCCCGCACGCCATAGGTCTGCACGGCTTCGACGGGAAGCATGTAGAAATAGTGCATCGGCACGTCGGCCGACACCGAGAAAGCATCGGCCCGGCACATCTTCAGCCACGATTCGATCGAGGAAAAAGCACCGTTGAAAACCACGAGCGGCACCCGGTCGGGATAGATGTCCCCGATAACGACGCCCCTGCCGGCACCGCAGCGCGCCATCGTCGCAGTGTCGGTGTATATTTCGAGCGTGCGCAGGATCAGCCCGTCGATAAACTGGAAGATACTGCCCGGAACCCGCTCCCCGTCGAGCAGATAAACGGCGTCGGGCGGCAACGTCCGCCAAAGTTCCTTGGGAACCTTGAACATGGAGACCTCGCCTCCGGCCCTGCGCACCGAATCGTATTCGTCGCGCAGCGTGTAGGCGGCGATATGCTTTGGGGTACTGCGCCACTTGTGTCCGGACTCGTCGTATACGCCGTCGGCCCACGTATATCCCGCAACGTTGCCCAGCAGGTGCGGACGTACGCCTTTTTTCCGGTTGCGTTCGGTAAAGAATTTCAGCAAACGCACCTTCTCGCGCCGGGTAGTGTCCGACAACCGCATCCGACGGTTTTTAGCCTTCACCTTACGCACGTTCCACAATGTCACCGCATCGTATGCCGCAGCTTCGGTCGTACGCCGCCGGTTGAGTTTATAAGCGAACGGACGCGCGGCGGCCGAGGAATCGGTCGCAAAAGCGAGGGAGGGCAGATCGGCGATCGCTTCCTGCCGCGCCTCGTCGAAGCGCAGCTGCGCTTCGGGTCTGAGAGGTTCCTGCGCCGCCGCACTCCCCATATATATACATGCCGCAGCCAAAGCCGCCGTACGGATAAACATATTTTTCATTTCAAAAGCTACTAAAATTTTAGTAAAAGTAATACTAAATTTTTAGAAGTGCAAATTCCAACCGGGGTAATACGACAAAAAGCGCCCCGGCCTGAGGACCGGGGCGCTTTTGTCGGACTGGGCAGCTGCGGCTACTCCAATTTGAGGTCTTTCTTAATGGCTTCGATCTTGGCGTCGAGTTCGGCCTGCACCCGCTCGAAACCGGCAACCGATTCGAGCGGAGCCTTTACTCCGAAGTAGAACTTGATCTTAGGCTCCGTTCCCGAAGGACGCACCGAGACGATCGAACCGTCCTCGGTGAACCACTGAAGCACATTGCTCTTATCCTGTTCGATAGGGCTCTTCGAACCGCTCTTCACGTCGGTAGTTTCGAGCGACAGGAAGTCGTTGATCTTCACCACGGGCGATCCCACGATGGTCTTGGGCGGGTTTTCCCGGAATTCGACCATCATCTTCTGAATCAGCTCGGCGCCCTCCTTGCCCTTGCGTACGACCGACACGAGGCCCTCGCGGAAGAAGCCGTACTTCACATAAAGCTCCTGCAGCCACTCGTAGAGCGTCAGGCCCATCGTATCCATGGCCCAAGCCGCCGCCTCGGCCGCCAGCGAGCAGGCCGACACGGCGTCCTTGTCGCGTACGTAATCGCCGGCCAGATAGCCGAAGCTCTCCTCGCCGCCGCCGATGTATTTGGCCTTGCCCTCGTTCTCGCGGATAATCTTGGCGATATACTTGAAGCCCGTCAGGCAGTCGTAGCACTTCACTTTGAAGTAGTCGGCCACGGCGTTCGCCATCTGCGAGGTCACGATGGTCTTCACGACATACTGGTTGCCGTCCAGCTCGCCGCGCTCGGCCCAGCGGGTCAGCTGGTAGCTCAGCAGCAGCACGAGGGTCTGATTACCGTTCAGCAGCACGTATTCGCCCTTCTTGTTGCGCAGCGCAACGCCGATGCGGTCCGAATCGGGGTCCGTGGCCAGCACCAGATCGGCGCCCTCCTTGGCCGCAAGGTCGATGGCCATCGACATGGTCTTGCGCTCTTCGGGATTCGGCGACTCGACGGTGGGGAAGTTGCCGTCGATAACGGCCTGCTCCGGCACGAGCTTCACGTTCGTGAAGCCGAACTTCTTGAGCGACTCCGGCACCAGACGCACGCCCGAACCGTGCAGCGGGGTGTAGATGATTTTCATATCGTGGTGCTTTTTGACGCTTTCGGGCGACAGCGACAGCTCGTGCACCTTATTTAAATAGATTTCGTCGAACTTCTCGTCGAGGATCGTGATGTTCTGCGGGTTCTTGCCCAGCTGGATCATGTTCACGTCGGTAATCTTGGCGACCTCGGCGATGATGTTCTTGTCGTGCGGCTCGGTCACCTGCGCGCCGTCGGTCCAGTAGGCCTTGTAGCCGTTGTACTCCTTGGGGTTGTGCGAGGCGGTGACGACCACGCCCGAATGGCATTTCAGCTCGCGGATGGCGAAGCTCAGTTCGGGCGTCGGACGCAGTGCGTCGAACAGAAAAACGGTGAATCCGTTCGAGGCGAAAATGTCGGCGACGCGCTCGGCGAACATACGCGAATTATTGCGGCTGTCATGGCCCACGGCGACCCGAATCTGCTCGCCCGCGAAGTTCTTGCGCAGGTAGTTGGCAAGCCCTTGTGTGGCAGCGCCTACCGTGTAGACGTTCATGCGGTTGGAACCCACGCCCATGATGCCGCGCAGACCGCCCGTACCGAATTCGAGGTCTTTGTAAAAGCTCTCGACAAGTTCTTTCATATCATTGTCCATCAGGTATTTAACCTGCTTCTTGGTAGCTTCGTCATAGTGGCCGTCAAGCCATGCCTGCGCCTTTTTTCAGCACCAATTGTTCCAGTTCGTTAGCCATAAGTTTATTGGTTTTATTTATAATTTAAGTATATGATAATTTAAAAAATTTATATGCAAATATACGAATTATATTTCTATTATTCAATATCAGGGAGTTAAAATTGCCTGTCCGGAAACCGTTGTTTTTCTATATATAAAAAAAGTGAAATTGCAACATAAATTCGGAAATCTTTTTGCAAAATTATTCACAACTTTGTCACATCAAAAACAGTGCAACCCTTATCATGTTAAACAACACGCAAACATATAGCGATATGTGGCAGAACTGCCTTGACCGAATCAAGGCACAGACCTCCGAAGAGGAGTTCGTGAAGTGGTTCCAGCCGATCGTACCGCTCGAATTCGACGGCACGAACCTTCGCCTGCGCGTTCCCAACGAGAGCTACGTCCACCAGATCGAGAAGAACTACATTCCGTTCCTGCGCCCGATCATCTCGCAGCTCTACGGCCAGCAGACCCGGCTGCACTACGCCGTGCCCCGTTCGGCCGCTCAGGCCGTACCCGTCACCGCCGACGCCGACACCACGGCCATCTCGCGTTTCAACACGCAGACCAATACCGCAAATATAAAGAATCCCTTCGTAATTCCGGGACTCAAGAAGATAATTATCGACCCGCAGCTCAATCCGGGCCTGACGTTCGCGACCTTTATCGAAGGCGAATGCAACCGGCTGGCGCGCTCGGCGGGCATGTCCGTGGCCGTGAATCCGGGCAACAACCCCTTCAACCCCTTATATATATACGGGAACTCAGGATTGGGCAAAACCCACATCGTACAGGCCATCGGTCACGAGGTGCGGCAGCGCCATCCCGAACTGCAGGTGCTGTACGTCTCGATGAACAAGTTTCAGGCGCAGTTCCAGACGGCCTACAAGAACGGCGAAATCCCCGATTTCATCCACTTCTACCAGATGATCGACGTGCTGATCATCGACGACATTCAGGAGCTGACGGGCAAGACGGGTACGCAGAACGCGTTCTTCAACATCTTCAACCACCTCCAGCTGGCGGGCAAGCAGCTGATCCTCACTTCGGACAAGCCGCCCGTGGAGCTGAAGGACATCGAACAGCGGCTGCTGACGCGTTTCAAATGGGGACTCTCGGCCCAGCTCAACACGCCGGACCACGAAACGAAGCTCAAAATCATCCGCGTAAAGGCCCAGAAACTCGGCGCCCAGATTTCGGACGACGTGGTGGCCTATCTGGCCGACAACATCTCGGCCAACGTGCGCGAAATCGAAGGCGCGCTCTCGTCGCTGGTCGCCAACGCCTCGTTCCTCGGCCGCAAGATCACCACGTCGCTGGCAAAGGAGATACTGAAGGTATACGTGCAGCTCTACCAGAAGGAGATCACCATCGACCACATCATCAAGGTCGTATGCGAGTACCTGGACCTCGATTTCGAACGCTTCAACTCGACGGAGCGCACGCGCGAGATCGCGCAGGCGCGGCAGATCGCCATGTACCTCTCCAAGCAGCACACCAAAGCGCCGCTCACGACCATCGGTTCGGCCATCGGAGGGCGCAACCACGCTACGGTGCTCCACTCGTGCAAAGCCGTGTCGAACCTCATCGAAACAGACAAGGCATTCCGCCGCCAAGTCGAAGAGATCGAAAAGAAAGTACTCGCACAATAGTGCAGCACATACCGTAACACCCAAACAGAGGGCCGTGACAGGATATGTCACGGCTTTTTTATATCTTTGCGGCATGAGAAAAGTCTATCACTTCAAAATGCTCCGGACGGCGGCCCTGATCCTTTTAGGCGCCCCTGCATTCGTTGCGGCCGGCTTGCTCCTCATCCGCCTGCATCCCGACAACCTGCCCGTAAGGATCGCAGGCTATGCCGGCATACTCTTTTTCGGAGGCTGTTTCGCTGCCGGACTGCTCGTCCTCCGACGGTTGGCGCAAAACAGCGAAGCGCTGACACTCACACCCGAAAAACTCACGGTCCGCCAACCGAACGGCAGAGAGTACGCACTGAAATGGCACGAAATCCGATCCTTCCGTGAAGCAGACATCAACGGACAGCCCTTTATCGCAGTCATCACCTCCGAACCGCAGAAGCCGGCAGCGCAGCGCCACAACAGGCTCCGCCTATGGCTGAGGAGGCTCGACGAACGGCTCACGGGTTCGGCAATCAACATTTCGCCCTCCTCCATCCATTGCAGACAGGACGAATTATACGAAACTCTTTGCGAATACCTCGAAAAATACGGACGATAACTCATCATGGACCAACCCAAACTCGAACGCCTGCTGCGGCTGATGAAACTGCTGACTGCGAACACCACATACGACATCGACCAACTGGCCGAGCGGCTGCAGATGTCGCGCCGGACGGTTTACCGCTATATCGACACCTTCCGCGAAGCGGGATTCGTCATCAAAAAGAGCGGCAACTGCATCCGTCTCGACAAGGAGTCGCCCCATTTCCGCGACATCTCGCAGCTCGTCCACTTCACCGAGGAGGAGGCGGTGATACTCAAAAGCGCCATCGAGAACATTGACGACACGAACATGCTCAAACAGAACCTCAAGCGCAAACTCTACTCGGTATACGACAATAAAACGCTGGCGGACACGGTCGTACGGGGCAAAAACTCACCGAATATCCGCACGCTCATCGAGGCGATCGACGAGCATCGGCAGGTGATCCTGCACGGCTACCAGTCGGCGCACGGCGGTGAAGTCCGCGACCGCAGGGTAGAGCCGTTCGCCTTTACGACCAATTACGTGCAGGTGTGGTGCTACGATCCCGAAGCGCATGCCTGCAAGCTCTTCAAAACCTCGCGCATCGGCTCCGCCGAGCTGACCGAAGCCCCGTGGGAACACGAACCGGAACACCGCGAAGGTTTCATCGACGCCTTCCGCATGCACGGCGGCATGCGCCGCCGCGTACGGCTGGAGCTGGGACTGCTGGCCTACAACCTGCTCTGCGAGGAGTACCCGCTGGCCGAGCGCGACGTCCGGCCGCTGGGCAAGGGACGCTGGCTGCTGGACACCGAAGTGGCGGGATTCGCCGGGGTAGGCCGCTTCGTGGTGGGGCTGCTGGACGACATCCGCATCGTCGATTCGCCCGAACTTACCACATATATACACAATTATATCAGGGCGAATATTTCCTGAGCCGCGTTTTTTCGCTACATTTGCTCTTGCACGAATACTAAAATACCAACACCTATGAAAACAGGCAGTATATTGCTGGGAGCATTGTGCATGGCATTCGCCGCAGGCTCCTGCAGCCGGCAGACGCCGGCGGCGACAGAAGCGCAGACCGTCACCGAAACGATCGTATTCAAGGACTACGGAGCCGAGCCGACCGTACTCGACATCGAAAGCTACACGCTGGTGAACGAGAATTTCCGCACCGTACTCTGGACGGGCAGCAACCTGCAGGTCACCGTCATGGCGATTCCCGTCGGCGGCGACGTCGGGCTGGAGCTGCACAACGGCATCGACCAGTTCCTGCGTGTGGAGGAAGGTACGGCGCAGGTAATGATGGGCGACAGCGCGGACAAACTCGACTTCGTGAAAGAGGTCAAGGACGACTATGCGATCTTCGTCCCGGCCGGCAAATGGCACAACATCGTCAACAAGGGCGACAAACCGCTGAAGATCTATTCGATCTACGCTCCCGCGGAGCATCCTCACGGCACGATACACAAAACCCAGCAGGAGTCCATGGAAGCCGAGCACGCGCATTGACCGGCGGAAAACAGAACGAAAAACGTGTGTTTTGACAAAAAAACGCACGTTTTTTTATTTTGTGTCACAACCTGTCACACAAAGGCCGTTCCTTTGCAACGTGAACCTAAAAGAAAAACGATTATGGGAACAGCTTACAAAATCAGGTGCCGCCACTGCGGAGCGCAGTTCGAGCACTACATGCAGCCGGGTTACGGCATCCTGCCGATGTGCGTGGGTTGCGGCGAATACGTCGAGACCGAAACGGCCATCCGGTGCCCGGCCTGCCTCAAGAAACTCAACACCACGCAGGAGGAGTTCAACGAGCAGATAGAGGTGACCTACATGTGGGATTAGCGCGCAAAAAGTCGGCGCGGAAATATGGAAAATCCGTGAAAAATTTCTATCTTTGAAAAAATAAACCCTTTTTTCGAAAACACATGACACAGCTTCAGGCGGGGGATATGGCCCCCGATTTCAAGTCCACGACCCAAGACGGTGAGACACTGACGCTTGCCGACCTGAAAGGACAGCGCACGATACTTTATTTCTACCCCAAGGACAACACGTCGGGCTGCACGCTCGAAGCGCAGAGCCTGCGCGACGGCAAGGCAGAACTGACAAGGAGGGGATTCCGGATCGTCGGCGTAAGTCCCGACAGCGAGAAGTCGCACCGGAATTTCTGCGCGAAGCACGACCTGAATTTCACGCTGCTGGCCGACACCGACCACAGCGTATGCGAAGCGTACGGCGTGTGGGCCGAAAAATCGATGTACGGCCGCAAGTACATGGGCGTACTGCGCACGACGTTCGTCATCGACGCCGAAGGACGCATCGAGAAGGTTTTCACGAAGGTAGACACCAAGAACCATTATCAGCAGATTCTGGACGCATACAAATAGGGCGATGAAGCGGTTGGGGAGCATATTACTCGTCGCAGGCTGTCTTTCCGGCACCTTGCAGCCGTATGCTCAGGAATATCCGGCCGGCCCCGTGTCCGACACTCCGGACGAGTTGTCGCTCAAAGCCCGCGCCGCCGCCCGAACACTGTTCAAAGAGCCGGAACCGCTCAGCCTCCAATGGCTGCGCGAAGAGGTAAACCCACTCCTGCGCGCCCGGCGGAAGTTGCGGCAGGCAATGCAGGTCCGCGCGGAGAAAGCCGCGGCCACCGCCGTGCCGATGGTTCCCAAACGCGACATGAGCAAGGAGGTCGGCCTGTGGCGGATGAGCGTCGGCAACACCTCGGCCGACAACTGGAGTCCGTATCCCGACCGTGCGCTGGACGCCCGGACCCTGCGGTTCCCACTGCCGCGCGACTCGCGAGCCGACAAGCGGCCCGACAACCTAAAAGCCCTCGACAGAATGAGGCAGCAGAAAAGATAAAAAAAGAAAAAAATAACAGACAAAGACAATGGCAGAAAAAGTACAGGTAAATGCGGATAAGCTCAAAGTGCTCAACGCAGTGATGGAAAAAATAGAAAAAGACTTCGGCAAAGGGTCGATCATGCGTATGAACTCGCAGGAAGTCAGCGACGTACCGGTAATTCCGACGGGTTCGATCACGCTCGACATAGCCCTCGGAGTGGGCGGATACCCCAAAGGCCGCGTCGTGGAGATCTACGGTCCCGAATCGTCGGGCAAGACGACGCTGGCCATCCACGCCATCGCCGAAGCGCAGAAGGCGGGCGGCATCGCGGCGTTCATCGACGCGGAGCATGCTTTCGACAGTTTCTACGCCCAGAAATTGGGCGTGGACGTGGACAACCTGCTGATCTCGCAGCCCGACAACGGCGAGCAGGCATTGGAGATCGCCGACTCGCTGATCCGTTCGAGCGCCATCGACATCATCGTCATCGACTCGGTGGCGGCGCTGACCCCCAAGGCCGAGATCGAAGGCGAGATGGGCGACTCGAAGATGGGTCTGCAGGCCCGCCTGATGTCGCAGGCGCTGCGCAAGCTGACGTCGAGCATCTCCAAGACCAAGACGGTCTGCATCTTCATCAACCAGCTGCGCGACAAGATCGGCGTGGTCTACGGCAACCCCGAAACCACCACGGGCGGCAACGCCCTGAAGTTCTACGCCAGCGTGCGCATCGACATCCGCCGCATGTCGGTCATCAAGGACGGCGAGGAGCAGCTCGGAACCCGCACGAAGGTCAAAGTCGTGAAAAACAAGGTGGCGCCTCCGTTCAAACGCGCGGAATTCGACATCATGTTCGGCGAGGGCATTTCGAAAATCGGCGAGATCGTCGATCTGGGCGTCGATTACGGCGTGGTCAAGAAGGCCGGATCGTGGTTCTCGTACGGCGACCGCAAGATCGGTCAGGGCCGCGACGCCGTCAAGGAACTGCTCAAAAACGACGAGGAGCTCCGCAACGAGATCGAAGGCAAGGTGCGCGAAGCCATGAAGTTAAGGCGCCCAAAGAAAAATAGGTATTTATGGATTATACTGCCGAGGATGAGGTAATAATCAAGGAAAAGTGGGACGACCTGCTCCTCTCGTGTACGAAGATCTGCAAGAACGACGAGGACTGGAACTTCATCAAAAGAGCATTTTTCCTTGCCAAGGAGGCACATCAGGGGGTAAGGCGCCGCTCCGGCGAGCCATACCTCCTGCATCCTATTGCAGTAGCCAAGATCGTCATCGAGGAGATCGGGCTGGGCGTGAAATCGGTCGTGGCGGCCCTGCTGCACGACGTGGTGGAGGATACGGAGTACTCCGTGGAGGACATGGAACGCATCTTCGGTCCGAAAATCGCCTCGATGGTGGACGGGCTGACCAAAATGTCGGGCGTCTTCAACGCCGACACCTCGGAGCAGGCCGAATATTTCCGCAAGGTGCTGCTGACCCTCTCGGATGACGTGCGGGTCATCCTCATCAAGATCGCCGACCGCCTGCACAACATGCGCACGCTGGGGGCGATGCCGATGAACAAGCAGATCAAGATCACGGGCGAAACCATCTACCTCTTCGCTCCGCTGGCCTACCGGCTGGGACTCTACTCGATCAAAAGCGAGTTGGAGGACCTCTGCATGAAGTACCGTTTCCCGCAGCAATACGCCGAGATCACCCAGAAACTCAACGAAACGGAGGCGTCGCGCCGGGAGTTCATCGACAAATTCAACGCCCCAATCATCGCCGCGCTCAACCGCGACAACATCAATTACGAGATTTCGGGCCGCGTGAAGAGCATCTACTCGATCTGGAGCAAGATGCAGCGCAAGCAGATTCCGTTCGAGGAGATTTACGACCTGTTCGCCATCCGCATCGTCTTCAAGCCGCTGCCGTTCCCTTCGGAGAAAACGCAGTGCTGGCAGGTTTACTCGACGATCACCGACATCTACACCCCCAAGCCCGACCGGCTACGGGACTGGATTTCGATGCCCAAGGCCAACGGTTACGAGGCGCTGCATTCGACCGTGATGGGTCCCGACGGAGTATGGGTCGAGGTGCAGATCCGCACGCAGCGCATGGAGGACATCGCCGAACGCGGATTCGCCGCCCACTGGAAATACAAGCATGCGACCATTTCGCAGGACGAGGACGAGTTCGACAAGTGGCTGAAACAGATACGCGCGGCGCTGAACAGCCCGACGGAGAACGCCGTAGACTTCCTGGACAACTTTAAGTTATCGCTGTATACATCGGAAATAGTGGTATTTACACCCAAGGGCGAGGCCCGGAAAATGCCGTTCGGAGCCACGGCCCTCGACTTTGCGTACGACATCCACTCGAAGATCGGGAACAGCGCCATCAGCGCCAAGATCAACCACAAACTCGAACCGATCACCACGCAGATCAACAGCGGCGACCAGATCGAGATCATCACGGCCGACAACGCCCGTCCCAAGCCCGAATGGCTCGAAACGGTTACCACAGCCAAGGCCAAACAGTCGATCAAGAGTTTCCTCAAACGCGAGCGGCAGAACAACATCGAACGGGGCATGCAGATGCTCGACGATAAGATGAAGTCGCTGAACGTCAAGTTGAGCGGCCGCGTGCTGCGCAAGATCACGCCCATTTACGACAGCAAGAACAAGGAGGAGCTGTACAGCAAGATCGGGGCGGGAATCGTCTCGCTCGACAACCTGGACAAAGCCCTCAAGGTCAACTCCAAGAGCAAAATACTCAAATTCTGGACCCTCTTCATCCCCCAGAAGAAGGAGGACGAGGCGGACGACACCGCGATTCCGGGCGAAATCGCCCCGGCGGAGGAGGCTCCGGCCACGGAACCGCAGTTCGAGATCGCAGAGTGCTGAGCAAGCCCATTCCGGGCGACAAGGTGGTAGGGTACCGCGACCCCGCCACGGGGAAACATCGTCGTACACAAGGCCACGTGCGACGAGCTAAACCGTCTTGCGACGCAGTTCGGCCGCAACATCGTCAAGGAGGAGATCAAATGGTCGCAGCACAAGGCCATGTCATACCTGGTGACCACGGAACTGCGCGGCATCGACCGGCAGGGCATTCTGCTCGACCTGGCGAAGGTCGTGAGCGCCGATTTCAACATCAATATCCGCGAAGTGAACATCCACAGCCACGACGGCATCTTCGAAGGCAGCGTCAGCCTCTACGTGAAGGACGCGGAAAGCCTTCACGCCGTGATGGACAAACTGCGCAAGATAAAGGGTATAGAGAGTGTCAAACGAACATTGAGTTAAGGTCATGGAGGATTTTGCAACGGTAATATGGGTCGTAATCATCGCCGGAGCGATGGTATTCAACGTCGTATCGCAATCGCGCAAGGCCCGCGGAAAGGGCGCCCACGCCCCCGGCCACGAAGAGGCGTGGCCCTCGCAGGCACACCCGGCGGCCGAACCGGCCCCACGCCCTGCGCCGCAGCCCGTCGCACCCGTTTTTCCGGACGAATGCCAGAGTCTGGAGGAGATTCCGGCCGAGGAATACGCGCCGGAATATACGACGCCGAAAGCCGCCGAAACGGGGCATTTACGCCATCAGACCGTCAACCGGCTCGTGAACGACGCCGGGAATGACAAAATCGCCGCGCATTCACTCACGAACGATGTGCCGGATACGGCAGCCACGTCCCTGACCGGGGAATTCGACCTTCGGCAGGCAGTCATCTATTCGGAGATTCTGAAGCCCAAATTCGAAGAATAACATGCCAAAAAACGAAAGCGAACGCCCCCTGACGCCCGAAGAGATGCGTTGGCGGGCCGCCGCCTGGGACCCGGAAAAATGGCTGGCTGAATACCGTCGGCGGGAAGCCGCGAAAACAGTCCGAATGCAGCGCAGAGCGCTTTGGTTCTGGGGAGCGTTATTCACGGCATGGGCGATTTTCGGGCTTTTTGCGGAACCGGACAAGTTCACATTCACAGACAGCCTGCTGCTGATGATGATCGTCATCAACGCAGGTATGGCCATCCGGGAATTGATCCGCAACAAGCGGATCGCCGCAGGCAGGGATGCGGAGGAGCCAGTGTCCGGCGATTCTGCCACAGAATAGAGGAATACCTAAAAACAAAAGGATATGGCAACCATTTTTTCACGCATCATCGCAGGGGAGATACCCTCGTACAAAGTAGCCGAAAACGAGGACTACTACGCATTTCTCGACATCAATCCGCTGACGAAAGGCCATACGCTGGTCGTACCCAAAAAGGAGGTGGACTATATTTTCGACCTCGACGATCGAACGCTGGCGGGCATGATGCTCTTCGCCAAGGAGGTCGCAGCCAAAATCAAGCGGGAAATAGCGTGCGCAAGGGTCGCAGTCGTCGTTTTAGGGGGCTTGAAGTACCTCATGCACATCCATCCATTTAATCCCCATTCAGAGCGAAAATGACGTCGATTTTCACCGCGAGAAGCTCAAATTGACGCCGGAAGAGTTCTGCGAAATCGCTGATAAACTCTCGAAATAGAAGACTGTTTACAATTATATAATAAGCTGTATTTAAGCCGGATAGTGGGTTATTAACACTATCCGCTCTTTTATTTAACATAATATATACGAAATCCGGAGAAGTTACTAAAACATCGGATAAGGGGTTCGGAAATAGCTTGAAAAATGCATTCATTTTTGCAGAATAGGGTAGCTTGTTTTACAAACAAATAAATAGCAATGATGTAACTGGAACGAAGTACAACA
>VOFJ01002373.1_pt1 | contig 19301 bp, 21 predicted proteins | sample 5384081 | NCBI WGS metagenome assembly VOFJ01 (sample SAMN12384729, study PRJNA508395) | human gut metagenome | isolation source: healthy gut I | host: Homo sapiens
ATCATTGTACTTCGTTCAGTTACGTATTGCTTGCGGCTGGACACGCTGCACCACCGCGTGACGATGGCAGGCGAGCACCTGACACTCACCGCGCAGGAATTTGCCTTGCTGGAAGTGCTGGTGAAAACGCCGGGGGCAGCCGTCTCCCGCGAAACGCTCCTGCGGACGGCGTGGGGCTATCAGGATTTAGGCGAAACCCGCACAGTGGACGTGCACATCCAGCGTTTGCGGCGGAAACTGGGCAAATCGTGCATCGAAACGGTGTATAAACGGGATATAAACTCAAAATGGCGTAACATTGCGTCCCCCTCTGCGCAAAGAGGGGGATTTTTCGTGCCCCAAATCATCATCCACATGAAAAAAACCGTTCCCTTGTGCGGAGGGAACGGCTTGTGCTTGCTTGATGTGTGCGTAAAGAAAACAAAACGTTCAAACGTGACAAGCGTCACGCAATCTTACTTCGCTTCAGCAGTCGCATCGGTGCCGGGGATGTTGATGATCTCCAGCATGACCAACTCGGCAGCATCGCCGCGGCGCGGTCCCAGCTTGTACATGCGGGTGTAACCGCCAGCCACGTTCTTCTCGGCGTTGCGCTTCTTGAACATCGGGCCGTACTCACGGAACAGCTTCTCAACGACGGGATACTTCACGTCCTTGGTGCGCTCCTTGTACTCCTTCTTGTTCTCGTCCGCCAGCTTCTGCTGCGGCACGTTGTACAGATACGCGGTCATCTGACGGCGAGCGTGCAGCTTGGACGGCGCATCGTTGACCACCTGCAGTTCGACCTTCTGATCCTTGTCGTTGTGGGTGATCTTGGTGGTGGTCACGGTGTTGTCGCACCTCGTTGACTGCCAGAGTGATGTAATGTTCGGCAATGCGGCGGACTTCCTTGGCCTTGGCTTCGGTCGTCACGATCTTGCCATTCTGAAACAGGTTCGTCACCAGACCGCGGAGCAGCGCTTTGCGATGACCGGCCGTGCGACCCAGTTTGCGCTGGTGTGCCAGCCATGGGATTATTTCCTCCTATCACGGGCAAGCAGCGATTCTAACCGACGTGCGATCGGGTAAAATCAGGCTGCCATCGTTGTGCCCCGTCTTATTCTTCGTTCTGGCGCAGACTCAGACCCAGATCCTGCAGCTTCTGTTCCACTTCTTCCAAGGACTTGCGACCAAGGTTGCGCACCTTCATCATGTCCTCCTGATTGCGCTGCACCAGCTCAGCGACACTGTTGATGCCAGCGCGCTTCAAGCAGTTGTAGGCACGGACAGAGAGCTCCAGCTCTTCAATGGTCATTTCGAGGACTTTTTCCTTCTTGTCGTCCTCAGGCTGCGTCATGCTGACCGGCAGCACCTGATCCGTCAGGCTGACGAACTGCATCAGGTGTTCGGTGAGAATCTTCGCCGCGCAGCTGATGGCCTCTTCAGGCTTCAGGGTGCCATTCGTCCACACCTCAAGGGTCAGACGGTCAAAGTCGTTGGACTGGCCGACGCGCTTATCCTCCACCGTGTAGTTGACCTTCACGATGGGGGTGAAGATGCTGTCCATGGCGATATCGCCGATGGGCATCGAGCCGGCATTGCGGGCCTTGTTCTTGTCTGCGCTGACGTAGCCCACGCCGCGTTCAAGGCGGAGCGTCATCTGAAGATGCGCGTCCTCGTTGAGCGTTGCGATGTGCATAGCGGGGTTGATGATTTCAATTTCATCATCAACCTTGATATCCGCCGCGGTCAGTTCGCACGGGCCCATTTTGTCCACGATTACAGACTTCGGGCCGTCGCTGTACATTTTGACAGCCAAGCCCTTCAGGTTCAGGATGATTTCGGTGACATCCTCTTTCACGCCGGGAATGGTGGAAAATTCATGCTGCACACCGTCGATGTGAACAGCAGACGCCGCCGCTCCGGGCAGAGAGGATAGCAGGACACGGCGCAGGCTGTTGCCCAGCGTGTGACCAAACCCGCGTTCGAGCGGTTCGACCACAAAGCGTCCGTACTTGCCATTGTCCCCGACTTCGACGCATTCGACTTTTGCGATTTCTACGGCCATTATTTTTACCCTCCTTGCTCAGGTTCGGAGTGACGAAGGGAGGAATGCGAAAGCGAGCTTCATGCATCCCGTCATCCGCATCCCGTTTCCCTTCCTTAACGGGAGTAGAATTCGACGATCATGCTCATTTCGGCTTCGAGGCTGACGTCCTCACGGGTCGGCAGCGCAACGACTTTGCCGGTCAGGTTGGGGGCATCAAAGGTCAGCCACTTGGGGGTGACGACGCTGGTGCCTTCGCGCAGCGGCTTGAAGAGCTCGGACTCGGTGCTCTTCTGGCGCAGGGTGATCACGTCGCCAACCTTCACGGAGTAGGACGGAATGTCCACCTTCTGGCCGTTGACGCGGATGTGACCATGCACAACGATCTGACGGGCGGCACGGCGGGTCTTGCCCAGACCCAGACGGTACACAACGTTGTCCAGGCGCAGTTCGAGCAGCTGGAGCATGTTGTCGCCGGTGATGCCCTTCATGTTGGTCGCCTTCAGGTAGTACTTGTGGAACTGCTTTTCCAGCACACCGTAGACGAACTTAACCTTCTGCTTTTCCTTCAGCTGCGCGCCGTATTCAGAAACCTTCTTACGACGGGTGCCGCCGGGATTGCGCTTAGATTGCTTTTTGCCATAACCCATTTCCGCCGGGCTGACGCCGAGTGCACGGCACTTCCGGGCGACGGGCTGCTTATTGATAGCCATGTTTTACAGTCCTCCTTCGTTTGCTTACACGCGACGGCGCTTGGGCGGACGGCAGCCGTTATGCGGAATCGGCGTCACGTCCTTAATCATGCTCACGTCCAGACCAGCGGCCTGCAGGGAGCGGATGGCGGCTTCACGGCCGGAACCCGGACCCTTGACATACACTTCAACCGTCTTCAGGCCATATTCCATTGCGGCCTTGGCAGCGGTCTCAGCGGCGGTCTGTGCAGCAAAAGGAGTAGACTTCTTGCTGCCGCGGAAGCCCAGGCCGCCGGAGGAGGCCCAGGACAGGGCGTTGCCCTGCGTATCGGTGATGGTGACGATGGTGTTATTGAAAGAAGAGCTGATGTGCGCCGCACCGCGCTCGACGAGCTTGCGCTCCTTGCGCTTGCGCACGACCTTCTTGAGCTTGCTCTGCTGCTTGGGTGCCATTGTTTTTCCCTCCGTTATTTCACGAAACGGCTCTCACCGCGTAATTCCAGTGAATTACTTGGTGGCCTTCTTCTTGCCAGCGATGGTCTTCTTCGGGCCCTTGCGGGTACGCGCGTTCTGCTTGGTGTTCTGACCGCGAACGGGCAGACCACGGCGATGACGCACACCGCGGTAGCAGCCGATCTCCACCAGACGCTTGATGTTCAGGGAGACTTCGCGGCGCAGATCGCCTTCCACCTTCAGGTGGTGCTCGATGTAGTCGCGCAGCTTGCTGATGTCGTTTTCGGAGAGATCCTTGACGCGGGTGTCGGGGTTAATGCCGACTTCCGCAAGCATCTTCTGAGAGGTCGTCAGGCCAATACCGTAGATGTAGGTCAGGCCGATCTCAACGCGCTTTTCTCTGGGCAGGTCCACACCTGCAATGCGTGCCATGTGTTAAATGCACCTCCGTAATTTTATGACGAACTGTCCGTCCGCCATCAAAGACGCGGTTCGTCCACCAACCTCTCAGAGGCAACCCACCCCGGAGCTGTCAGTGCCGTCCGCCACCCTTGCTGTGCCTGCGCTTGGTGATGCAAGCGCAAAGCAACGCCGTCCCTTCGCAATTTGGAAGGCTGCGAAGAGAAAGCGTAATCATGTCAGAAGACGTATCGGTGCGCTGGTGGAACACAGGCTTATGTTTAGAAGAAGAAGCCCATGCAGCCGCCCACCAGTGCGACCAGTTGCTAACCGTCTGTTATTGTACCACGAAACCCATCGGAAAATCAAGAGGTTGCACGAACTTTCCAGCTTCTTTTTCCGCTTCCTCGGTATAGAAATTTTTATCCGATTTTTGTGCATATTGCATCAATTATCAAACATAAATCCCTTGCATCCCGCTGTTTCTTCGATTATAATAGAGTTGTTCCCAAAAGGAGGAGGATTTTTTTGCTGACAATCCCTGCCGGAGCGAATTTTATCCTGCGCAGGCTGATGGAAAACGGCTTTGATGCCTATGTCGTTGGCGGATGCGTACGCGACAGTCTGCTTGGCCTGTTCCCGCATGACTGGGATATTTGCACCAGCGCGCGCCCGGAGCAGATGCAGGCTGTTTTTGCCGACTGCCGCGTCATCGAAACCGGCCTGAAGCACGGCACGCTGACCGTCCTGCGCGACCGTATTCCTATGAAGTGACGACCTTCCGCGTCGATGGCGGCTACACCGACCATCGCCACCCGGACAGCGTGTCGTTTGTATCCAATGTGGTGGACGACCTTGCCCGGCGCGATTTCACCGTCAACGCGATGGCGTGGAATCCGCAAACCGGGCTGGTGGACGCCTTTCACGGGCAGGAGGATCTGCGCGCAGGCATCATCCGCGCCGTCGGTGACCCCCAAACCCGCTTCACCGAGGATGCGCTGCGGATTCTGCGCGCGCTGCGGTTCGCGTCCGTGTACGGTTTCCGGATTGATGACGCCACCAGTCAGGCGGCGCACGACCTGCGCAATACGCTGACGGACGTCGCCGCCGAGCGCATCCGCGTCGAGTTGGCGAAGCTGCTTTGCGGGCAGGGCGCGGCGGATATCCTGCGCGCGTATCCGGATGTGCTGTTCGTCCTGCTCCCCCAGCTGCGCGCAATGCACGGCTTCGACCAGCATAATCCGCACCACCGCTATAACGTGTGGGAGCACACGCTGCGCGCGCTGCCCCATACTCCGCCGACGGAGACGCTGCGGCTGGCGATTCTGCTGCATGACAGCGGCAAGCCGGACTGCTTCACGCTGGATGAGGCGGGCATCGGGCATATGCACGGTCATGCGGAGCGTTCCGCTGAGATTGCGGACGACGTGCTGTCCTCCCTGCGCGTGGACAACGCGACCCGTGAGCGCGTGACGCTGCTTGTACGCAGCCACTCCCTGTCCGTTTCGCCCGATCCAAAGCTGCTGCGCCGCCGCCTGAATCAGCTTGGCGAAGAAGCCCTGCGGCAATTGCTGCTGCTCCAGCGCGCCGACCAGCTGGGCAAGGGCACGATTTCGCCTGAGGAAATCGAGGCGGAGTACCGCGCAGTTGTCGCCGCGCTGGATGCGCTGATGGCAACGTCGCCCTGCTTCACGCTGAAATCGCTGGCGGTGTCCGGGCGCGATTTAATGGCGGCAGGTCTGCCCAAAGGACACATTGTCGGGCAGGCGCTGGCATATCTTCTGGATGAAGTGATGGCGGAGCGCTTGCCGAACGCGCGGGATGCGCTGCTTGACGCCGCCATCCGCCAATTTGGAGGGATGTCATGATGCGCCTTGCCCAGCGCCTGATTCGCCCCGGCGAAAGCCCGTCCGACAGCCCGTCCGCAAGCGGTTGGGGACGTTCGCGTCCGCTGTTGGCATCGGGACGAACATCCTGCTTTCGCTGACGAAAGTCATTATCGGCACACTGACCGGCTCGCTGGCAGTCGCGGCGGACGCGGTCAACAACCTGTCCGACGCGGCAGGCAGCATTGTGTCGCTCATCAGCGTCCGCGTTGCCCAAAAGCCCATTGACCGTGAGCATCCCTTCGGGCACGGGCGCATCGAGTACCTCGGCGCGCTTGGCGTCGGCGCGCTGATTCTCGTCATGGGGCTTGAGCTGCTCAAAAGCGGCGTCAGCGGCATCATCACCCCGCAAGCCATGCACTTTGCTTGGGTGCCGTTCCTGATTCTGCTCTTCTCTATCGCCGTTAAGGGCGCGCTGTTCTTCTTCTATCGCGATGTAGGCAGGCTGATTGACGCGGATTCGCTCAAAGCCGCCTCCCGCGATTCCCTCTCCGACGTGCTGGCGACCTCCGCCGTCGCGCTTTCGATGGTCATCGGGCAGTTCACGGCGTTTCCGGTCGATGGCGTGATGAGCATCATCGTTGCGCTGCTCGTCCTCAAAACGGGCTTTGACGTCGTGCGCGATCAGATGGATACGCTGATGGGCGCAAAAACGAACCCGGAGCTTGGGCGGCAGATTATCGCGATGCTGAATCAATATGATGAGATTCTCGGCACGCACGACCTGATGATTCACGACTACGGGCCGGGGCGATGCGTCGCGTCGATTCACGCGGAAGTACCCGCCGACGCGAATCTCGTCGCGATTCACGAGGTTATCGACCGCGCGGAGAGCGACATCAGCCGTGCGCTGCACATTCCGATTTGCATCCACATTGACCCAATTGTCGTCGGTGACCCGATTTTTGACAGCATTACGGCGCATTTCAACCACATTCTGAGCCAGCAGTACCCAGGTACGCACATCCACGACCTGCGGATGGTGCCGGGGGAAAACATGGTGAATCTGGTGTTTGACGTCGCCGTGCCGCCGGAGTGCAAGGACACCGCGCCGCTGACGGAGCAGCTTTCGCGCGCCGCCAAAGCGCTTGACCCGCGTTATCGGTGCGTCATCCACTATGACCTTGATTTCTACAACGAGCAATAATTGAAACGGGCGAATGCGCTGTTTTTTCCGCGCATTCGCCCGTGTTTTTTTATGCTATTCACAAAGTGAGAATGCGCCAAAGCGCAAGCAGATGGCTATTGGTTCTTCACGGAATCTTTGGGGAAGAGCAGCTTGGGGGCGCGTCTGCGGACGCGCAAAGTTACTGCGCAGGGACGCTTCGCTGCCTGCGACCAAGTTGCCATACCACCCTTTTCTCTTGGAGTAGATTTAACGGTGTAACAGTTGGGGCGTTGCCCCAAACCCCACAAGGGACGCTGTCCCTTGACCCTGCAAGGGGCAATTGCCCCTTGACCCCTTCGCGCGATTGAGTTGGTCGCGCTTTCATGCTTCTTCCGCGTGCAGCTTTTGGGGATTTCGCCTAAGTCCTTGTTTGCTTCCCAACTTTCCGTGAAGAACCCATCATTCTTCCACCAGCTGAATTTTCCGCACGTCGCTTTCGCTGACCGTCATGAAAAGCGTCCGCTGGTTGGTGTAGATGACCATGCCGGGAGCGGCGCCGCCGGGCTTCTTGACGTAGCGGCGGAGCGTGTAGTCAATCGGCACGCCAGAGGAATTCTGCCCCTTGGAGTACCACGCGGCGAGAATCGCGGCTTCCAGCAGCGTCTGGCGCGGAATCTCCCCTTCTTTGCGGATGATGACGTGGCTGCCGGGCATGTCCTTGGCGTGCAGCCACGTTTCGTTCGGGCGCGCGTCCCCGGTCAGGCGGTCGTTCTGGGCGGCATTTTTGCCGACGTAGATGTCGATGCCGTCCGTCGAGCGGTAGTGGTACGGCTTCGATTTCGGCAGCGCCTTCTGCTGGCGGCGGTTGACGCCCTTGCGGATGTAGCCCGTGCGCATCAGATCCTGCCGGATTTCCTCCAGTTCGCTTTCGCCGATGCACTTGCCCACGTCCAGCAGCGTGCCTTCCAGATAATCCAGCTCCTTGAGCGTCTTTTCCTTCTGCTCGGCGGCAATCTCCCGCGTCGTCCGCGCCTTTTGGTACTTCTTGAAGTACCGCTGGGCGTTTTGCACGGGGGTCAGCTGATTATCCAGCGGAATCGTCATGCTGCCGCCGTTTTCGTCGTAGAAATTCGGCAGTGTCGCTTCAGTCTGCCCCTTTTTCAGCTGCCACAGGTTCGCGTTGATAATCTCGCCCATGATGCGGTATTCATCCATCCTCGCGGCGCTGGACAAGTCCTCCTCCTGCTGGGCGAGTTTCTTTTCGCAGCGCTCAATCTGCCCCTTGAGCAGCTTGACCATGGACGCGCTCTTCTGGTTGATGCGATCCTGCTGGTCACGCGCGCCGAAATAGCGTTCGAGCGCCTGCGACACAGTCGGGTACGGCTTCTGTCGATCCAAATCGCGGCTCAAATATGGGAATGGGAAGATGTCCGCCGGTTCGCCCTGCTCATCCTCCAATACGCGCGGATCAGCCATCTGCGGCAGGCGGCGCAGCAGTTCCGCAAGGCGCGCCGCCGTTTCGGGCAGATTGTCCGTGCGGTCGCTTCCGGCGGGCAGCACACGATAAGCAAGTTCCTTCGCCGCCGGATTCGACAGCCCCGACACGCTGGCGGCAAGCGCCTTTTGCAGCGGCACATCCCCCTGCGCTTCGAGCTTGGCAAGCAGGTTTTCCGCATCAGCGTCTTCTGGGGCGATTTTGTCCTGCGCGGGCGGCGGCAGGTACGGCAGCCCCGGCTGAATCTGGCGCACGCGGCTCATGTCCGCGCTGACGTGCCGCGCCGCTTCAAGGATTCGCCCGTCCTCGTCCAGCAGCATCAAATTGCTGTGCCGCCCCATGATTTCCAGCACCAGCCGGCGCAGGACGTGGTCGCCCAGTTCATTCACCGTGTCAATATCGACGTGAATCACGCGGTCGCCGTGCATTTGCTGGATGCTCAAAATGCGCCCGCTGAGGATTTGCTTGCGCAGGAGCATACAGAACATCGGCGGTTCGAGCGGATTCGGGAAATTCAAATTCGTGAAGTGGCAGCGCGCATTGTTCGGCGACGCGCACAGCAGCAGCCGATGATTCGCCGCTCCCGCGCGAACCAGCAGCACAATGGTATCCTTTTCCGGCTGCGTGATGCGGTCGATTCTCCCGCCCGGCAGAATCGCGTTCATCTCCCGCGTCGCAAACCCCAGTGTCAAGCCATCCATCGGCATAAGATAACACCTCCAACCAGAGGCTCTGCCTCTGGACTCTGCCAAAGGGTCTTCGACCCTCTGGACTCCCTTTCGCGCGATTGCGTTGCGCGCGATTGCATACTGTGTCCGCGTGTTTATGCAGGGATTTCGCTCCTGCGGGAGCGAACAAAGGGCATGAAAACAGGCATCGTCTGCGATCGCCCTTTGGAAACCTTCTGGTGCACACTTTTGTTACTTGATTTTTATTGGAAGTTATTCGTTGGTGTGCGTTGGGTTTCCCCAATAAACACTACCAAATAGTAACATGGGTGTGCATGCGAAGCAGTCCAGAGGGCGACCGCAAAGCCCTCTGGTCGCCACCGCAGTGGCGAAACCCCTGCGACAAATCAAGTCAATATAGTAGTAGGAAAAAGCCCGAAGCGCTTTCCCGCTTCTATCGGGAAACCCGCCAATGCTCCGGCATCAGCCGCCGATACGCCGGATAGCTGTACCGGTCATCCAGCAGCAGCGCGACCCCTGTATCCGTCTCCGTGCGAATCACCCGCCCGACCGCCTGCGTCACCTTCTGCATTCCCGGCAGCATGTACGCATACAGGAAGCCGTCGCCCAGCGTCCGCTCGAAGTGCGCCCGAAGCACCTCTTGATACAGATTCACCTGCGGCAGCCCGACCCCGACGACCACCACGCCGTCCAGCTGCCGCCCCGGCAGGTCAATTCCCTCCGAGAACACGCCGCCGAGGACGCACAGGCTCAGCACATTTCCGCCCTCCTGCCGGTACGCCATCAAAAACGCCCTGCGCGCCGCCTCGTCCATCTGCTTCTCCTGCACCTGACACGGCAGCATCAGCCGCTCCGCCGTCATCCGCAGAAATGCAAAACTGGGGAAAAACACAAGGTACTTGCCGGGTTTTCGCGTCACCAGTGCTGTAATCTGCCGCGCAATCTCCACGCACGCCGATGGCCGGTGCGCATAGCGCGTGTTCACGTCCACTTGGCGGATTTGCAGGTGCTCCGGCGGAAACGGCGACGGCATGGCGAAACACGCGTCATCCTCCGCACCGCCCAAAAGAAGCCGCATTTCCGGCAGCGGATGCAGCGTCGCGGAAAAGCACGTTACGCCCGAAAGCCCCTGCGTCGCCTGCTGGAAGTACCCGGCAGCATCCAGCGCAAAGGCGGTAATCTTCGGATGCCTGCGCCCCTCCCAGAGAATTGCGTAGTCCGCCGAATCCCGCTGACGGGCGCGGTTGAAAGACAGCAGCGGCATCAACGTGTCGCCAAGCCGTCCGCCCGCATCCTCCCACGGGAAATGCTCCTGCCGCGCGTCCATGAACGCATCCGCCAGTGACAAGCATACGCGGTCGAAATCATCCGGCAGTTTCGGCAGTGTCCCCTCCGTCGAGCCGTCCTCCGGCAGCAGCAGGTTGTCCACCGCGCGAATCACGTCCGTCATTGCCTTGTACAGCGGATGCTTCTTCCCCGCCGCCTTGCCGACGACCGTCCGCAGCTTCCGCAGCCCGGCGGAATCCACCGACCCGGACAGCATATCGCGAATCCGCTCCGGCAGGTGGTGCGCCTCGTCGATGAGCAGCGTCACGTCGCGTGTTGCGTCGAAAATCCGCCGGATGTGCACCGCCGGGTCAAGCGCGTAGTTGTAGTCGCAGATGACCACGTCCGCGATTTCGCACAGCGACATGGCGAATTCAAACGGGCACAGGCAGTATTTGTCCGCCACCGCCCGCACGTTTTCCGCCGACCAGTCGTCGATGTTCATCATTTTCTCGATGGCGTCCGTGTCGCGCAGGAAGTGTCCCTTCGCCCGCTCGCAGTAATCCGGGTGGCACAGCGTGTGTGTCGGGCATTGCTTGTCCTTCGCGTCAATCACCAGCGCCCAGAGGTGCAGCGTCTGCTGATGCAGGCGCGCCAGTGCGTCGAGCGCCCCCTGCCGCTGCGTTGTGCGCGCGGTGAGGTAGTAAACCTGCCCCGTCAGCCCCTCGCCAAGCGCTTTGAGCGCCGGAAAGAGCGTCGCGGAGGATTTGCCCGTGCCCGTGGGCATACAGGCGAAGAGCCGCTTTTTCCGCTTGATAGCGGTGTACACCTGCACCGCCATCTCCCGCTGACCCGGTCGATAATTGGCATACGGGAATTTCAGCGCGGCGAGCGACGCGTTCCGCGCCCGCGTGTGCCGCCGAACCGCCCGAATCCGCCGCAGATACGGCAGCAGCACCGACTGGAATTCCGCCCGGCATTCTTCCGCCGCCAGCCGTTCCGGAAATTCGCCCTGCACCTTCCCGCGGCGCGTCACATACACCACGCGCACGTCCACCGCCGGAAGCCCGCGCGTCACGCAGAGCATATGCCCATAGCAGACCGCCTGCATCCGATGTGCAGGAATCGGCGCTTCCGGCGGATGCTCCCCCTGCCAGAGCTTGATTTCCTCCACGCACGGGACGTCGGTTGCGTCACGGAAGGCGTCCATCCGCCCGCCGAGGACGAGCGTCATTTCCTCGTCCTCCACGGGAATCGGCAGATTCAGGGGAACTTCCGCCTGCCAGCCGTCGCCCAGCAGCTTCTGCCGCGCCTGATGACCCAGCGTGCCGTCCAGCATGTCCTGCATCCGCCCGGAGATAAGGCGGATATCCGCGCCGTGCAGGGTAAATTCGACAAGTTCCCGAACCGAGACGCGAAGTTCCTCCACGGCGCGCTCCTTTCCGACAAAAAGCGGCAGACAGCTGCTTCGCCATCTGCCGCTCTGACTGCCTATTTTGCGCTATTTCTGCATAGCGCGTACAGGGATTTCGCTCCCGCGGAAGCGAGTCGGGGGCTTTCCAGTCGCCCCGACACCCCTTCGGCTACCACTTTTGCAGTAGTCTTTCACCGAAAGTGTTTTGCGTGAACCTTACAGCAGCTTGCTCAGACCGTTCAGGGCATTCTGCGCCTGCTCATAGTAGGACTTTGCCGACGCTTTCAGGCTGTTCACCTGCGCGGTCAGGTCTTCCTTCTGCTTCGTCAGGTCGCTCAGCTGCTGACGGGCCTCGTTCTCTGCGTTCGCCAGAATCTGGGATGCCTTCGTCTGCGCATCCGCAATCGTCTGATCCTTGACACGCTTCGCCATTTCGAGAATCTCGCGGAAGCTGTCGTCCGTCGCCGCTTCCATGCGGGTCTGCTGGGGCACGGCATTGCTGCCGTTCGCCTGCGCCGCCTTCAGCTGCGCAATTTCCTGCCGCAGGGCATTCATTTCCGCGTCGCGGCGGTCAAACTCGTCGCAAATCTGGTCGAGGTATTCATCAACCTCCTGCTGATTGAAGCCCTTCGCCACCGTGCTGAATTTCTTGTCCAGAATGCTGTCCACCGTAATCCGCTGTTCCATTGTCGCTGCTCCTTTCTAATGCTTCCTTATGTTTTATGATGACCTTTCCCGTTTGAATACTTCCAATTGGATGCTGATTCTATCTTTGCGCGTCCGACCGCCGATTTCCGTCAGTCGAATGCGCCCAAACCCGCGGATGGAAAGCAGATCGCCCGCTTCCAGCAGGGTATCAACGCGCTCCTCCGGCGTGTGATTCCGCTGCACAAGCCCCTGCCGGATGATTTCCGCCGCGCGCGCCCGCGAAAGCGACATGCCCGCCGCCAGCACGCAATCCAGCCGCAGGGACGCCACCGTGTCGCGCATTTGCGCCCCTTGCGGCGGCGTGAACTGCGGCGGCGCGTCCAGCAGGCGCACGCGAATCGCCGTGTGCCCCGCCTCGTGCCACTCGTCCTGAAGTGACTTCGCCGCTTCAGGCATTGCCAGCAGGTACGCCGTGCCATCCTCCACCATCAAATCCCCGAACAGGCTTCTGTCCATGCCCAGCGCCATCAGGCTGCCAAGCAGGTCACTGTGCCCGACGCGGGCAAATTTCGCCGCCCAGCTGATTTCCAGCCAGACCGCCGTGAATTCCGCGTCCACCCCATCCGGGTGAAAACACACCTGCACGCGTTCCGCGTCGTCCCAGCCGCCGTCAAAGGAAGCCAAAACGCCGCAGGCCTTCGCCTCCCGCTGCGCCTCCTGCCGCTCCATGCCGGTCACAAAGCGCCCCGGAACCGCGCGGTCAAGTTTCTCCGCACGCTGTGCGCCCTGCCGAAGCCGAAGCGCGGTTTGCCCTTCCGCGTCCGCCCTCATAGCAGAATCGCGCGCACCAGCCACACCAGCAGCAGCAGCACCAGCGGCGACAAGTCAACCGCGTTCCAGCTTTCCGGCAGGTGCTTGTTCAGCTGCGCCCGAATCGGCGAGAGCAGCGGCTCCGTCATGCGGTCAAGCAGGTTCGTCCACTTGTTCGGCGTCACCTGCAGCACACGGATGATAACCACCGCCAGCACGATGAGCATGTACAGGCGGAGCAGCATATCCAGAATCTTCAAGGCAATCATGCTATCTACCTCCCTTAGCGAGCGTTTTGATAGCCCCCGACGGTGCGGTAATTGGCCTGTACGCCGCCGAAAGACGACGTGAATCCGCCGTTGTCCGGGTAGGGCCAGTTAAGCTGAATATCCTGTTCGCCCATCCGGCGGAGGCCGTCGAATGCTGCCAGCTTCACGTCGGCGGGGGCGATGATGTAGAGCGTATCGCGCGAGACACGCGTCAGGCGGCATTTCGATACCACGCATGCGCCGTAGAGGATGTCCAGGCAGCGGCGCGCTTCCATGCGGTCGGAGATATCCTCGGCGTTCACCAGCAGAATCTCGTTATTTTGAAGGAACTCAATCAGCCGATAGCACGACGACACGCTCGTCACCTGCACGACGTTGAGCACCGCGCGGTAGCTGGTGCCGTCCTCCTCCACAAACGAGCCAGGGAAGTAGCTCACATTGCCCCGCACCTGCTCCGGCGCGTTCTGCTGCGTCCGGTTCATCTGCCCGGTGGGCTGCTGATACGGCTGATTCGTCCCGTATGGCTGCTGATAGCCCGTCTGCCCGCCCACAGGCGTGCCCTGCACGGGCTGACCGCTCATCGTGTTGCCCCGCGGCGGATTCGCATAGTTCTGCGGCGGATTATGATAGCCCGTCTGCCCGCCCATGCTGCCCTGCGGTTGATACCCTGTGTACCCCAGCTGTCCGTTCAGCTGTTGATTATAGCCCGTATTGTACCGCTGGCTTGCGCCCATCGGCTGCCCCTGCGGAGCGAATTGTGCACTCTGGAAGCGCTGGCTCGTGCCGTACTGCGGATTGTTGTACTGCGCGTTCGTGCTCTGCGTGTTCTGCGCGTTCGGGAAGCGCTGGCCCATGCCGTACTGCGGATTGTTGTAGGGATTCTGGCTGTTCATGGCGTTTCCGCCGCCCTGCGCATTCTGCCCGTTGTTCTGGAAGCGCTGCCCCCTGCCCGTACGGCACATTGCCCGTCTGCTGCGGGGGCTGCACGGGCTGCTGCCGCTGCGTGCCGCTCTGCTTGTCCTGCTTGCCGAGCGCGCGGTTGAGCAGGTCTTGGAAGGAGCGGTGCTTCGCCGTCTGCTGAGGAGCCGCCCCGCTGGGATTCTGCCGCCCCGTCGCCGCGACGCTCTCAAAGCCGGCATTCCCGCCGAACATGGTGTCCGGCATCACGCCGCCGCCGAACGCGCCCGCCGGAACTTCCTGCTGCGGCTGGGGGGTATTTTGATTGCGCACCGGGCGATAGCCGCTCGTGCCGCCGTTGCTGCGCCGGTTGCGGTTCGCCTGCTCGCCGCCCTGCATGAATCCCTGAAATTTCTCCTTGGCTTTATCGAAAATCGCCATGCTGCTTCTCTGCTCCTCCAGCTTCGGGCATGTTCCGACGAATCAGAACAGCCGCCATCAATGTTGCCCTTGCGGGCCGTAGTCGCGCGCGCCCATCAGCGCACTGCCGATGCGTACCATCGTTGCGCCGTGCCGCGCCGCCAATTCGTAATCATGGGACATGCCCATGGAAAGCTCCTTCATCTCAATGCCGGGAATCGCCTCCGCCCGCGCCCGCTCAAAGAGGGTGCGCATATCAGCGAACAGCTTGTCCAGCAGCGCCGTATCCGGCGTGTTGGGCATCACCGCCATCAGCCCCTGCACGGAAAGCCCCGGCAGCTGCGAAACCGTGCGCAGGAAGGGGATTAGCTCTTCAGGGGGCAATCCGCCCTTCTGCGCCTCGCCGCAGGGGGACACCTGAATCAGCACAGGCATCACGCGATTGTGCTTCTGCGCCTGACGGTCGATTTCCTGCGCGAGGGACAGCCTGTCCACCGAGTGAATCAGGCATACATGGTCTATTATATACTTTACTTTATTGGATTGCAACCTTCCGATGAGGTGAATCCGAAAATTCTTCTCCAGCGCAGGCAGTTTTTCCATGATTTCCTGCACTTTATTTTCCCCGATGTCCGTAACGCCGAGATTTTGCAGCGGCAGAATGTCCTCCGCCGGGTGCGTTTTGGTGACGGCGATGAGCTTCGGGACGGGGTACTTGCCGTCCGATGCAGCGGCAAGGCGCTGCTGAATCAGCGTCAGGTTGGCTTGCAAGTTTTCCATGCGAATGCTTCCTATCTTCCAGAAATTACTTGCCTTGTTTTTTGCAGGATTTTGCTCCTGCGGATTGCTTTTTATCGTTGCAGAGCGTTTGCGCCCGTGATAATCCCCTATCAGAACAGCTTGACCGTCAGCCCCTCGTAGAGCAGCCCCTGCTGGACGGGCTGGAAGTATATGTAGCCATCCGCCTTCGTCAGCACGCTGATGGGGTGGAAGGATTCCGTCTGCCCCTCGACGACGACGATGCCCTGCGTCTCGTTCTGCACATACAGCGCGCGCTCCGGGACGCGGAAGGTGTCCATGTTCTCGCCCAGCGTCGCTTCGGTCGAGCGCATGTACAGCACGGGATGCACGTCGCTTTCGACCCGCAAACGCACCAGCAGTTCGCCGCCGGAGCGGCTGAAGGATTCCACCGTTGCGGAGACCTGCGTGCTGTCAAAGCGCCCAAGTTTCAGCTGATAGGTCTGCCCGTTGACCGGGTTCCAGTCTTTATCCGCCGAGAGGAACAGCACGTTCCACGAGCCGTTCTGCACGATGCGGTAGAGCGTCGTTTTGCCGCGGAGGGCGTCGTCCTGATCCGGCACCTGCCCGCGAACCATCTGCCGCACCTGCGTGGGCGTGAAGCTCTGGTAGGTCTGGGAGGTGAGCGCATACTCGTAGCCGTCGAGATAGAACGACACGATGCCGACGTAGTTGCTCGTGAAGTCTTTCGTCCAGCTGTTGATGCGCTGCTGCTGGGAGAGTTCGTCATCCAGCTTGCGGGAGAAGCGCTGGTCATCCGCATAGGTGGTCTTAATCTGCTCCTGCCGCGTCTTGATGGAGGCTTTCAGCAGCGTCTCCTGATTGTCAAGCGACCCCGTGTTGCTCCAAATCATCTCGCGCAGCTCGCGCAAATGCCCCGTCACTTCGCTCATCAGGCGATCCATGCGCGCGTCGCTGATGGCGCTGGTGATAAGGTCTTTCTGATAATCGCGGATTTCCTCCTGATAGCTTTGCAGCGTCGTCACCTCGCGCGTGGAAAAGCCTGCCGAGTAAACCTGACAGATGCGCGTTTCCTGCGCGACTTCGCTGCCCTCCTCCGCAATGTAGGTGATGGAGGTCACGCCGTCGGCGGTGTAGGGCGCTTCGTTGCGGGCAATCAGCGCGTCGCCGGTGTGGGTGGCGTTGATGCTCGCCAGCTCAATCGCGCCGTAGCGCGCCGCCTGCGGGGCAAACTGCTCGTAGCAGAACCACGCGGTCAGGCCGATGACGGCGAGCATAATCATCACCATCAATGGGGTGATATGCAGCCGCGGGCGCACCTTGCCGGGCTCTTTGCCCGCTTCGGTGAAACCGCCGGGGGTCTGCTCCGCGGGCTGCGGCAGCGGATTGCCGTTCACGTCATACACTGCCGGAATGCCGTACACCAACTGCCCCTGCTCGTTAAAGCCCATGGTGTCCCAAATCGGGCGGCCCTGCTCATCCTGTCCGCAGATGCCGCTGAACACCGGCTGCTTGTAAGCATCATAGCCCTGAAACACGCCGAAAATCGGATTCCCGACCGCATCACTGCCGACGTACTCCCCATAAATCGGATTTCCGGCATCGTCGTTGCCCATGTACACGCGCTGATTCTGGTCGTTCATGATGCTTGCATTTTCCTTTCCTCTATCACCAATGGCGCGGGATTACTGCACTGCCGCCGTCATTTTCTCCCGCAGCCGCGTCAGCAGGCGCCGTTCCATCCGGCTGACCTGCATCTGGCTCACGCCGAGGGCGCGCGCCGTCTCCCGCTGTCCCAATCGTTCCTCAAACCGCTTTTGCAGCAGCAGCTTTTCCGTCGGCGTCACCTGCCCGTACACCCAGTTCAGCCACTGCGCCTGTTCCACCTGCTCATAGCCTTCATCCAGCCGCCCCAGAAACGTCTCCAGCCGCGGCGCTTCCGCGTCGTCCGACGTTTCCGCGTCCAGCGACACGGTCTGTGCCGCGCGACGCGCGTCCAGCAGCGTCAGCAGTTCTTCCGGCGGCAGTTCCATTGCCTCCGCCAGCTCGCGCATGGACGGTTCACGCTGCAATTTGCGCGTCAGCTCGTCGCTCACGCGGCGGAGCTTCGTCAACTGCTCGCGAAGGGAGCGTGTCAGGCGAATCGTACTGCCCCGGTCGCGCAGGTAATTGCGGACGCTGCCCGCAATCGTCGGCAGCGCAAAGGTGGAGAATTGCAGACCGCGTTCGGGGTCGAAGCGCTCAATCGCCTGCATGAGCGCCATAGCCGCCACCTGTTCGAGGTCGTCCTTCTCCACGCCCCGCCCCTGAAATTTCCGTGCTACCGCCTGACTCAGCGGCAGATTCTCCTCCACCAGCCGCGCCATCACCGCATGGTCGCGGCTTCGGGCATACTCCGGAAAAGGTCGTCCGCTTCCGGGCGTGTCATTGCTTTTTCAGCGGCGCAGTCGCCTTGTGCAGCAGCAGCGTAATGCACTGCACGCAGTCGCCGCAGCGGGTCATCTCCACGTCGCTGGCGAGGGTCTGCAAAACGGCGCGGGTGATCTCCGTTTCGTCCTCGCAGGGGCATTTTTTCTCGCCATAGCACGCGGAAATCGCCACTTTCAAGTAGTCGCCCTCATCATAGACGGCGACTTCCAGATGGTCAACCGTTCTTCCTTGATGCTGCAGGCAGTCGCACATTTCGTCCGCCGCCATGCGCAGGTCATCGAGGGTATCCGCGTCCAAATCCTTCAAAATCGCCACACCGCCCAGCGCGGTGCGAATCGCCAGCGCATACTGCCTGTCTCCCGGCACGCGCAGCAGAACTTCCGGCTCTGACACTTGCACACCTCCCGATTTTTTCCATCACGTCAGGGCATACTGATGCCTTTCCGCGATTCTCTTATCATAACACAAAAAGGTGCCTTTTTGCAAGCAAAAGACACCCTTTCGCGCCGTTTCCGGCGGGTTTTCATCAAATTTTCATTTTCGGGATGCGGATTTATACGATTTCCAAACGAGAATGTGCCAGAATCAACATGGCGCAGGCGAATGCAGGAAATCGTATCACTTCACGAAGGCGTTGTAAATCGCCTGAATCGTGCTTTCATAGTCCGCGTCGTTCACGCCGACGATAATCGACAGCTCGCTTGACCCCTGATCAATCATGCGGACGTTGATGCCCGCCTTGCTCATCGCCGCGAACAGGCGCGCCGCCGTGCCGCAGTTGTGCACCATGCCGCGGCCGACCGTCGCGATAATCGACATGTTGTCGTAGACCGTGATGGTGTCCGGGTTCGTCTCATGCACGATGCGGGAGAGGATGATATCGCGCTTGGGCGCAAACACTTCGCCCGACACCACGACGCACAGCGTATCAATGCCCGTAGGCAGGTGCTCAAAGGACACGCCGTTCTCCTCAAACGCCTGCAAAACCTTGCGCCCGAAGCCCAGCTCGCTGTTCATCATCGCCTTTTCAATGCTGATGACCGAGAAGCCCTTGCGCCCCGCAATGCCGGTGATGGTGGGGTGCAAATCATCATGCGGCGCGTTCAGGCTGATAATCGTGCCCGGATGCGACGGGTCGTTGGTGTTGCGGATATTGGTGGGAATACCCGCCTTGTGCACGGGGAACATGGCGTCCTCATGCAGGACGGACGCGCCCATATAGGACAATTCACGCAGCTCCTTGTAAACTCGTCACCATTGAACCAAATCAGCCAAGTGCCGTTGACTTTGGCGACCTTGGTGATTTTGCCGTTTGTTACGTCGGGGATAGGGCGTTCGCCGTAGGCAGCAATACCGGCATCAGCAAACGGAGATGCCACCGTGTGTTCACGGTCAATCGTGACATTCAGTGTTTTGGTCTGCATATCGCCGTTCGGGTCGGTGTAGACAAGCTGTGCGGAAAAATCGTCTGCGGCCTGTACATACAAACCCATGACAGCGGCAGATGTTTCATAGTAGCTGCTGTGCAGCAAGGTGTCGGCATCATCGGCGGGCGCGCCGTAGAAGTCCAGCACCGTCACGCCGTCCGGCAGGATAATGTCTGTGCTGCTGGCACATGTAACTGAACGAAGTAATACCGA
>VOFJ01002156.1_pt1 | contig 19289 bp, 30 predicted proteins | sample 5384081 | NCBI WGS metagenome assembly VOFJ01 (sample SAMN12384729, study PRJNA508395) | human gut metagenome | isolation source: healthy gut I | host: Homo sapiens
CGGTACTTCGTTCAGTTACGTATTGCTTGCATGTAGGACGGCGGCTGCTTGTCCATGTAATCGGTGCGGCTCCAGCTTCTAGCCGCCGCTTCTTTATGGAAGAACTCCGGATCCCGTCCGCGCTCATCGATAAAATATGCCGCCAGCTTCCGGTATCTCTCTTCCCCGGTTTGCTTGATAAAGCCGCATCAGCGCCAGCTCGATCTCCTCATGTCCCGGAATGCCGGTTACTTTGCCTGCTTCCCGTCCGACCCGCCGATCGATATGATCGCACAGCTTGCAGCAGATATCTAAAAAGCTTCGTCTTTCCCGTCGCCTGATAGTACGCGACGCCTGCCTCCGTCATATGTCCGGCACAGTACATCTCATGGCAGTCCGTCAGGTTCTGCCACTTATGTTCCGGCTCCGCCGCAATGAAATAGGTATCCAGGTAGCCGTCCGGCTGCTGCGCCCGCCCGATCAGGTCGATGATTGCATCGGCATGCGCCTCCAGCTCTGGATTTGCCTCGACGGTCAGCGAGTACGCCACCGCCTCCAGCCATTTCGCCAGGTCGCTGTCCTGAAATATACGCCCGTAATACGTTCCTTTCTCATCTCCCGCTGCAATGCGGAAGTTTTTAATCACATGGCTCTTTCGGATTCCGGACACCTCATCGTGAAGCACCCGTTCCTGATACGGAAGCATCGTGTGAATTACCACATTCTGTACCCGCGAAAAGAACGGGTCGTCTATCTTTACCTGTTTCAAATCAATGAAACTTGTCTCCTTTTTTACCATTCACAGAAAACCTCCTGATTTATTATTCACTTATCCGTAAGCGCCTATCAATAATCTGAAAAAAGACTTCTTTTTTGTATGTTTTCTTATAAGTATACCATTCAAATAGTGGAAAAGCGATCTAACACATTTTGCATATTATAGAAAAAGAATACGCGTATTTTTTATAGAACAAAATCAGCCTGATTTCATTCTTTCTTTTCTCTGATTTTTTCTTTATTTTTCATTCATCCCTCTTGTTTTCCCAAGTATAGTGTTTTATTTCTGCAAATATAAGGAATTTTCCAAACAGATTCTTGCTGTTTTTCTCTCTATTTGATATAATAAAATTGATATTTTAAATTTGTTTAACAACCTGACAAAATTGTCCTGTTTTTCGTTTGCTTCTCTGCGGTTCAGACAGGATTCCTGTTACGTGGCTGTTTTTATTTAAACGGGAGTACATACATCATGAATTTTATTAATTTAAACTGTCCGCCCCTTCCTTATTTTATCGTCGGAGGCGGATGTGTTTATCGCCCCGGCGATATCCATGAGCGCCGGACGATCCGAAATGTCTTTGATCTTATCTATGTTCACAGCGGAACTTTTTATATCTCGAACAGGATCCGTTCCGCGTTGAACTGAATGCCGGGCAGTTTTTTATCATTACCCCGATACCCCGCACCGCGGCAGCCGCGTCTGCCAGGAAAAAAGACCACGACGAGCTGGGTGCATTTCTATACCAACGGCAAATACAGCCTGTCCGATGAATTTTACCCGGACAACGTAACCCGGCGCGCCGCGCCGAAATTTTACTATTCGCCGCAGAATTTCATTCTCTCCCTGCCGCGCACCGGCACTGTGCCGGAAGCCAACCGGGAGAAGCTGGAAAAATATCTGCAGCGGATGAACCTGGTTTCTTTCAGCAAATACACACAGAAAAAGAGCTTTCCATCCTCCGTGCGGACGCCGTTTGAGATCCAGAATGATTTCATTGAATTTCTCCAGGTTCTCTATGAGCCGTACTGCTACAGCCGCGAGAAGGAAAGCATCGCCCGGACGCTGCGCGACTATCTGGATGCCCACTACACGGAGGAGATCTCCTTAAACGATCTGGCGCGCCAGTATTCCTACCAGCCCGTCCCACTTAATCCGCAGTTTCCACCAGGCATACGGCGCCAGTCCGATGCAGTACCTAAAAAAACTACGCATCGAACACGCCTCCCAGCTTCTCCTCCATCTCCGACGCCACGATCCAGTCGGTCGGTGAGATGGTAGGACTGCGGATCCCATCCTATTTTATCCGCGTATTTAAGCAGGAGATCGGCATCACCCCGGCGCAGTACCGGATGTTTTACGCAGAAGAGAATGAGGGGAGTGAGGCGCCTTAGAGGCGATTCACAGCTGATGTTTTTACTATCTATTTGTTTTCGTAAGAACTGTCATGAGCGTGGCAGTTCTTTTTTATACACAAACCAGTGAACAGTTTTTTTAATGTATCTATCAGTTTCTTTACATCAGCTATTGTTTAAGGCAGTTATCCGCACATTGAAAATCCTTTATATTTAATGTAACACTGTGTGTATACAAAGGAGGAAATTCCGAATTGAAAACTGTCACGATTAAACTTCGCATTCATAAACTTTTGGCTGAAAAGCGTCTGACGAAATACCGTTTTATCGCCATGACCGGGCTTGGCTATAAAAATGCCAGCCGAATTCTGGACAATGAAACTGAATCCATCCGCTTCAGCACCATCGCCCGCATCTGCTCCGCACTGGACTGTACGCCCGGCGATCTATTTGAAGTTCATGAGGAAGAAGATCCTTACGACGGAATGTATTAAACATTCGGAAACAAGTGATTTCATGTGCGGATCGCACGCCAAAAAAGAGCTGTCAACCGACGGTTTGCACCGGCTTTTGTGACAGCTTTTTTGGTGATCCTATTTTTCAAAAACAGAAGCGGTACCGCCTCCGAAAAGACAGTACCGCTTAACCTATCCGAATATTATATATAAGGTGTCCACCAGCAAGATACCTTACCAGTCATCCCGTCCATACTCTTTCCCGCTCATCCAGGGCATCATCTACACCATCGGCATATTCTGAATCTCGATGGTAGCGATCCCAGTCATAATCATCGCCTTCCATAACATCATCATATCCCGCATCATACGCTGCATATGGATTCTGGAGCTTCTTTTTTGCACCGGTGGTATTCCCCTCTGCGCAGGTGTGTTTTTTACGACTCCGTTGTTTCAGTTCCCACAAGGGATCCTCTTCTATCCGCTTAAGATATTCCTCATGGCTTCTGGATTCCTCTTCTTCTTTTTTTTCTTCTGTAATTCTATCAGCTCAGCCGTTCTCTTTTTTTACGTTCCTCTTCTTCCGTTTACTTTCTTCTATCTTCTCTGCCCTGTGCTGTTCACAGTATATGCCATCAAAGGCCAGATTGTAACATCCTTCTTCCCAGCACTTATACGGATATAGCAGAACCACGAGAAGTCCACAGCCCATCGCACAGATAAGCAGCGTACAGAGAGTCTGGCGATGCTTTCCAAACCAGTTTTTCATTCCTGCTGCCAGACGGTTTTTTTTTTCTCTGTTTCCTTCTCAGATTCAGGACTCTTTCTTTTTCTTTTTCTTCCGGGACTCCATCCACCAGGTCAGTTCGGCATCCAGCAAAAACAACGGTATCAGACATGTAAAGGTGCCAACAAACAGCATCAAAGCATTGCCCCGAATCTCCATGCACGCTTCTCGCATACTGGTAATGGCACTCTTCGTCATACCAACTATACAGACTCCAGGCATATGCCCCCAGAATGCCGATCAGAACTATCCATTTTATCTGCTTTTCTTTCCGCAGGATTCTCATGACGAGAAGTGCTCCTGCCATCGCAAACAGGAAACCTATCTTTAGATACACCGGTGCCGCCACCAGAGAAATCCAGGCTGTATATACCGGATAAAAGACACCAATAACCACTATCACAATCATCAGAATTCCAGACTCCATAGCTATACCCCTATTAAGTCCATCTTACCACAAATGCGGATGCTTAGGTGGGTTATTTATGCCCCTTTGAAGAAAATATCCACTTATGATAGCCTGCCCCGGATTACAAAGGCACGTATATGCTTGCTGTATCTCCCTTGTAATGCAAAAAGCTGCGGCAGATCAGAAAGTTTTTTTCCGATCTGCCGCAGCTTTTATCTCATTCTTATTATTTTCTTTTCCTATTCTCTTAAGCTCCAGAATCCTCTGGTTCCGGCTTCCGCGAAACTGCAGGGTCAGATCCTTCTCCGCTTCCACGAACTCTCCGTCCACCAGCACATCCACATAGGACAGCATCTCGTCTGTCACCTCTGTATGGACCACGCCGCCGGCTGCCAGATCCCTGATCCCACAGATAGCCGCTGTAGCACCAGATATCCTTTTCTCCGGATACGTCTCGCGCACCTTCTGAAGTAAATGTACCAGCTCCACCTGGTTTTCCGGCTCAAACGGTTCTCCGCCGAGCAGCGTAAAGCCCTGTATATATCCCGGCTCCAATGCCGCTAAAAATCTCTTTCTCCGTCTCTTCTGTATATAACCGTCCATATCGGAAATCCCACGTCTCCGCATTGAAACAGCCCTTGCAGTGATGGCGGCAGCCCGACACAAACAGACTGACACGCACGCCAGGACCGTTGGCAATATCATACTTTTTGATGGTTCCGTAATACATATCTTCCTCCCCCTAGACCAATGTACTCTCGGAGGCTTTCACCACATCCTACAGATGCAGCACCCGATCGCGGATCTCCTGGGTACGTCCCTGATTCCAGAACTGTTCCGATGTAGCCGCAGGTACGGCGTGCGACAAAGAGTTTGTTCTGGTCGCGGTTGCCGCAGTTCGGGCACTCCCACACCAGCTTGCCAGCCTCATCCTCAACAATCTTGATCTCGCCGTCATAGCCACACTTCTCACAGAAATCACTCTTGGTGTTCAGCTCCGCGTACATAATGTTATTGTAGATAAACTGCATTACAGAGAGAACTGCCGGAATATTAGTCTGCATATTCGGCACCTCGATGTAGCTGATCGCACCGCCCGGGGAGAGCTTCTGAACTCTGCCTCAAATTTCAGCTTACTGAACGCATCGATCTGCTCAGATACGTGTACATGGTAGCTGTTGGTGATATAGTTCTTATCTGTCACTCCCGGTATAATGCCAAAACGCTTCTGCAGACATTTTGCAAACTTATAAGTAGTGGATTCCATAGGAGTTCCGTATACAGAATAGCTGATGTTCTCAGCTGCTTTCCACTCTTTGCATTTATCATTCAGACGCTGCATAACTTTCAGTGCAAATGGCTTCGCCTCCGGATCGGGTGTGGATTTTCCTAACATCCGCATACACATCTCATACAGACCTGCATATCCCAGAGAAATCGTAGAATAGCCGTTGTACAGGAGTTTGTCGATCGTCTCACCCTTTTTTTCAGGCGGGCAAGCGCACCATTCTGCCACAGAATCGGCGCCACATCGGAGATCGTGCCGAGCAGCCTCTCATGACGGCAGCGGAGCGCACGATGGCACAGTTCCAGTCTCTCATCGAGAATCTGCCAGAAACGGTCCATATCTCCCTCCGAAGAACAAGCCACATCGACCAGGTTAATCGTGACAACACCCTGGTTGAAACGTCCATAGAATTTATGCCTGCCGTTCGGCAGCATCTGGGAATCCTCTACCGGTCAGGAAAGAACGGCAGCCCATGCACGGGTAAACCTCGCCCTTCTTTAATTCTTTCATAATCTTAGCGGAAAATGTAGTCCGGAACCATCCGTTTCGCGGTACATTTCGCCGCCAGCTCAGTCAGGTGCCAATATTTCGAACCTTCCGTAATATTGTCCTCATCGAGCACATAGATCAGCTTCGGGAACGCCGGTGTGATCCATACGCCCTTTTCATTCTTGACGCCCTGCATTCTCTGCAGCATCACTTCCTCGATGATCATCGCAAGGTCATCTCTGGTCCGTCCTCCGGAACCTCGTCCAGATACATAAATACCGTGACAAACGGAGCCTGTCCGTTACAGGTCATCAGGGTGATAAGCTGGTACTGGATCGTCTGGATGCCGCTCTTAACCTCCTCGCGCAGACGGCGTTCGGTCACGCGATTGATGATATCCTCATCCAGTGCCTCGCCGCACTCGGTGCGCTCTGCAATCACGTTCTTGCGCAACTTCTGACGGCTGATGTCCACAAATGGTGCCAGATGCGCCAGAGTAAAGGATTGTCCGCCGTACTGGTTGCTGGCTACCTGCGCCACGATCTGGGTGGTAACATTGCAGGCGGTAAAGAAGCTGTGTGCGGCTTCTCGATCATGGTCTCGCTGATCACGGTGCCATTCTGCAGCATATCCTCCAGATTGATCGGGTCGCAGTTAACTCCTTCTGCGCAAAATAATCGGTATCGTGGAAGTGGATGATACCCGCCTCATGGGCGCGCACGATATCCTCCGGAAGCAGCACACGCTTGGATAAGTCCTTGCTGACCTCGCCCGCCATGTAGTCACGCTGGGTCGAGTTGATGACCGGATTCTTGTTGGAGTTTTCCTGATTCACTTCTTCATTAATATGGTCCAAAAGTGCCAGGATGCCGTTATCGGTCGTGTTGGACTTGCGTTTTAACTCCCTGCGGTAGCGATAGCGCACATACTTCTGTGCAACCTCATAACCGCGCATCTCCATAATGCCGGTCTCTACCATATCCTGAATATCTTCCACATTCACCGCGTGCGGCGTCTCCTGCACCTGCTCGGCGATCGTATCTGCAATCGCTTCAATCTGGTACGGGTTCATCTGGTGAATACGCTCCACATTGCCGTTCGCTTTCGTGATCGCATTTACGATCTTCGCCCGGTCAAAATGTACTTCTTCTCCATTTCGTTTGATTACATTGGTTGTTACTGTGTCTTCCATCCCTGTTCCCTCTCCTTACCCTTAAGCCCGTTTTATGACTTGTCTTCTATAATCTATAAATTGACTCGCCGGTTCCTGTTTCTGTGATTTCTCTTTCTACTTTTATGGCATACATCGAACATCCATCTGTATCCATTTCCCGTCCCCCAGCTTACTCTCATTTCCTCATTCATGAGAGCTGCGCCTTCTTCTGACAGGCTATTGTTCATGTCCGGATGCCTTCACTGACAGGATTCTTTTCCGTTCCGACTTGTCTTACGATTGGCTTTATTTTTTTGATTTGTATTTAGGTAATTTTAGAATTACACACAAAATATTGAACTCGTTTTCTTTCATAACACAATATATAGTGTGTTCGTCGTGACGTATTTAAGCATACACCAATTAGATTAAAAATGGAAGAGGATTCCCTATATTTTTTCGAATCAGAATTTTTCACAAAAATCATTTTTCTCCCTTTACAAACACCCAAATCTGTGATCCCCTTTCCACGACGTTCTTTCCAGACTTATCCACCGTCCCATGTGCAAAACCCACCTCGTCATTTCTCCCATGGCTGCATCCCATATACCCTCTGCGTCTCCTTTGCCCATACCCTTATCTGTTTTAAAAAATACCGAAAATAATGCTTTTTTAAAATATTTTTAAAAAAATATTTAAAAAACTGTTGACATTTTATTCTGGATGGAGTAGAATAACACATGTCTTACGGATGAGGCATCCGCAAGAAAACAAAACAAGCGCCTTTAGCTCAGTTGGTAGAGCAGTAGACTCTTAATCTATTTGTCCAGGGTTCGAGTCCCTGAAGGCGCACTATCAAGTGCTTGTTTCGCAGACCGAGCTGTGGGGCAGGCACTTTGTGCGTTAGCAATGAGGCGTGCAAAAGAAAAAAAGAGATGGCGGATGACGCGTTGTGCTTGCACATAAGCAGCATCCGTTATCTCTTTTTTTCTTCATAGGGCGAATGCCCGACAGCGAGGAAAAGCGCCAGCTTTTTCGAGCTGCCGCACGCCGGATTTCAAAGATGCGACTCTTTTCAAACTGCCCCACGCCGGACTCCAAAGACGCAGCTTTTACAGCGCCCGCCCAATCGCCTTCTCCACTTCCTTCTTTTGAACTAGCGCCGACTTCCTTGCTGAACACTTCCCCATTCCGGAAAATAATCATCGTCGGGATCGACATAACCTTATACCGGACTGCAATATCCGGGTTCTCATCGACATTCAGCTTTCCGATCTTCACTCTTCCCTCATACTCGCCCGCCAGCTGCTCCCGATCACCGGCGCCATCATCTGGCACGGACCGCACCAGTCTGCATAAAAATCAACCAGTACCGGAATCTCCGATTTCAGTACCTCCTCCTCAAAATTCGCGGTCGTAAACTTCATCTCCATCACTCATTTTTCTCCTTTCGTTCTATCCATACAGGCAGTCAACAGAAGTCCCTGTTTCTCTTTACGACGGCTTCTTTTTTACCGCCTCCCCAGTGCCTTTGCTGCCTCTTCCATCGATTTTTTTCCATTTTAATGCCTGTTTATTCAGTTCCACCTTATCGCTGGTCGCCTGAATGAGTTTCCGTGTAAGCTGCTTTTTAATATCCATTCCTGACTTCTGGCAAACGTTCTGCGCGCCTCGTTACCATTCATGTGAGTCCAGATTTCACAAAAAGTACCGCCGCGCATCCAGCCATCCTTCTTTATATTATAGTAAATATATGCAGCTTTTATTTTTTCTTTATTCCGGCTCTGCCAGCTCAGATAACCGTTAAATACGGCAAATTCCTGCTACCACCACGTTTTCTTACGGCACTTTCGATTCCAAAAGTGCCTACCCGTGCCCAGTAACGATTTTCCTACCGCACTGCCACCAGCTTGCAGATCGGCTTGCCCTGCGCCGAGAACTTTGCCTCGTACTCGGTCATGACGTTGCCCTCTGCCATCTCGCTGTGGTGCAGGTCACGGGTATATTCTGTGATGCGCCAGCCCGCCTCCGGGATGGCTTCCAGGGAATAGGAAAATAAATCCTGGTTGTCCGTCTTGAACTCGACTCTTCCATCCTTCTGGAGAATCTGATCGTACACTGCCATAAATGGCGGCGAGGTCAGTCTCCGTCTCGCATGGCGGTCCTTCGGCCACGGATCCGAAAAAATTCAAATAAATCCGCTCTACTTCCCCCGGTCCAAAAATCTCTGCCAGTTCTCTGGCATCCTCACATAAGAAATAGATATTGGACAGTTCCATCTGTTCTCTTGCGGATCGCCTTTAAAAGAACCGTCGAATATTTCTCAATACCCACAAAATTCACATCCGGGTTGCGGGACGCCTGCTCCAAAATAAACTGACCTTTACCCATACCCACCTCGATACGGATCGGATGGTCATTTCCAAAAATCTGCTGCCAGGTTCCCTTCTTCTCCTTCGCCCCATGAACCACATGCGGGTTTTCTTCTATCATCTGCTCTGCGCCCGGTATATGGCGTAATCTCATCTTCGTTCCTCCTGCTGTCTACAATCTGCGCCGTCCCGGATGGACTTTCTTCCGTACTGTATCATTCCGTTGAGACGCCCCGGCTTACCCGCCGGATCTATCCTTATCTTACCATTGAAGCCCCCATTTCGCAAGCAAAGGTGCTCTATTTTCACACCATTTTACGATACACGGGTAGTTCATTTTCATTGTGGAAAGTGACGAAAATCATTTTTTCTTTTTCATCAAAACTATTTTAGCCGGAAGAAATTCTGCGGATATCGCTTCCGGCTACATGTTTTATTGCTTAAGTTATCAACAGTATCTATAAATTCTCTTTTTGAGGCGTGTTGAATTCATCGATTTTTGTGGATGGTTTCTCCACGCCAGCTTCTTATCTGACCATTTTTTTTTTAGAGTTATTCACATGAAAAAATGACGAATGCTCATCTCCTGCAAATTCGCATAAATTCAGATCTTCTGCTATAATCATTCCATGAAAAGAGGGATGAGCATGAATGACATGTCTGTAAAAATCGAACAGTTACTGAAACTTCAAAAGCCCGGAAATGGTGCGAAGAGGCATATGAAGATGCGCAGGAACTGAAATATATGTGCGGAAGTAATTTCCATAAGACTGGAATTTACTCTTGCCAACTGGAATTTAAATATACATTCAAGTATGAAAAAAATAATTCGCTCCATATCTGCTTCCCAAAGCAAACATTTGTTCTTTTTATTCTGAACTTTTCACATGCAGATGTCAAGGCGGGATTTTTAGTAAAAAAGAATGTGCCTTGGCACATTCTCGCGCCGAGCGCGGTCGCTTGCGACATGTTTCTGCTTCGCGCGAGTGCGCATCCTCGCGGAGCGTTTTTTGTTTCATAGGACGTAATTTCCTATGAAACTAAAAAACAGCTGACCAATTTGATCAGCTGCTCTTGAATGCTGTTTTAAGAATTTTTCGTTGCACACTCATGATTTTAGCTATTGATTCGGAAGCACTTCCGTTATTGCTCTACACCGTTTTTTGCAGAAAGTAATACCGTACAACCGAATATCTTTCCGATCATCGTTTATGAGAAATTCCTGGTAACGGCGATCCTGGATCTGATCAAGAGCTTTCTGGCAGGCAGTCTCCATTTCATCAAAGCTCTTTGTATACTTTAGTTCAATGACAATACCAGCGTCCGGGTCGTCCGTCTCCACAATAATATCTGCAAATCCCTCCCCCGCTTCAACATTTGATTTTACAAGCCAGTCAGCATTTCCTGTCAGGATGCCAACAAGAAGATTATGATAGGAACTTTCTTTTTCTTCCTTTCTTGCTTTTGTGTCAAATACACTGATGGAATTACTCAGTACACGGTTTAAATACTGCTCGATTCCTTCTGTATCTCCTGCTTCAACAGCTTTCCAGAATGCATTCAGGCGCTCCGTATTACTGAAAATTGATTTCTTAAACCATTCGTTTATTTGAAGCCGAAAAAAACCTCCGCACTTCCCGATTCGGAATAACCAGGCGGTAAGCTCCCTCTTCTGTCCTTCCTACCTGCGTAAGATATCCGGTTGTAAAGAGCACACTCCAGAGATTTTCAATACTCTGATCGATTTCCTCATAGGTGAGATCCAGGCGAAGTTCCTTTTCAATTACTTCCCCAGCAATCAGGCGCTCGATTTCATTTTTTGTTGTTTTATTAGCCTTATCGATAAATCGCTTTACCAGATCATTGCCACTCGTATTGATCCAATATGCCTCCGGTTTAGCTTCTAGATCATCCTTGGCCCGGTCCACAAAGTTGATAACATCCATGGACAATAAACATCCGCTTTTTCCGAAACGGTAGCCATCGTACCATTCTTTTTCACTTCCCTGAATCTATTTTCAAGATGATAGTCTGAAAGCAGCTTTTGGACCTCTGCATCCGTAAAACCGAACTGCTCATCAAAGCGTGTATCCGTAATCGAAAGAATTTTAAAGTTATTAAGTCCTGTAAAAAAATACTTTCCTTCGAAACACGAAGACATCCTGTGAGCACCGCAAACGCAAGTGCGTCATTGGTTTTTAATGCTTTTTCCAAACATCGCACGGATAAGGAACACCATTTCTTTATAATAGCCATGCTGAAATGCTTTATCAAGCGGGACATCATATTCATCGATAAGGATAACTGTTTTCTTATGATAGTGCGAAAACAACAGTTCAGAAAGCGTCTGCAAGGAGCCCAGCAATGTCTCCTCTGTCATTTGATATCGTCCGTTTGAAAACATGGTCAATGCCTCATATGTTTTTCCTGGCATCTTCATCCAGAATTTCGCTTTTTCCGAGAACGGCATGACGCTTTGCTTCTTTTGAAATCAACTCCATCATCTGGTACTTCGCACTTTCAAAATTCAACCCTTCCACATTTTTTGAGGGAGAGAAAGATGACGGGATATTGCCCCATGTGCTGCTCACAAAGTGCATGATTTTCAGAAACATAGAATCCATCAAAAAGCGTTGGATCTGTTCCAATCCCAAAAAACACTTTAGCATACTCATGTTAAGAGTTTTACCAAAGCGACGCGGACGAGTAAACAAACTCACCTTGCCGAGATTATCAAAAAGCTGCTCAATTAATTTCGTTTTATCTACATAGTAATACTGGTTTCTTCGAATTTCTTCAAAGCTTTCAATTCCTACTGGAAGTTTTAATTTATTTTCCATAAACAATCCTTTCGTTGCCATGGCTGAAAGTCTACTGCCTTCGGATGATGGATAGTCTGTCCCTCTCTTATGGGGAAAACTTCTGTTATTTTCATTATCGCATATATTCTGCGAAAATGGAACCATCCACAAAAAATACGGCTTTGATTATTTCCTATTTTATACGAAAAAGAGGTCCTGAAACCAGGACCTCTCAGACTGTAGACAAAGTGGTGTTTGACCGTTAGGCCAGGCACCACTTTTCTCTCTTGCGTTTATTTTATTCAGTAAAAATTCAATTCTATATATAAATGACAACAATTTCCTGTTTCTCATCACCAGTATCTTAGCTAATTTTTTCAGGTTCATGTATGTAAAAAGTAAGCCCGGCTTTTTCATTTCTATCCGCGCTTTTCCTATGTACTGAGTATATCGAAAACCATGATGTTCAGTCTTTGCAAACCCGTAAGGAATACGCCCGCCCATGTAAAAACCGCGCTTGCAGCGTGAATAGTATGCGTCGGTAACACGCTTTTTGGATTGTTTCGCGTTCCAACTGTGCAAATACGATACAGATATTCAGCATAGCGCGTCCGATAGAGTAGAAGTGTCAAACCGTTCTGTTGATGAAACAAACTCCACATTGTACTTTTGGAAAATATCCATCATATTTGCGAAGTCCAAAATAGATCGGCTGATACGGTCTAACTTGTAAACGATAACCCTTGAGATTTTGCCCTGTCTTATGTCCTCAAGCATTTCCTCAAAGGCGGGGCGATTGGTATTTTTACCGCTATACCCCCGGTCGATATACTCCTTATAGGGATTGCCGCGTGTTTCGTACTTGCAGTATTCAAGCTGGCTTTCAATAGATATACTGTCCACTCTTTCTACTGATTGGCGGAAATAAAGTGCGTCATACATCGTTTACCTCCATAACGATGTATTTAATTGAGCCGCCCACATCAATATGATAGCACATTTCCCGCGATTTCTCAATTCGTACAAGCATATTTGTAAAAAACTGCGAATAGCTGCTTTTCAATTTCAGCTTTCACGGTTTCCTTTTTTTTTTTGCCGGATATTTGAGGCGGCGGTTGTTTTTGTTTAAGATGGATTGCCGAAACTATGAGATAACCGCATTTTGACGACGATATGCGTCGTTGTCCTTTTGCCGCAGTTCGTTTTCAAGCTGGGCAAGCTGCCGCTTCAAGTCCTCAGCTTTATCCGGGTCTTTTCGTTGTTCTGATCTGCTGCTCTAACTGATCCCGTTCTTCTTTCAGCTTCTCAATTTCCCGGTCTACCTTGTCGGTATTTGTGGTACACGTTTCCGCTTTTCGTCCTGGCTTACCTTTAGCGGGTGCAGCTTTCTTTTGACGGGTCTTCCGCCTCCTGTGGCGAAACATTATCCGCTTTCATAGGGTCATCAAACTCAATGATGGGGTTGCCCTCATCATCATGGGTGAGCTTATAAAGGCCGATAGGCTCACGCTTCTCGCCGGGGATATATTCGTCATATTCCGGCAGTCCGGATTGTTTCGATGGCTTATCGGTATCATTTTGGAGAACAGGAGCAGAAACAGGCTCTTGCTTTTTTGTATGCCGCGCATTTCCTGCGGAAGCTGATGTGCAGCATGGTTTCCTATACCTTGAACGCTCATTTTCTTCCCCTCCTTGCAGCGTTATTTAACTTCATCATAACGCTTATTGGGGGTATTTCAATAGGTTTGTTGTGAAATATTCTGCGGCTGTTGTGAAATGACAAGCAGGACGCTCAAGCAAAACGATTTATCCTCAATGCTGATGTCCACAGCCCCACCATACTTTTCTGTTACCCACTTGATATTTGAAAGACCAATACCCTGTTTGAAATGGCGGCTGCCATTGAAGCTGTTTTCTATCTCGATCAGCAAAAAATCCTCCTGCCTGCTACTTGATATGCGGATATACTTTTTTTCGTCCATACCAAGTTTTTTCACAGGCATGGATCGCGTTATCCAATGCGTTTGACAGGATAATGCAAAAGTCCATATCGCCTACCGAACAGGGGAACGGTACTTTCAAGGTGCTGCTTACGGTGATACCCTTATTGGCGGCTAAGGCCGCTTTATATTCTCTAACAAAACATCCAAAACTGCGTTGCCCGTTTGAAACGGAAAGGACAGGTTTGCGGTGACAATATCCATTTCTTCTATGTAGGCTTTTTGCCTTTTTCATAATCCGCATTTTCCAATAGCCCCTTGATAATCAGAACATGATTTTTCATATCATGCCGGAGTGCCTTTGTGCTGTCGTAATGTGTCTGGGCTTCCTCGACATACTGCTTTTTGGAAGTGGCTCTGCTGCTCCAATAAAGACAGCTTCCTGCTTGTGGAAAAAGCGACGGAAAGTTTTTTTGATAAGCATACATAATAGCAAATATGCTGATAAGTCCCAATGTCTGAACGGCAAGCATTTGAATGTGATTGCCTATCAGAAAATCGGACGCCTGTTCAACAGAAATGACATTTCCGTAAAACGTATGACTAATATACTCGCTTACCACAAGAATCATCAGAAGCGGTGTCAAAATCATCAGCACATATTGATTTTTTTGAATATCCTCTTTGCGCTCCAGACATTTGAACACGCCCAAATAGCACAGGCAAGTCAGGCCAAGCGCAAGCAGATTTCCGGCAATCATAAAAACCTTGCTGAATACGGCGGGGTCAATGTCATACACAAAGACGACAGCACCATTGTAATGGAATTAAAACGCCAAAGCAAAGCTGCATGATCTCCGCTGTCAGTATGGCATAGAGAATTGCCGTCCCGCTGCTGCTGTTTAGCACCCAAATACCGTAAAAAGGATAGGGCAGCTATAAAAAAGGACAAGTTTCAGCAACGCCTCTATCGGTAAATTGATGATAACGCAGCCGAAAACGACAAACAGAATATTTTGTATTGCCGTTCCTCTTTTTTCCTACAAATCTGCCATAAAAAATGATTTCAAGCACGACTTCAAAAGCCCGGAGAAATATAGAAAAACGCTGTCAAACAGTTCACCCATTTCTATGCCCCCGTTCTTTCACATACTGTAAAATCACCGTCGAAAACTCGTCGCCGCGCAGGCGGGAAACGGGGATTGTTTCCCCATTTGTCAAATAGGCTTGTCTGGCTTTATAACTTTTCAAGTATTGCAGATTGATTAAGTAGCTTCTATGGCATTTAAAAAATCGCTCGTCCAGCTTTCTTTCCAAGGTTTCAATTTTATCATAGTAATCAAGCACCAGCTCGTCTTTCAGATGGAGATAGACCTTGCGGTTGATGATTTCGCAGTACACAATATCGTCAAACGGTACAATGCTCCACTCCGTTCCTTTTTGTATTAATAGCTGCTTTCCCTTATGGCTGCGGATCGACAACAACAGGCGGCTCATCGTCCGGGAAAAATTGTCCTCCTGCAAGGGCTTTACAAGGTAATCAAACGCCTGCACTTCAAAAGCGTTGAACACATATTCCTGTAAAACCGTAATGAAAATGAGAAAACCGCCATATCCGCGGCCCCGCAGTTCTTTTGCGGTTTCAAGACCGTCCGGCTCGCCCATCTTAATATCTAAAAAAACAATATCAAGTTTCTTGTCACAGTCCAATAATGCCTTGCCACTTTGAAACGGGAAAACAGCGATTTCCATATTTTCCTGTTTGAAAAATCCCAATACCTTTTCGGTCAGCAGATTTAACATATAGACTTCATCATCGCAAATGGCAATGTTAATCATTAGATTTCCCTCTTTCCTGCGGAATTGGCAGCGGTTGTTCTTTTCGCCGCCGATCAGCGGGCTTTTTTGCGTCCTTTGGTATCAACCACATACGGCTAATTCTTGCAACACCCGGTATGCGTCCTTCTTCGCATAGCTTTTTGTACCCGTCTTTCTGAAATGCCCCATTTTTTCGCCGCTTCCGGGGGCAGAGATATATTCAAGCATTGGTTTTCTCCTTTATCCAAAACTCTATCAGAATAGATTATATACGGTCAAGCGAATAAATACAATAGACAGACCATGAATAATATGCTGTATTCCTATCAAGGCTATGAGATGTGCAATCATATTCCGAAAGAAAGGTGAATTGTAGAATGTAGTAGGGTGAATTAACTATGGGCAGAGAAGTTGAAAAAATACGATTTTAAGGCTTTTGGACAGGCCATAAAAGCAGCAAGAAAAAGCAAAGGGCATCCAATGGCTCCGTTTCTTGCCGGATTTCAGTTCCGTATAAGCATCGTGATAGAAATTTTGCTGCGCAATCAGGAAACGATCTAATGATTTTTCCATGGAAGGCTCCTTTTTCGTATCCGAATTTTACTTTGCCGGATTTTTACGCTGGACAGCTGCTCAATTTTCGCCTGCAATTTTGCGCTCTCTGTCAGCCTGTCGAAGAAGATCCTGCATCTCACGCTCTTTAGCCATGACAGCGCGCTCCTTATCCAGTTCTGCTTTCATCTCTTTTTTCCTTTAGCTGAACCTGTAAAGCGTTGTATTTTTTCCAACAACTCTTTTATATTGCTGCTGCAGTGTTTTGTATGCGCTCAGATCAGCTTCCATATCGGTCATTTGTTTCAGAAGAAGGTCTTTACTGGCAGTTTTTTTCTTGAGCAAGCATACGAGCATCATCTCGTTCACGGAATGCATGATCTCTTTCGCTGGTTATTTTTTCAATCTGAGCGGCAGCTTCTTTTTAGCAGCCTCAATTTCAGATGCCGCATTCTCTTCTGCTCTTTTTTATGCTTACAACTGCTTCTGAAGATAACCGGTCAGCCAAAAGGTAGCTACTCATAAAACAGTATCATAACAAACTTAATATAGGGTAGCTGCCATACAGGGACGCACATAGAAGTAGTACATGTTTGTGAATTTTCATGTGCTACTTCTATTTTTTTCGACAATATAACATTTTTTGTGGTATTATTATTCATAGAATACCTAATGAGGGAAGGGGCGTTGATGTTTAATCTTAGTTTGACCGCTTGCAGTTTCCATTTGCGAAAAACCAATTCAAGAGGGAATACAAAAATCTTTTAAATTTAAATATGCCTCTTACTTTACAAAAAGGAAAAATTGATTCAAAATTCGGCTGTGGTTGTTTGCAGCTATATCCTTGGTGGATGTGCGGGGTAGCGGGATCTGTTTTGGGAACTTTAACATCTACAATGATTAGTTTTACTATCGAAACATATACAGATTTTTTTTAATTATGTGGCAGTGGTTATCGTTACAGTACGGCTATAGTGGCAGGTACGCACTGCGCTTTTCTGACTATGCGGGGATATAACGGAATATGAAATATATAATGTTTTACCCGGAATGTGTTATAATTACTGCAGTCGTATTGTATATTAAACATTTACTCTATCCTTATGATTTTCGTGAAAAATTTCCTTATGACGATCCACCGCCGAAGTTTTTTGGCTCTTTTCTCATTGGGGGAATTAGTACAATATATAATCCAAGTATTAACGTTACCTATTATAGGATTTGCTATGATTCCTTTGCAATTTTTAGGGAAGGTAGCGGATGTAATACTTATAATTTTATTAGTTATGTGGTGGTTTATACCAACAGGACTCGCTAGAAAAATAGATGACTGGTAATAGAAAAGCGTCCCTGTATAAAAGCAGAGGACGCTTTTCTATTGCAGTAAGATATGTTTTTAGAAAGAGCGAAAGGCATTTGTGAAGATAGAATAAATGTAAACGGTACAACGCACGTCATTTTGAGGGGGTACAAGTATAAAACCCTTACCTATCCTCATTATGCCTTTACAAGGCCGCATGAATACAGGTTTTTTCAACCCCTATTGCGTGACAGCGAACCCCATAATTTGGAGAGGGGCTGTCTCACTAATGTGCGGCAGCCCCATTTAATAAATCATGATTCTGGAAAAGATAATAGATGAAAAGGTCATCATGCTCATAATATTTGCTGGAGCGGCTTGAGAGTATCAGCGAAATAGATCCCCTTCTGCCGGTCTTTGGAAGATAAGCCTTTTTCTATCATATGTTCTAGCAGATTTCTTAGGCTGTCATAGTAGCCGTTCAGGGTTGTAAAGGATGCACGGGGCTGTGAGATGCCGCAACGATACTTTTGACATAACTTCAGTAATTTCTTCCAGCGTCCCTGGTTCCGCCTGGAAATGCAATGAAAGCATCACCGAGTTCTATCATCTTTGCTTTGCGGCCGGCCATATCATTTGTTATGATCAATTCCGTCAGACCGTCGTATTGGAGTTCTGCATCCATGAAAAACTTTGGTTCTACACCGATGGCTGTGCCGCCTGCTTCAAGAACACATTTTGCAAGGGTACCCATGAGTCCGCTTTTTGATCCACCGTAAACGAGTGTATTACCACTTTTTCCAATCCAACTGCCAAGTTCTGTAACTGCTTTTTGTAAAGAAGGATCATTGCCTTCGTTTGCACCAAGATATACGGTAATATTCATAGTCACATACTTCCTTCCTGAATCTCTGGCTTTGTTGATAAGTCCTCTGCAGCGTCATTCCAGAATCTTCTCTGGTATGAAATTCAAATAATCGCCAGAGACCAGATGATAATGGATTCCGTGATACATTCCACGGATACTGTCGCCAAAGCGGGATTCTCCATGGCAATGGGGAATATACAACATGTTCTACTCCATACTCTTCTGCCATTTTTTGTGAAGATACTCTCATCTTCCAGAATATTTGTTGGTGGATAGTGGAGAAACATGATGTATTTACTAAAAGCCGGCAGATTTTGCGCTCTCAAAAGAAGTACGTAATCGCTCTGCTTCCGTGCTACCAGTTTTTCGGGCCTGTTGCTCATTATCTTCATCCCATCCGACAATAGCACCTTTTTTGATTGATATAGAATGGTCCTTCAAAGGTGTATCCTTTGGTCCCAACAAGGGCGTAGTCCCGGTACTGGTAATAATTGTTCTGCAGAAAAATGAAGCTGTGGCTCGTAATCTTTGTTTTAAAGCGCCTGTTTTCTTGACATCCCAGAACATATCATGATTTTCCTCTTAGTAGGATTTTTTGTTTCCAGGAAGTCCAGAAATGAAAGAAAGATCTGCCTTCACTTCTGCTAATTTCCGGCCCCAGGAATGATCGCCGGTAATAACAAAGGGTGTCGCCGTTGTGAATGATTTCATTACAATTCTTTTCTATTTTTTCTTCGTGCCTTTTCCAGACTTTCCCAAATTTGTCCATGGGTTTGTTCACAGAAAAGGCCAGATGCATATCTCCCAGAGCATATAGTGCCATGTCTAACGAGCCTCCATTTTCGATGAGCTGGTCATCAATGTATACTACAGACGTCACATAGCTGGAGAAATGCTCACCGGTATTTTTAGTATAATTGGTGCTGGTTAGCAATACGTAACTAA
>VOFJ01001483.1_pt1 | contig 19271 bp, 29 predicted proteins | sample 5384081 | NCBI WGS metagenome assembly VOFJ01 (sample SAMN12384729, study PRJNA508395) | human gut metagenome | isolation source: healthy gut I | host: Homo sapiens
TTATCCATGATGCAAAGACCGACGCACAGAGGGATGCACTATTTAAGGAAATGAGAACAGGTAAGAAAAAAAGTGCTTATAGGTTCTACAGATAAATGTGGTACTGGCGTTAATGTTCAGACACATCTGGTTGCAATGCATCATGTGGACTGTCCTTGGAAGCCAAGCTCCATTGAACAGAGGGAAGGACGAGGCATCAGGCAGGGCAACGAAAATGAAGAGGTGGCAATCTATAGATATGTCACCAAAGGAACTTTTGATGCATACAACTGGTCGCTTGTTGAAAATAAGCAGCGATTCATCAGTCAGGTCATGACAAGCAAGGCTGTAAGCCGAAGCTGTGAGGATATCGATGAGGCAACACTTTCCTATGCAGAGATTAAAGCGGTTGCCACAGGCAATCCTTTAATCAAGGAAAAGATGGAGATTGACAATGATGTCCAGAGATTAAAGCTCTTAAAGGCATCCTATGACAATCAGAGATATGGATTGCAGGATATACTTTATGATTAAGTACCCGAAGCTTATTAAGACAGCAACAGAAAAGCTTGCCAATGTAAGAGAAGATGTAAAGGCAAGGGATAAAGAACTGATTGATAATCCGGAATTTTCCATTACCATAGGCAAAGCAACCTACACAGAGCGTGTGGATGGAGGAACGATGATGCTTGAAGCAATCAGCAAATGTAAGACCGGAGAGACAACTGTAATCGGCAAGTTCCATGGATTTGAGCTGCTTGTGGAAAAGAACTTCCTTGGTATCAATTATATGGTGCTTCGTGGAAAGACTGAGTACAAGGCAGAACTTTCCACAAGTCCTGTCGGCAGCATGGTGAAGCTTGAAAACCTGTTTAATGGACTTCATGAGAACATTGATTTCTTAGAAAAGAAGATTGAGCAGTACCAGAATGACCTTGAAGCATCAAAGGCAGAGTATGACAAGCCATTTGCATACAGCAAGGAACTGGAAGAAAAGCTGTCAAGGCAGTGTGAACTGAATCGCCCAGCTTGACCTTGAGAATGCAAAGGCTGTGGATGCAGATTTAAGCGGACCGGAGGAAGAAAGAGAAGCTGATGACAGAATGGAATCTGCAGCAATTGTAGCAGAGGATAAAGGTGCTTATCAAGCGGACAGAGAGGGCAGAACACGATAGGAGAGTGAATAATATGAGCATAAGAAAAGTGGTCGCAGGACTACTGATTACAGCAGGGATTGCCATTATGGCAGTCCCTTTTTTCTGGCGGGCAACCGGAGAAAAACAGACAGAACAGCTCATAAGTGAATTTGAGCAGACATTGGAGGATGATTACGATGAAGAAACAGATGTGGAGGAAGAGCAAACCTCCATTAGTAAAGAGGATGAAGCCATTCTTAAAGAAGGCGGTGTTATCGGCATCATTGAGATACCGGGCTTAGATATCAGGTATCCGGTAATGGAAGGAACCACAAGTAAAGTGCTTAATGCCGGGATTGGTCATATAGAAGAGACTGCAGGAATTCGGAGAAAGTGGCAACTGTGTGTTATGCGGTCACAATGGCAGCAGATATGGCACATTTTTTACACCACTAAATCAGATTTCCATAGGAGATGATGTGACAATTATCGACAAAAACGGACAGACTCATATCTATGAAGTAACAGACACAGAGGTGGTAAATCCTTATGACAACAGCATTAAGACACAAGGAGAGGAAAAGGAATTAACTCTTTTTACCTGTTCACAGAAGGGTACTATGCGTTTTGTGGTCAGGTGCATTTATAAGGAGGCGGTGATGGATGAATAAGAGATACCGACTTGGTGATATAGAAGAAGCAATATCGGAAATGGAAGAGCTAATCGACATCGAGGATGATATTGCGGAGATTGATGATGACTTTCAGATAGTCGTAAGTGGCTGGTCTGTGTATGTCGAAAGCCTGAATCTGACACTCAGACAGGGGATATCCTGCGTGTGGGATGCGGAGGAAGGATTATTTATGCCTGATTTTGATGTTACTATCGTGTATGAGGGAAACATCGAAACACAGGAATGGCTCTACTATGAGCAGGACGGAATGATCGTTACACTTGGCAACTGGTTAAATGGCAGATTGTCTTGTGAACAGATAGAACAGCTTTGGTGTGAGTTTATCATACCGGAGCAAAAACAAAGAACAAAAAAGAAAGCGAGGAATAGCATATGAAGTATTCAATTAAGGTAAACGAAGTAAAGGGCAAAAAGAGGGCAGCAACATCAAGGGATTTGCAACAGTAGTATTTGGTGATTCATTTAAGATTACCAATATTGCAATCCTTGAGAATAAGGACAAGGGAGAGCTTTTTTGTATCAATGCCTAGATACCGCTCTAATGAGCGTGATGAAAGCAATGGTGTGATCTATAAGGATGTATGTAATCCTATCACAGCAGAGTTTCGTGAGGAACTCTATACCAATATCCTTGATGCCTATGCAAGAATCAAGGAACCGGAGAAAGAGGAGACACGGAGAAAGAAAGAAGGAGACACAGAAGCAGGACAGAACACAGGAAATGCCAGAGTTTTCCGTAACTGTGACACCTTATGAGAGGAAAGGCAGTAACATCAAAGGACTTGCCCGTATTTACTTTGAAAACAGTTTCATCGTAAATAACATCAATATCGTGCAGGGTAAAGAGAAAATCTTTTGTATCAATGCCTTCTTATAAGACAAAGCAGGTGGATGAGCAGGGCAAGCCAATCTATCAGGATGTCTGCTATCCGGTTACAAAGGATTTCAGGGAAAGACTCTATAATGAGATTATTTCAGAATATGAGAAGGCAAAGGATAAAAGCAACGAAAAGGCGAGGGAGAGTGCCGAGAAACATCATGGCAATCCCGATAAAGAAAAAGACAAAGAGGCAACACCCTTTCGATAATCAATAATCAGAGTACAGGGGCGGCCAAGGCTGCCCCATTTACAGAATGGAGGAAACAGAATGGATATGGAAGCAGGAAAAACACTTACCAATGAGGAGGTCCATAAGAGAACTTCTCGACTTATTAGAGAAAAATGCCATGAAAGAGCAGGCAAACGATGTATTTGAGATATGCAGCTATGTGGATGGACTGGAGAAAAAGATTGATTCCATGACGGAAGAACTCACTAATATGCAGAACCAGATTAAAGAAATGCAGGAAGATACTTTTTGTCAATAATGCAAAAAAAGGCATTGTCAGAAGCAAAGGAGCGACTTAATACCAGATGTGAGCAGATAAAGTCGCAGGTATTGGAAGTGAAAGCACAGGTCAAATCTACAGCAAAAAGCATAGTTGATGAAGCAAAGGAAAAGGGAAGAGCGGCACTTTACAGGGTGACAGAATTTGTAGGAATCAAGAAAAGACTTCTCAATGTCAGAACAGCGGTAAAAGATATGATTGTATCTACAGACAGGGATATTGCAAGGACAGCACTTCTTGCAAAGGGACTCCGTGAAGCTGGTCAGACCATAAACAATGCGCTCCATACCTTTGCAGATATAAGCCGGAGGTGGATTATTCGCAGAAGGAACAGAAACACCCTTTCACAAAGGCGGTACTTTGCCCCTATGAAAGCAGTGAAAAAACTGCTTGTATCAATGGAGCTGCAGCTGGATGCCTCGATTGATAAGCTGGATAATCTGGCTATGAATGTGCAGTTTGATAAGGAAAAGCGTAGGGAGCACACAAAGGATAAGGATCAGAAAGCACCGGATACAGAAAGAGAGATCATCTACTCACCGATGGTAGCTGAACCACAGGAGTACAAGTATAATGCAGATGCTTTTGAGGCAAGAAAACATCGGAGGCAAAGCAGGAAACGGCAGGGAAGGAGCTGCCAAAAGTCAGGGAAGATAAAGCCAGATAAGTTTAGGGCGTGGGAGAAATCCTGCGTCCTTTTTGATGTGCGCCTAACGGCGCACGTTTCCTAAAAGAGGTAAAAAGTCGAATCCGCCCATAGTGGGAAAGATATAGCCGAAGGCAGGGGTGTACATTGCGAGATGGAATCTGAAGGAAGCTGGATGTGAGGAACATACTAACTCACGGGCAAATCTCTGGTCTGACGAACAGAAATCTCATATGAGGTCATGCATGAGGGCAAGACTGCATCACAAGTTGAAGCCCAATAACTACACGGAATCATGCAGTTTCATTCATGAGAGTGCGTAGTGACTCAACAGTTGTAGAGGCACTATTAAGCTGGTCTACAGCTTTGCTTGATAATAAGTTTTGTAATGGCATCCTTTGGAAGTACAGGAACAAGTACCTTTGCTTTTCCATAGATTTCTTCAGCTTTTGACTGACTGAAGTTGTACTTCTTGCGTTTGCACCAGTACTGATAATGGTCGATAAAGGCATTTGGGGACATTTTACGGATACAGTCCACATGCCAGTATGCAGATGCAAAATCAACCCATTTCTGGCTGCCGTCACTGCGTGAAGGACTGTCAAAGTAAGTATTAACACCAGGATAGGTATGGTCAAGGATGCCAATAAGAATTATTCTTCATAGCTGTCTTGTGCTTCATATAAAAGCCAAACTGACGGTTCATGGTTTTAAGATGAGTGCGTAATTCATCCATAACACTATACTGTTTAAGATTCTGCCACTTGTCAAGTGCATATCGTGCAATCTTAACGGCATCAGCTTTATCGGATTTGGCTTTTTCTTTTTTGTCAGAAAACCATTTGACACTGCCATTATTCGCGCCTATACTTAGAGTGATTAGTTATAACGAACCGAAAGGAGGAATGGGTAGTGCTGACCTATGAAAAACAAGCACACTCTGGTACGATTGAAGTATTATTGAGGTCTGAATTGCCAGACGAATTTGAAGGGACAAAGTTATACGGCTCTGTCGAAGAAGATGAACTACGGCAGGACTGTAAAATTTTTTCGGCTGTCAAATGAAACAGGGCATGGACGCATTACAGTCTATCAGGTTTTTTCTGGTATTGAGCTTTACTATAACGATATGCACATGGGATATTGCAATCAAAAATCAAGCCACAGCTAAAAACATGATAGAGATTAACCATTGTCTGATAGGACGTTTTGAGTGTAGCTTTGGCGAAAATAGTTGCTGCTATATGGCGGAAGGCGATTTGTCGATCAGCTCCATGATGAAGAAAAAGTCAAATTCGTGTTTTCCGCTGAACCACTATCACGGTATTTCTATCGTCATCAATCTGGATGAATTGCTGCCGGAAGTACGGCAAATCATGGAGCTATTGAATATTGATTTGCACTACATACAAAAATATATTTGCGAAGGAAACCGTTGCTGCATCATGCGGGCCAATCCGTCTATTGAACATATTTTTTCGGAACTCTATCATGTCCGGGAAAAAAAGAAAACCAGGATACATGAAAGTCAAAATGCTGGAACTGCTTCTGTTCTTAAGTGATCTCAATACGGCAGAAGAAGTTTTACAGACGGATTATTTCAATCAAAATCAGGTCGCATTGATTAAAGCAGTAGCGTCCTATATTACGGAGGAGACTTGACAGCACATCATACGATTGAACAGCTTTCCCAGAAATTCGAGATTTCTACAACAGCATTGAAAAAAAGTGCTTTCGAGGCGTCTATGGAACCTCTGTCTATTCTTATCTTCGTACCTATCGGCTTCAAGTCGCCAAAAAAATTGTTGCTGGAAACCGAGTTGTCAGTAACGGAGATTGCAAGTAAAATCGGATATGAAAATCCGAATAAATTCACTTCTGCCTTCAAAGAAACGTATGGCAGCTCTCCGACGGAATTCAGAAAGAGTGTCCGTTTGGATAGAAGCGGGTCCGTATGGAGTGGCGAAGAAATCTGAGCTGTATTAGAATATCCTTTGTCAGATAAAAGCAGAAAGACCGCTTGAAGCTGGCCTATTTTTTGAATAGTGGGTTAGACGTTGCTAACTTTCTGCAAGACAAAGGAGGATTTCCAAATGGAAAATGAAAAATCGACAGGTAACAAGTACACTGTCAAAGACGCGGCAATCATCGGTATCTTTCTGTGCGGTCATGTTCGTTGTATTTATGGTCTATTCGACCCTGACCGGCGCTTCACTGTTCTATTCCATGATTTTTAACGCCGCAGGTGCGGCACTTATCCTCGCACCGTTCTATGTTTATATGTGCATGAAAGTCGGCAAGCATGGCCCCGCTCTTGTCTACAATATCATGTGGGCAATTATCGCCGGATTGATGATGGGGCCATTTATGATTCCGTGGTTTTTGGGCGGCGGTATCATCGCAGAGCTTTCCATGTGCGGAAAGGATGCCTACCATGACATTAAGCGTGTGTCCATTTCGTGGGTAATCACGGCATTGGTTCGCGCTGCACATGGTATGTCAGAAATTTGGTTTTTCAAAGACGCATTTCTTGCCACCGGCGTCAGTGAGCAGCAGGTTCAGGTTCAGACCCAGTATTACACCGATCCGAAGTACGTCCTTTTGAGCCTGGCTGTCACCGCTATCCTGGCCGTCCTTGGCTGCATGATTAGCAACAAAACTGATTGTGAAGCACTTTCAGAAAGAGTGGCGCGATTAAATAAACTATGAGCATGAAATTTGATTTTCGGACCAAATTGCTTGTCATAGTTCTCACTATGTCGCTTGTGGCGGTGCTCACAAGCGACATTTTGATATACACACTTTTTGGGCGTTTTGAGCGTGTATTTGATTATTCAGGGCTTTGGCAGGCAGACAATAAAATATTTAATCGTCTGCGGTGTTTTTATCGTGTTAAGGCTGCTTTCAGGAGGACAGGGCATTACCATTCTTATGCCGGAAATGTTCCTGTTCATGGTGCTGCGTATTTTGATGATGGTTATGGCTGCGCAGCCCGTGATTGGTATGCCGCCGGGAGAAGTTGTAGCAGTTTTTAAAAAAATCCACGCTCCCTAATGGAATTGCCCTGCCCGTAACCTTCATGTTGCGTTTCTTCCCTACTGTGCGCAGTGAATTTTCTGATGTGTTTTCCTCCCTTCGACTGCGAAAGCTGTTGTCATGGAAACACCCTCTGGACGCAATGGAGTATATTGTTACGCCTGTTATTTTCCGTTCATCCAGAATAGCCGAAGAACTCGCCGCTTCTGCTGAAAGCAGGGGGATTTCAATCCTGGGAAAACATACCTGCCGCAGGAAGATAGAATTTCAAAAAAGAGATTGGATTATGTGCGTGGTTGCTGTTTGCGTAACCGCACTCTATTTTGTGCTGGAAAGGACGGTAGCATAATGGTAAATGATAAAGCAAGGCGATCCGTTATCCAGTTTGAAGATGTATCTTTTTTGAATATCCGGGAGCCGAAACAGAAAGTATCCATCATATCAGCCTCGATATAAAAAGAGGGCGAGTTCCTTGTTCTGACTGGAGGGAGCGGCTGCGGAAAGACAACACTGACACGATTGATAAACGGGTTAGGCTGAACAATTTTACGAAGGGACGCTGAAAGGGCGCAGTCACACTGTTGGGACGCAACATATCGGAATATCCTTTATACGAAATTGGGAAAAAAAGTAGGCTCGATTTTTCAAGATCCAAAGAGCCAGTTTTTTTGCCAGTATTACAGAGGATGAAATTGCGTTCGGGTGTGAAAACTATGGCGTTCCGTATGAAGAACTGGATGGACGGGTTTCAAGTGCGATCAAACGTATTAACGGAGATATGCTGCGCGGGAAAGAAATTTATCCGATGTCCAGCGGAGAAAAACAGAAAATAGCGGTGGCCTCCGTCAATGCTGTTGATCCCGGAAATTTATGTGTTTGATGAACCTTCGGCCAATTTGGATATGTATTCCGTTGAGGCGCTTAAAAATTTGATGGGTGGACTAAAAGCGGAAGGCCACACAATCATTGTTGCTGAACACCGGCTTTATTATCTTACTGACCTTGCAGACCGTTTTCTTTATATGGAAAACGGGAGCATAAAAAAGAAGAATGGACGGCGGGAGAACTGCTCTCTATTCAGAAGAAAAAAAGACGAGCCATAGGAATACGGGCGGCAGATTTTACACCATATTGAAGTAGATATTCCCCTACAAAAGAAAAAGATATGACGCTGGAGGTAAAAGGATTTGGCGTTTTCCTATCGCAAACATCCGGTTTTCCATGATGTATCTTTTCGGGCGTATGCTGGCGACCTGATTGCGATTGTAGGCCATAACGGAATAGGCAAAACTACTTTGTCGAATATTCTTTGTGGTATGCAAAAGGAAAAAGAGGGTCAGGTCATATATAACGGGACAAAGGTATCTAAAGGAAAAAGGAAGAATTTTGCCTACTTTGTTATGCAAAATACAGATTGCCAGTTGTTTGGGGACAGCGTAGAAGAAGAACTGCTATTAAACGGAAAAGGCAGTACCCAGGAGCAACGCGATGATCTGCTAAAACTATATGGTTTGTTTGAATGGAAAGAACGGCATCCCGCTACTCTTTCCGGCGGACAGAAACAACGGACTCTCTCGCTGTATCAGATTGGATAGATACCCCCGTTTTGATTTTTGATGAGCCTACCAGCGGTCTTGATTTCAAAAATATGATGAGAATATCGGAGCATTTGAAAGCTCTGGCGCAAAAAGGAAAGACCATTTTAATCATTACCCACGATTATGAATTTGCCGCTATGACTTGCAATCGGGTTCTGCATTTCGTTGATGAAGGTCATGTAGAAACATTTCCGTTACAGGAAAATTTGTCCCGCTTATACTCCTGCCTTATGTGTCAATGAATTATGTGTCCGATTGGATAGATACGCTCTGTATGGAGTGGCAGAAACAACCGAATGATTTTATGATAATAGATGGGTTAGAAGATGCTAACTCGTCTATTATTGCGAAAGGAGACTTGCTTATGGATAAGCAAAAAAAATGGAGAACTGTCCAGAATGTTCGGATATGCAGGGAAATTCCATGTTTTGACCGTTTTGGGATGTGTTCTCTACGGGATCAGTACCATTTTATCTATGCTGCCTTTTGTTTGCATTTGGCTCGTCATCCGCGATTTAATCCAGGCTTTTGCTGCCGGGGGATATATCTCTTGCAACGGGGAGCGCCCATTATGCGTGGATGGCGGTTGTGTTTGCAACGGCAAGCATTTTAATTTATTTTATCGCCCTGAACTGTACTCATCTGGCGGCGTTTCGTACAGCCACCAATATGAGAAAATCTGCAATTCATCATATCGTGACGCTGCCGTTGGGGTATTTCAGCCAAAATGCAAGCGGACGGCTCAGAAAAATCATTGATGATAATGCAGGGACTTACAGAAGGATTTCTGGCCCATCAGCTTCCCGATCTGACCGGAGCCGCAGTTATGCCGGTTGCCGTTATTATTTTGATTTTCCTTTTTTTTGACTGGCGGCTGGGAATTTGCTGCCTGATACCTATGGGAATCAGTGTCATCTTTCTCAAACAGATGATGGGCGGAGATAATGCGCAGTTTATGGGCAAGTATATGACTGCACTGGAAACGATGAATAAAGAAGCTGTGGAATATATTCGCGGTATTCCTGTTGTAAAAGTATTTCAGCAAACTATTTATTCCTTCAAAAATTTTCACGCTGCAATAGAAGAATACGAAAAAAATTTGCTTCCGGGTATGCCTTAAAATGCCGTATTCCTCTTACTGGATTTACAGTAACACTGAACGGCACATTTGTTTTACTTATTCCAGTCGCCATGTTTATTTTGTCCGGGGTCAGCGGCCAGGCGGCTTATGAAAATGTTGTGCTGGATTTTCTGTTTTACAGTTTGTTTACTCCGGTCTGTGCAACTATGATGAACCGTATCATGTTTGCCAGCGAGCAGCTTATGGCGGCTAAAAAGTGCAGTCAGCCGGGTGGATGAAATTTTGCAGGAAAAGCCCTTGAAGGAGCCGGAACATCCCTTTGATCCCGGCAGATGCTTCGATTGTGTTTTCGGATGTTTCCTTCGCCTATCCAGGGACCAAAGAGAAGGCCTTAGACCATATCAGCTTTGAGGTTCCCACAGGAAAAACAGTGGCGCATTGTTGGTGCCTCCGGCAGCGGTAAAAGTACAGCGGCAAGCCTCATTCCCCGATTTTATGATGTTCAGTCAGGCTCCGTTACGATTGGCGGCGTGGATGTACGCAATATTGAGAAGCAGGAACTGATGAAAAGAGTTGCTTTCGTGTTTCAGAATACCTGTCTGTTCAAGGACACCTTGCTGAATAATATTAAAGGCGGCCCGCCCGGACGCTACCAAGGAAGAAGTCCTGAAAGCGGCTGATGAAGCACAATGCAAATTTATTATTGACCGCCTCCCGGATGGGCTTGATACGCTCGTTGGAACAGGAGGCACATATCTCTCAGGAGGTGAAAATCAAAGAATTGCTCTTGCAAGGGCAATTTTAAAAAGACGCCCCTATTATTGTGCTGGATGAAGCCACAGCATTTGCAGATGCCGAAAACGAACATCAGATACAGCTCGCTTTTTGAGCGGCTGACCCAAAACAAAACGGTTCTGATGATTGCTCATCGACTTTCTACGATACAAGACGCAGACCTTATTCTGGTGTTCAAGGTGGGCAGATTGCAGAAAGAGGTACACACGAAGAATTAGTAGCCTTAAATGGTATTTATTCTTCCATGTGGAAGGATTACCAGACCTCGATTGCCTGGAAGGTCGGAAAGGAGGACGAGCAGCATGATTAAGGCGTTAAAAAAGAAGTATGCGTTAAGTGATCAGGGTGCAAAAGACCTGTTAAAAAAGGGATCGTTTATTCGGTACTGGCTAATATCAGCCTTATGTTTCCTGTTATTCTTCTGGCTATCGTCCTCAATCAGCTTCTTGCGCCTGTTTTGGGAACGAGTGCGCCAGAGATCAGTGCCGCCGTTTACACTGTGATTGGAATTGTGATTTTAGCCGTTGTATTTGATTTTTCATTATTGCCAGTACACCGCAGCATATCTCGGAACGTATGACGAAAGCGCAAGGCGGCGTATCGGACTTGCGGAAAAATTGCGCACCCTTCCGCTGACCTTCTTTCCACCAGCGTGATCTTGCTGACCTGACAAGCACTATTATGGGCGACTGTGCAAACTTTGAACACGCATTTTCCCATACGGTTCCACAATTCTTTGGAGCAGTTATCTCTACGGGGATTGTTTGTATCGGCCTGCTGATTTTCAACTGGCAAATGGGTTTGGCTCTTCTCTGGGTAGCTCCGATTTCATTTGCAATCGTTATTCTGTCACGGAAATGGCAGGAAAAACTCAACCAAAAACACATGAACGCCAGACTTGAGCTTGCAGAGGGTATTCAGGAGTGTTTGGAAACTGTACAGGATATAAAAGGCCTGCAATCAGGAAGAAGATTATCTTCGCAAATTGGACGCAAAGATGGATGCCGCAGAAAAAGCACAAATTTCATCCGAAATGACAACGGCAAGTCTGCTGACAACCGGCCAGATGTTTTTACGGCTCGGTTTGGCAACGGTGATTGTAGTAGGTAACGGTCTTGTGGTAAGTGGAGGTACCTCTCTGTTTACCTATATTCTGTTTTTGATTGCTGCCTCCCGCCTTTATGATCCGCTTTCCGGGGCGATGTCAAATATGGCGGAGCTGTTCTCTGTACAGCTTCAGGTAAACCGTTTGAAAGAAATAGAGGAATACCCGGAAGAAACCGGCGAGAAGAATATCCATACAAACGGGTACGATATTACATTCGATCATGTCCAGTTTTCTTACGAAAAGGGCAAACCGGTACTGAGGGATGTTTCGTTTACTGCAAAACAGGGACAGGTCACTGCATTGGTTGGCCGTCCGGCGGCGGCAAAAGTACAGTCGCAAAACTGGCAGCCAAATTTTATCCTCTGGACGGAGGAAGAATATTGTTGGGTGGAACCGATATTGCTCCGCTAAATTCAACCATGTTGATGAAAAACTTCTCTATCGTTTTTCAAGATGTTGTGCTGTTTAATAACACCATCATGGAAAATATTCGCGTTGGCAAAAAGGACGCTACGGACGAGGAAGTGATTGTCGCAGCTAAAGCAGCGCAGTGTGATGAATTTATTTCAAAATTACCTGACGGCTATCAGACAGTGATCGGAGAAAATGGTTCAACACTATCTGGCGGTGAGTGCCAGCGCCTTTCTATCGCACGCGCTCTTTTTGAAAGATGCTCCTGTTATTCTTCTCGATGAAGCTACTGCTTCTCTTGATGTAGATAACGAAACTGAAATTCAAAACGCAATATCCAGGCTGGTAAAAGGCAAGACGGTTCTTATTATCGCTCATCGAATGAGGACGGTGGAGGCTGCCGATAACATTGTTGTATTGTCAGATGGTATTGTAGCCGAAAACGGGACTCACGAAGAACTTATGAAAGAAAATGGCCTCTATCATAGACTGGTCGATTTGCAGACAGCTTCTGCAAATTGGAAGTTAAGCGTTTAATTCATAAGGAGGTACTGATGAAACTTCATGCGTCCGGGGAGGACTACCTGGAAACCATCCTTGTTCTCCAAAAGAAACTCGGTATGGTACGCTCCGTAGATGTGGCCCGGCACATGGAGGTGTCAAAGCCCAGCGTGTGCCATGCAGTGGCTATCTTGCGGGACGGCGGCTTTCTCACTATGGACGAAGATCACTTTCTCCATTTGACCGATGTGGGCCGCGAGGTAGCCGAAAAAATCTATGAGCGCCATTGCTTCTTTACCGAGCAGCTTATCGCCGCAGGCGTTGACCCCAGGACTGCGGAGGCTGACGCCTGCCGGATTGAACACATTATCAGCGATGAGAGTTTTGACCGGCTGAAAGAGGCAGCCGAACAAGAGCAAAAATAAACCAAATAAGACAAGCGATCCTGCCCCGCAGACGGGGAAAGAAAAAAACCGTTGCAGGGCAGGTAGCTTCGTGCGCCCATAATGGATTTTCCAGGACTGCGGCGGTTTTGAGTAACATCAAGGCCGCCGTTCCTTATGCCCTCGACAAAGGAGTGACGACTACACGCTGACACGGCGGCTTTAGGAGGGAGCCGCCGTGAAGCAAAGACCGCTTCGACATAATTCGGCAGGAATTTACCTGTCAAAAAAAGCCTGACCGTCAATCGGCCCCCATCTGCTTATGAACAGGCACTATCGTGGCTGGTCCATAAGCGTCATAAGTCCTCTTTTAGCAGCGCCAGCCGCCGTTCTTCGGATGCTGGCGCTTTTGTTTGTCGTTTTTTCGGGAATTTCCCCGAAAGGTGTCGCTCACCGCCTTCATTTCGGTTCACCCGTCAACCCGTGAATCGAAATGGAGGTACATAATGCAGAAGATCAATCTTCGAGAGAGTGGATTATCTGTTCCGGCATAATCAGAATCGTGTGCTTGTAGCAGATGAAGTGGGTATGGGAAAAACTCTTATTGCCAGAGGAGCAATTGTAAAGACAGCAAGATTTAGAATCGAAGAGAAGGATGATCTGTTTAAGGTAATTTATATCTGCTCTAATCAAAAACATAGCAAATCAGAATATCAGAAAACTTGATGTAACAGGAAAGAATGCCATCGGCTCAGTATCAGATACCAGACTGTCTATGCAGCATTTAAAGATTTCTGAGCAGGAAAATGATCCGCAGATAAAGGAAGGCTATATACAGCTTATCCCCCTTACACCGGAAACATCTTTCCGCATGACCTCAGGAGGCGGAAGTGTGCAGGAAAGAGCACTTATATATGCCATTTTAAGGAGAATGCCGGACTTTAAAGGTCATGCAGCATCTCGTGAAAAATTTATGATAATGGATGCTGTAAAAGCATGGGATGGATGGGCAAAATGGAACTTTGAAAATCGTGTGGCAGAATGCGAAAAAGATGACGAAGGGTGTCTATCCACAAAATGTGATAGAAAAAAATCCTTAATTATCAGGAGTATGAAAGTATAAGGGACATGCTGCTTAATCATTTGCATGAAAGAAGATACAATAAACAGCTTACATATTCCAATTACTATGTGATGAATAAGCTTCGTGTGATGTTTGCGAGAGAATCAGTGTATCTATGCTGGAGCCGGATCTGGTAATCATGGATGAGTTTCAGAGATTTAAGTTTCTTTTGTCATCCGATGACAGTGAGCTTGGTATTCTTGCACACAGTTTCCTTAGTGGACATGATACAAGGGTACTTCTGTTGTCGGCTACACCATATAAATTGTATTCTACCCTTGAAGAGATAGATGAAAATCAGCTTGATGAGCATTATGCAGAGTTTTTTCAGGTTATGAACTTTCTTTTTTTGATGATGAAGTCAAAGACATTGCAAACTCATATGATTGTGTCTTACTTCCTGCAGGAACAGATCAAGAAAGGTACAATGGGAAGTCCCAAGAAAATCAAATGGTTGGGCTTATGGATTTAGACGGGCAAATGTGTGGTATGCAAGTGAAGAAGATAGCAGGTTACAAGATTATCTTACGAGATTAGTAAAACAGATTGATGAATATGATGGCGAAAATTGGATTGACAAGTATGCTGAGTAATGAGGTATACATATTATGGGAAACAAATCAGGTGAATGGATTATGCATGGCATGAAGTGGGACAACCCGGATTGCATCCATTCTGTAGATGAAGCAATCAAGTATATAAATGAATTTGGCTTTTTTACCATTATTGATAGATAGTAATAGGTGGTTTTATATGTAACAACGGAGGCGATTAAGATGAAGTTTGGAATGAGAACACCCAGTATAAAGAAATCAATAAAGGCAAGAACAACCGGAAAAAGCCAAGTGAGCTGTTAAGAAAGCTTTGATTCCAGGGTACGGAAAAAAGGTGCAGGATGGATTAAGAATCATGCAGACCTTGATGCATTCAAGAAAATGTATGGAATAGATGATAAAATAGACAAGGAATATTGAACAATGTATTTGATTAAGACGATAAAAAGGTGACATAACAAAAGTAACAGATGTGCAGGCAATCGTGAATGCAGCAAACAATTCCTTCTTGGCGGAGGTGGTGTAGATGGTGCGATTCACAGAGCAGCAGGACCGGAGCTTCTGGCGGAGTGCAGGACACTTCACGGATGTGAGACTGGAGAAGCAAAGATCACAAAAGCCTATAATTTGCCATGTGATTATGTGATACATACTGTAGGACCGATGTAGGACGGATTTTGCGGACATTCAAAATAAAAAAAAGAATGTGGAGGTAACAGACAATGGCAAAATCATTATTTGAGGAACTGGGCGGCAAATACGAAAGGCAAGGGGATTATTTGATACCGTGCTTAACTGTACCCGCCGAAGAAGAACAGGCAATAGGCATCTGGGGGCAACGGCATTTAGACTTTCTGAAGCAGTACCGAAAAATTACATACACCAATCTTCTTACAAGCGGCAGACTTAACGCTTACCTTGCCGACATTGACAGACAGGCACAGGAACGCTTTGAAAGGCTCATAGAGGGTATGAAACAGGCACAGGGCATAACGGAACAGCTAAAGGCAGAAAACGCCTTAGAATGGACAGGATGCCTCAATAACATAAGGGCTTGTGCGAGGGAGATTGTGGAAAAGGAAATTATTTTTGCATAAACAGATGATTAGTGGCAGGGGGAAATCCTGCCGCTTTTTTTTTTCTGCTTTAGTTTGTCAGCTTGACAAATAAAGGGTTAAGGAATATAATTAGATTCAGTATTATACAAGGAGTTAATAAATATGCGGCAAGGTATTCTTAAATAAACTGTCAATTTGATAGTGGGAACAAAAAGTAGCAGTCCCGTTTCACTTTTAATATGGGGCTTAGTTTTTTGTACCCAGTTTAAGAATACTTTTATCATGTAATTTTATATGCCCGAAAACATATAAGTGTTTTGGGGCTATTGGAGTTATTTACCCAGTGATAGGAGTATTTATCACTGGGTATTTTTATGCCCTTTTTTGGGTGTTGATAGGAGGAAAATCACATGAAAATAATTAACTTAGGCATTCTGGCTCACGTTGACGCAGGAAAGACAACATTAACGGAAAGTTTATTGTATACCAGTGGTTGCAATTGCAGAACTAGGGAGCGTAGATGAAGGCACAACAAGGACAGATACAATGAATTTGGAGCGTCAAAGGGGAATCACTATCCAGACAGCAGTGACATCTTTTCAGTGGGAGGATGTAAAAGTCAACATTATAGATACGCCAGGCCATATGGATTTTTTGGCGGAAGTATACCGTTCTTTATCCGTAGTAGACGGAGCAGTATTATTAGTTTCTGCAAAGGATGGCATACAGGCACAGACCCGTATACTGTTTCATGCACTACAGATAATGAAGATTCCGACAATTTTTTTCATCAATAAAATTGACCAAGAGGGGATTGATTTGCCAATGGTATATCGGGAAATGAAAGCAAAGCTTTCTTCGGAAATTATAGTGAAGCAAAAGGTTGGGCAGCATCCCCATATAAATGTAACGGACAATGACGATATGGAACAGTGGGATGCGGTAATTATGGGAAACGATGAACTATTAGAGAAATATATGTCAGGGAAACCGTTTTAAAATGTCAGAACTGGAACAGGAAGAAAACAGGAGATTCCAAAACGGAACGTTATTTCCCGTTTATCACGGAAGTGCTAAAAACAATCTGGGGATTCGGCAGCTTATAGAAGTAATTGCCAGTAAGTTTTATTCATCAACGCCTGAAGCTAAATCTGAACTATGCGGGCAGGTTTTTAAGATTGAATATTCAGAGAAAAGGCGGCGTTTTGTTTATGTGCGTATATATAGCGGAACATTGCATTTGAGGGATGTTATTAGAATATCTGAAAAAGAGAAAATAAAAATCACAGAGATGTGTGTTCCGACAAACGGTGAATTATATTCATCCGATACAGCCTGCTCTGGTGATATTGTAATTTTACCAAATGATGTTTTGCAGCTAAACAGTATTTTTGGGGAACGAAATGCTGTTGCCGCAGAGAAAATTTATTGAAAATCCTCTCCCTATGCTCCAAACAACGATTGCAGTAAAGAAATCTGAACAGCGGGAAATATTGGCTTGCTTGGGGCACTTACAGAAATTTCAGATGGCGACCCCTTTTTTAAAATATTATGTGGATACTACAACGCATGAGATTATACTTTCTTTTTTGGGGAATGTGCAGATGGAAGTCATTTGTGCCATCCTTGAGGAAAAATATCATGTGGAGGCAGAAATAAAAAAAGAGCCTACTGTTATATATATGGAAAGACCGCTTAGAAAAGCAGAATATACCATCCACATAGAAGTCCCGCCAAATCCTTTCTGGGCTTCTGTCGGGTTGTCCATAGAGCCGCTCCCCCTATTGGAAGCGGAGTGCAGTATGAAAGCAGAGTTTCACTTGGATATTTAAACCAATCGTTCCAAAATGCGGTTATGGAGGGGGTTCTTTATGGCTGCGAGCAGGGGCTGTATGGATGGAAAGTGACAGACTGTAAAATCTGTTTTGAATATGGATTGTATTATAGTCCTGTAAGTACCCCCCCCGCAGACTTTCGGCTGCTTTCCCCTATCGTATTGGAGCAGGCTTTAAAAAAGCAGGGACAGAACTATTAGAGCCATATCTCCACTTTGAAATTTATGCACCGCAGGAATATCTCTCACGGGCGTATCATGATGCTCCAAGGTATTGTGCAGATATTGTAAGTACTCAGATAAAGAATGACGAGGTCATTCTGAAAGGAGAAATCCCTGCCAGATGTATTCAAGAATACAGGAACGATTTAACTTATTTCACAAATGGGCAGGGAGTCTGCTTGACAGAGTTAAAAGGATACCAGCCAGCTACTGGTAAACTTATTTGCCAACCCCGCCGCCCGAATAGCCGTATAGATAAGGTTCGGCATATGTTCCACAAGTTAGCCTAACAGCTTGCATAAGTCGTATAAAATGAGATTTGAAAGGAGAATGTAACTTCATGTTTGCTAAAAATTCAAAGGCATATTCTGTCTACCTGCTGTTCCGATTTGTCTCTTCCCTGGCGGTTTCTATGTCCACAGTGCTTTCCATCGTGTACCACCTGGAGGTGGTGCAGCTGGATGCTTTCCAGCTTGTCCTGGTAGGGACGGTTCAGGAGACCGCCTGCTTTCTGTTCGAGATGCCCACCGGTGTGGTGTCGGATTTGTATAGCCGTCGGCGCTCGGTGCTGATTGGAATGTTCCTCTACGGCCTGGGCTTTCTGATGGAGGGTGCGCTACCGTGGTTCGCGCCGGTTCTGCTGGCCCAGGTTGTCTGGGGTTGCGGTGATACCTTCATCACCGGCGCTCTGGAGGCGTGGATTGCCTCGGAGGAAAAGGACAAACCCATAGACAAGGTGTTCCTGCGGGGCAGTCAAATGGGGCAAATCGGCGGCGTTCTGGGCGTGGTGCCGGGCACACTGCTGGGAAACATAAACCTGCAAATGCCTCTCATCTTGGGGGGCAGTTTGTGCTTGTTGTTGGGGCTGGTGTTGGTTCGCATCATGCCAGAAACCAACTTCTCCCCTGCTATTGAGGAACGGCAGGGCTTGCTTAAAGACTTTGTCTGCCTGTTCAAGCTCAACCTGGGCTTTGTGAAAGGCGCACCTGTGTTGCTGGCGCTCTTAGCAATCACACTATGCGGGGGACTTGCCAGTGAAGGCTTTGACCGGCTCTCCACCGCTCATTTTCTGGATGACACGGTAATACCCGTTATCGGGCCGCTGAACAGCGTCACTTGGTTCGGTGTTATCAGTCTTATCGGCAGCGGCTTAGGTATTCTGGCTTCTCAGTTGCTCATCGCCCGCATGGAGAAAAAGGGACTGTCAGCCGAACCAGTGTGGTCATGTCCACCAGCGCCGGGTATATCCTGTGCCTGGTTCTCTTCGCGGTGGGGCGGAGCTTTTGGTTCATGTTGTTGGTGTTCCTGCTGGCGGGGCTTATGCGCACCATCAAGGAGAGCCTGTGCTGGCCGCCTGGATGAACGACCATGTGGATGAGAAAATGCGCGCCACAGTCTTTTCCACCAGCGGACAGCTGGACTCTTTCGGGCAGATTCATCGGCGGGCCTATTGTGGGGCTGGTAGCCCAGCAGGTGTCCATACCCTGGGGGCTGGTCTGTACCGCTTTCCTGCTGTTGCCCGCGCTGTTCTTAGTGCCGGTGGCGGGAAAGAAGCGGGATTGATATGGCATAGTTAAGTTTACTGACGAGCGGGAGATTACTTCCGCTCGTCTTCATTTAGTAGCGCAAAATTTGAGGACTCTTTATTTCCTTATTCGGTATAGCGGAGGCGGCTGTCAATTCGACATAATTTTCTTGTGATACTTTTACCGTACATGAGCA
>VOFJ01002381.1_pt1 | contig 19261 bp, 34 predicted proteins | sample 5384081 | NCBI WGS metagenome assembly VOFJ01 (sample SAMN12384729, study PRJNA508395) | human gut metagenome | isolation source: healthy gut I | host: Homo sapiens
TATTACGTATTGCTACCTGTCGTTATTGTGATATCTCTCTCCTCGGCCGGGGGAGAGTCTTTTCCTCAAAGGGCGAGGCTTTGCAGTCCATACAAAGTTTGTGGTTTGCCAAGGGCTCCCCCCCTTTGGGGGAGCTATCGTTACACATGTGAGACTGAGAGGGCAAGCCCGTCAATCTGTTATAACTTTCTTTCAGCCGGGCAATGAGCCGCTCCATCAGGATGATGCGGTTGAAGGGGGTCATCAGGTAGAAGCCGTTCGCATAGGGCGCTGCAGCTCAGCAGCCTTCACCGAGACTTCCAGTCCCAGCTCTTTCGCCCCTGCAATGGTCCAGCCCGGCAAAGCGCTCGATGATCTCTGCAGTGTCCACATGGATACCTGCTGACCTTGTTCCTCCATAAAGATGGCGCGTTGCGTTGAGCTCACCACCGGCATGATGCCGCACAGAATTTTCGCCTTTTCGCCCAGTGTTTCGCGGGTCTTTTTCAGGTTTCACCGCCTGTGCCGAGAGCACCGGCTGGTGCCTAAGACAGAATGTGCAATCAATGCGGCAGGTGCATTGAGAGATACAGCATTTAAGCTGTTCAGAGGAACTATTGATTTCGTTAAGGGTTCAGCAGGTTCTGTAGGTAATGAGAAGGAAGAAGTTCTTCTTATTGATGAAAAAATGTGTCAACCAGACTATTCCTATTATTCTATGTGCAGAAGAAGATGTTGTCGGTAATCACGGTGCAACTATAGGAAAGCCTGATGAGGAACTATTATTCTATCTTGAATCAAGAGGAATACCAGCACAAGAATGTTATAATATGCTGGCAGCAGCTAAGCTTTTAGCCGTATGCGGCAAAATCCCTGATGATGGTATCAGGAACGAGATACATGACTACATTAAAGAGGTTTATTAATGAGTGAGTTAAGTAAGACGATTGAGTCTATAAGAAAAGATTTCCCACTTATTTCGGGAAGCAATATTGCATATCTTGATAATGCAGCGACTACACAGAAGCCACAGGCTGTTCTTGATGCAGTTAATAAGTATTATCAGGAGATGAATGCCAATCCGTTCAGAGGTGTATACGAATTAAGTGAGATTTGCTACAGAAAGTTATGAGAATGCAAGAAAGGCAGTAGCTCAGTTTATTGGTGCTAAAGATGCAAGCCAGATAGTATTTACAAGAAATGCTACAGAGAGTCTTAACTTAATTGCATACAGTTATGGAATGAATTTCATTAAAAGAGGGTGATGAGATTGTTGTTAGTGTTATGGAACACCACAGCAATTTCCTTCCATGGAAGCAGGTTGCAGAAAAAAATGTGGAGCGGTATTAAAGCAGCTTACACCTGATGAGAATGGAGAGATTACAGACAAGTCTTTAGAGGTTATCACAGATAAGACTAGGCTTGTAGCAGTTACCCAGGTTTCTAATGTATTAGGAAGAGTTAATGATATAAAGCATATTGCAGAGGTTGCACATGCACATGGTGCGGTTATTGTGGCTGACGGAAAGCACAGAGTGTTCCTCATATGCCGGTTAATGTAACAGACCTTGATGTTGACTTCCTTGTATTTTCTGGACATAAGATGTTAGCACCTATGGGAATCGGGCATTATATGGCAAGAAAGAGCTTCTTGACAAGATGCCACCATTCTTAAGCGGTGGTGAGATGATTGAGATTGTTCACTGGGACAGAGTTAAATATGCAGAGGTTCCACATAAGTTTGAGGCGGGAACTGTTAATACTGGCGGTGCAGTCGGACTTCATGCGGCAATTGATTATATTAACAAAGTTGGATTTAACACAATCATGGCACAGGAGAGAAAGCTTACTAAGATTGCTGTTGATGCCATTAATGACATGAAGGGAGTCAACTTAATAGGTTCTTCGAAGGCAGAAGACCATGAGGGTATAGTCACATTTACAATTGACGGAGTACACCCACATGATGTTGCTTCTATACTTGATTCACAGCATATTGCAGTAAGAGCAGGACATCACTGCGCACAGCCATTAATGGATTTCCTTAAGGTTAATTCAACAACGAGAGCAAGCTTTGCTTTCTATAACACAGAAGAAGAAGTACAGCATTTTATAGAAGAACTATCTAAGATCGGGGGCTTATGGGATATGGAGACTAAAACTTTTTATAATGAGGTTCTTACGGACCATAACATGCATCCATATCATAAGCATGATATAGACAATGCAGACTTAGAGCTTGAGGGTGTTAATCCAAGCTGTGGAGACGACATAATCTTAAAGCTTAAGTTTGATGATGCTAAGAAAACTATTGTTGATGGGGGCATTTACAGGAGATGGCTGTGCAATATCGCAGGCATCAGCAGATATAATGCTTGAGCTTATCATTGGAAAGCCTATAGATGAGGCAGTACATCTTTCAGAACTTTTCCTTAAGATGATTAAGGATGAGGCAACTGAGGAAGAGATTGATGAGCTTGATGAAGCCGGAGCATTAAGAGATATCTCTCATATGCCAGCAAGAGTTAAAATGTGCAGTACTTGGCTGGCACACAATGGAAGAGATGGTAGAGAACCTTAAGAATGTTTAGAATGTAACCCAATCACTTATAATATGGTGATTGGGTTTTTAATGTTTGTAGATAAGAATGGAGTAAATATGGAAAAGAAATTAGTTAAGCAGCAGCTTCTTACAGGAGAACGTGCTCTTTTTTTGCAAGCAAAGACCTTCGTATTGAAGATTCTATATTTGATGATGGTGAGTCTCCATTAAAGGAGAGCAGTAATATAGAGCTTGTAAACAGCAGCTTTAAGTGGAAATATCCACTCTGGTACTGCAACAATGTCAATGTAAAAGGACTGTTATTTCTTTGAGATGGGAAGAGCAGGAGTATGGTACACTAACGATATTAATGTTGAGGATACAATTATTGAAGCACCTAAGAATTTCAGAAGATGTAACAGACTAGGTCTTAAGAATGTGGAATTTGTCAATGCAGAGGAAACTCTCTGAGCTGTGATAATGTTACTATGACAAATGTAGTGGCAAAGGGTAATTATTTTGCAATGAACAGCAACGATATGAAGATTGATGGTCTTAAGCTTGTTGGCAATTATCCATTTGACGGAAGTAAGAATCTTGAGATAAGAAATTCAAGACTTATGAGCAAGGATGCTTTCTGAATGCTGAAAAATATAACAGTGTATGATTCATACATTTCAGGTGAGTACCTTGGCTGGAATTCAAAAGAATCTTACGTTTATTAACTGTACAATAGAGAGCCTTCAGGGATTGTGCTACATTGATAATCTTGTTATGAAGAACTGCAAGCTTATTAATACTACACTTGCTTTCGAGTATTCAACAGTAGATGCTGATATCACAAGCAGGGTTGACAGCGTGTTAAATCCAACTTCCGGAACTATAACAGCAGACAGTATAGATAAGCTTTATAATTGAGAAGGATAGGGTTAATCCTTCGCTTACTAAGATAGTATGCAGGAATTAATAAGTAGAATTAAGAAGGGAAACTGAGAATGAAATATGATTTTGATACAGTAGTGAACCGCCGTAATACGGATTCTTTTAAAATGGAATGTGGCAGAGAATGAACTTCCTATGTGGGTTGCTGACATGGATTTTAAGACAGCACCTGAGATAACGGAGGCTATTAAGGCAAAGGCAGACCTAGGTGTGTACGGTTATACTGAGATATCAAAGGACTGGTATGACGCATACACAGCCTGGTGGGAAAGACGCCATAATTTCAGGATGGAAGACGACTGGCTTATGTTCGTAACAGGCGTTATACCTGCAATATCAAGCTCTGTAAGAAAGCTTACAACACCAGCTGAGAATGTTGTTATCATGACACCTGTATACAACATTTTCTTTAACAGTATTCTTAATAATGGCAGAAATGTGTTACAGAGCCAGCTTGCATATGAGAATGGCAGGTATGTAATAGATTTTGAAGACCTTGAAGTTAAGCTCAAGAACCCACAGACAACACTTCTTATTCTGTGCAACCCACAGAATCCGGGTGGAAATGTATGGAGTAAGGAAGAACTTGCACGTATCGGAGAGCTTGCTTTACAAGTATGGAGTCGTTGTTATATCTGATGAGATTCACTGCGAGCTTACAGACCCAGGCATTGATTATGTGCCATTTGCAAGTGTTTCGGAGGTGTGTAAGAAGATATCTGTAACATGCATAGCACCTACGAAAACATTTAACATGGCAGGCTTACAGACAGCAGCAATATGTGTGCCGGATGAGCGACTCCGTCACAAGGTTTGGCGTGCAATCAATACCGATGAGGTAGCTGAGCCCAAATGTTTTCGCAGTTGATGCGGCTATAGCTGCATTTACAAAGGGTGAGGAATGGCTTGAGCAGTTAAGAGAATATATCTACGAGAATAAACAGATTACCGAAAAGTTCATAAAAGACAATATTCCGAGAGTGTCAATGGTGGAATCACATGCAACTTATCTTTGTTGGCTTGATGTGTCTGATATCACAGACAAATTCAACAAGGCTTGCGGCATATATAAGAAAAAGAATACAGGACTTTTTCCTGTCAGCGGGGGAGAAGGCTTTGGCGGAGATGGAAAACATTTCTTAAGACTGAATGTTGCATGTCCTAAGACAACTTTAATGGATGGGCTTGAAAGACTTAGAAATGGCATATTGAGTTTTGACAGGTAGTGGGTTACAATAATATAAGTGAAATAACACATGAGATACGAGTGTATCTAAGAATAATAAGCGAGGAGATAATGATATGAATATTGTATGTTTAGACCTTGAGGGCGTTCTTGTACCAGAGATATGGATTGCATTTGCAGAGGCAAAGCGGAATCCCAGAGCTTAAAGAGAACAACAAGAGACGAACCTGACTATGATAAACTGATGAATTGGAGACTTGGTATTCTTAAGGAGCATGGTCTTGGACTTAAAAGAAATTCAGGATACTATTGCTAAGATTGACCCAATTCCGGGAGCAAAGGAATTCCTTGATGAATTAAGAAGTATAACACAGGTTATCATTATTTCAGATACATTTACACAGTTTGCTACTCCGCTTATGAAGAAGCTGGGCTGGCCAACTATTTTCTGTAATTCACTTGAGGTCGCTGACAATGGTGAGATTACAGGTTTCAAAGATGCGTTGTGAGCAGTCAAAGCTTACAACAGTTAAGGCTTTACAGTCTATTGGTTATGATACTATTGCATCAGGAGACAGCCACAATGACTTAGGAATGATTAAGGCAAGCAAGGCAGGCTTCCTCTTTAAGAGTACAGAGCAGATTAAGGCTGATAATCCTGAATTAGAGGCATTTGATACATATGATGAGCTTTTTAGCTGCTATTAAGAAGGCACTTTAAGATGCATCAAAGGTAAAAAGGGGTTACTATGTTATTAGAAGAGATACTCAAGCAGGAACAGGAAAGATTCATTAAAGAGAATCTCCTTTCTGATGAAATGATTGAGTTATTAAAAGAAAATATTATGCCGTTTAACACACTGATGGCTTATTACAGATGCGCCATTATGGAGGTTGAGACTAAGTTCAAGGTGCTTAATGAGGAGTTCTCATTACAGTATGACAGAAATCTATTGAGAGTATCAAGAGCAGAATTAAGTCTATGGATGGAATATTTAAGAAGGCGAAGAAGAAAAATATTCCTATAACAATGGAAGGCATTGAGGAAGGTATAAGAGATATTGCGGGGGTAAGAGTAATATGCTCTTTCCCGGAAGATATCTATATGCTTGCCGACTGCCTGTTAAAGCAGGACGATGTAGTGCTTGTCGAGAGAAAAGGATTATATCAAGAATCCTAAGCCAAGCGGTTACAGAAGTCTTCACCTTATAATTGAGATACCGATATTCCTTCAGAATGAAAAGAAGATGATGAAGGTTGAGGTTCAGTTCCGTACAATTGCCATGGATTTCTGGGCGAGCGTGGAGCATAAGGTTCGTTATAAGAAGAATATTCCAGATTCTGAAGCAGAACAGCTGGCTGCAGAATTGTCTTCATGTGCAGATCGGATTGCTGCAATGGATAACAAGATGGAAGAGATTCGCGGCAGAATTGCAGAAGCGGAGGAAAGAGAAGCTGAAAATAGTCCGGCTAAGCAGCCTCAGACGATAGGTGGGGTTATGCTTAAGAAGAGGCTGGAATCGGGGAGGTTTCCCTTTAAGAAGTAGGTAAGAAATGGCTCCCCGGGAGGGGGCTGGGGATGGCTGTATGGTTTAATTGAAAACGCGCTCCCGCTCGGGCGAAGACGCAGCGGGTACTAAGTTTGTGGGGGATTTGCCGCCTTTCGGCGGCTCTCCCCACGCACTAAGTACCGGCGTCTTCTTACGGTTTTCAATTAAACCATACAACCACACCCAGCCCACCACCCCGGGGAGTTTTTACCTCTTGCGTTGGTCGCGTTGCTCCCTCGCTTTTTGTGGTGGGGTGAGATGCGTGGTTCAGCGTTGGTCGCATTGCTCCCTTGCTGGTGTGGTGGCGGGATTGAGCTATGGTCGTGTAGAGCAACTGTGTTTGTGATGGGGAGGATGTGACTGGGTTGGATAAAGGACTTTCTTGAAGGTTCAAGTGGAGTTTAGAGGCTGTAGGATTTTTATAAAATGTGTAGCAATTTTCGCACACGATGTGCGAAAAAGGCGCATTCGAGCCATGGATGGCGAGTATGCGCCGGTTGCGGACGGTGACTGTAACGCGGATAAAATCCGTACAGCGTCTTAATGACACGTTCCACCTTCAAGAAAGTCCTTTATCCAACCCAGTCACACCTTGCTGGACATAAAAGAAGGAGGACATTATGAAGGTTATATCTATTGTTGATGATAATTATGGAATTATGTTTAATAACAGACGTGTTTCTAAGGACAGTGTTCTTAATAAGCATATTATTAAGATGCTTGATGGCAGGAAGTTATGGCTTTTCTTTATATAGCAAGCAGCTTTTTGGTGATTATGAGAATCTTGAGGTTAATCAGGAGTTTGGTTTTTGCCGGAAGGGATGATTTCTGTTTTGTTGAGGACTCTGAGATTGTTTCTTATGAGGATATTGTGGATGAGGTTTATCTGTATAAGTGGAACAGGAAGTATCCTTCTGATGTGAAGTTTCCTAAGGACATGCTTAATGAGTTTAAGCTGGAGGGTTCTACTGATTTTGAGGGTAATTCTCATGAGAAAATTACTGAAGAAAGATATGTACGAAAGAAATAAGGAGTAAAATACATGCGTAATATAAGGTTAGAAGTATTGAGAAGAGTAACCGCATTTTTTACTGGTAGGCTTCATTGTGTGGAGCGGGCTTTTGGGTAAACGGATGCTCTTCTAAGAATACTGCCAATGCAGGTGAGGCGTTGTCAGCATCATGGCAGGCAGATATGGTAACTCTTTCATATGATGGGAAGCCATATGTTGTAATTAATGACAATAATCCTGATTTTACTGAAGCAGATATGACGACTGCTTCATTTGAAAGCTATGGTGAGCTTGACGGTCTGGGAAGATGTACCACAGCATTTGCGAATATTGGTAAAGATCTTATGCCTGCGGAAAAGCGCGGCTCTATTGGTGAGGTGAAGCCGACAGGCTGGCAGACGGCTAAGTATGATAATGTTGATGGTAAATATCTGTATAACAGGTGCCATCTTATAGGTTATCAGCTTACTGGTGAGAATGCCAATGAAAAGAATCTGATTACAGGAACAAGATATCTTAATGTTGATGGTATGCTGCCTTTTGAAAATATGGTAGCAGATTACATAAAGGAAACTAATAATCATGTTCTGTACCGCGTAACACCCGTATTTTCTGGCGATAATCTTGTTGCCAGCGGTGTGCAGATGGAGGCTGAGTCAGTTGAGGATAATGGCGATGGAATTCTTTTTTTAATGTGTATTGTTTTAATGCACAGCCGGGAATTGCTATTGATTATGCAACAGGTGACAGCCATCAGGACGATTCAATAGTTGCAGATGCTTCAAAGTCAACAACTTTGCAGCCGAAGCAAATGTGCAGACATATGTACTTAATACGAATACTAAGAAGTTCCACAAAGAATCCTGCAACAGTGCAAAAGAGCATGGATGCTTCCAATAAAAAAGATTTATACAGGAAGCAGGCAGGATATTATTGATATGGGGTATGAGTCTTGTGGTGTGTGCAAGCCGTAAAATAGTTATTTGAATTGAATTAAATTTAATAATATGGTAAGATTTTGACAGAGAAACCGGATAATATAATAGTTAGCTTGTTTATACATGGAAAGGAATTTTTATGAGAAAAATCAAACTAATACTGTTATTTTGCGCTGTTTTTCTGTCAATTTTGTTATTAACAGGTGATAAAGACAGGATACAGGCAGATGATGACGACAGTAATTTTACTAATTTAGTGGTATTTGCCAGATTTGCAGGTGAAACCGAATTTATAAATGATGTATATGAAGGCAGTTCTGTTAGAAAAATAACAGATAATTCATATAATGCAGGTTCATATAGTGTAGGCGATTATTACAGATGTGTATCAGATAACAAATTAAGAATGAGAAGTGTATATCTATATGATAATGGCGGCTCAATTGTACTTTCACATCCTCGTGGGTATTATGCAGAGTACAGCGATATTAATACTATTGGTTATAAAGATGCTTCGGAGCGTGCAAGCAGAATGTATGAGCTTAGGCAGGAGTGGTCAGAAGCTGTTAATAATGCCATATCATCTGGTAATAAAATTTCTGATTATAATAATACTGTATACTATGACTATGGTGTGCTTGATAAAGATAACAATGGTACTATTGATTCAATTACAATTATTTATAAGAATAATGGGGCAGGTAATATATCAGTAAGCTGGTCATCACCATTGTGGAATTATACAGATTATGTTAATAATATTTCTGTTAATACCGGCAAAAAAACTATTAATAGTTACAAATATGTCCAGATAACCAATTCGTATTGTAAGCCTGATGGTGATACTAACGGATATTTATTTAAGGATGAGGATGACCGGGTATTTGTATCAATTGCAACAGGAGTACATGAAATGGGACATATTATGGGGCTGAAGGATTTATATAACTCAAAGAATGCGTCACCGGTGTATTTCATGTCAGTTATGGCAAAAGCATATATCTCCAGTTCCACAGTTTATGTCTCTTAAGGAGAAAAGAAGTATTAGGCTGGGCTGATGAGAATGATATTAAGACGATTTTGTCCGAAGGAGAATATAGTCTTAAAGCATTAGGAACTTCAGGTGCGGATAATATTACAGGATATAAGATGGATATTCCGGAAAAGGGTAAGACATTGTATCTTGAGTACAGAAACTTTGAGGATAATGGTAACAAATATGATTCTCAATATAAGCAGATGTTCAAGATTAATGGAAACAGAGTGGATAAAATTCCATTAAAATCCGGGCTGGTATGTTATCTTATAGACAGTGACACTAAGTTTCCAAGTAATATGTATTTTTCATCACCTAAATGGGAATTATGAAGTTCTTGGTGGACAGTATAACACAAAGGCAGATGCAGCATTAGGAATAGGTGAAGATATATGGATTTACGGAGATATTTATATCAGTGTCAATTCAATCGAGAATAATATACTCACATTTGAAATAAAGGGTGGCATTCCAGAGCATATTCATAGTGGCGGAGAGGCAACATGCGTCAATCGTGCAGTGTGTGAAGTATGTCATGAGGAATATGGTGAATTAAATAAGGATAATCATAAGTTACAGCATGTAGAAGCTAAAGCAGCTACAGTGACTCAGGAAGGTAATACTGAATATTATTACTGCTCTTTATGTTTAAAAATACTTTGCAGATTCAAATGCATCAAAGCAGATAGACAAAGATAGTGTTGTTACATCGAAACTGGCACCAGAAATAATTGCTGGTGATAAATGTATAATTGATAAGAATTCCGATAAGGCAATTACATTTAAGTCTAATGCAGCATTTTCAGATTTCGTAAAAGTAGAACCTTGATGGCAGAGAGCTTGTAAAAAGACAAGGATTATACGGTAAAAAGCAGGAAGTATTATTGTAATACTTTAATCCAGATTTAATAAAAAAATTATCGACGGGTGAGCATGTTATAGGTATTGCTTCATCGAGTGGAACAGCGAGTGCACATTTTACTGTTAAAGAACCGGAGACAGAGAGCATTAAAGAGACAGAAACAGAGACAGAGAGTATTAAAGGAACAGAACTGGAGACAGAGAGTATTAAAGAATCTGAAACAGAGACCATCAGTCAGATAGAATCAGAAAACAATAAGCCAGTATACATTTGATGAAAATGAAACAAATGCATCATCAATTAACACTGGGGACAGAAATCATGGGAAATTATGGCTTGTAATAGCAATTATTGCGTTAGCTGGATGTATTGCAGCAGCAGTTATGTATGTTGTTTCAAAACGAAAGTAATAAAAACTGAATAGCAACTGATAATACAAAACAGGAGTAGGTCAATAGCTTAACTCCTGTTTTGTGTTATAAAATATAGTTGTTATTCAGTAAATGTTCCAACCAATTTAACAAGCATAGCAACTGTCATATCCATGCCTTCAACAGTAATATGTTCATAGGGACCGTGGTAAGCGTGTCCGCCAGTTCCCAAAGTTAGGGCATGGAAGTCCTTTTTGAAGCTTAATTGGCAGCCGTCTGTTCCTCCGCGGATAGGAAGGATAAGTGGTGTTATATCAGCCTGCTCACACGCTTTCTTTGCATTATCAATTAGATTCATGCAGCCTGCAATGATTTTGGGACATATTCTTATACTGGTCTTTAATAGTGAGTGTGACAGTTCCCACACCCCATTTCTCATTCAGATTCTTTTTCTATCAGACGAAGTGTTGCCTTTTTTGCATCAAAGAGGTTCTTGTCGTGATCCCTTACAATATAATTAAGTGTTGCTTCGCTTACATCTCCGGACATGCTGGTAAGATGGTAGAAGCCCTCATAATCTTCTGTTCCGCGAGGCGTTTCCATGGCTGGAAGTGCGTTGTTAATCTCCATTGCAACAAGGCTTGCGTTAATCATTGTGTCTTTGGCAGAACCGGGATGGACATTAAATCCTTTAATGTGAAAATCTGCCTTGCAGGCATTGAAATTTTCATACTGAATTTCGCCTTCTGTGTCGCCGTCAATTGTGTAGGCGTATTTGGCACCGAACTGTTCTATGTTAAAATGTTCAGCTCCCATGCCGATTTCTTCATCAGGTGTGAATGCAATACATATTGTCCCATGAGGTATATTGTTTTTCTGCAAATGTTCTATCATAGTCAGGATTTCAGCAACACCTGCTTTGTCATCAGCACCAAGAACAGTGCTTCCGTCAGAAGTGATAATTGTGCGTCCTTTAAGAGTGCTAAGATGAGGGAAATCATGCACAGACAGAGTTATCCCAGCAGGAAGTGTAAGTGATTCACCATTGAAATTCTCTGTTAGAACAGGTGTAATATCATGATTGCAATAATCGGACACAGTATCCATATGTGCAATAAATCCAATAGCAGGCATTTCATAACCGCTTGTTGCTGGAAGTTTACCATACAGGTAACACATATTATCAAGTACAATGTCCGATAAATTCAATCCTTCCATCTCGTCTTTAAGATATCTGGCTAATTCAAACTGGCATGCAGATGAGGGAGTTGTTTCACTGCTTTCATCACTTGGCGTACGGAAAGTGACATATTTTAATAATCGTTCATAGGCTTTCATGATAATTCTCCATTCTTTGGATTGATATTTATATAATAACACATTTTCTATCTGAATATCCGTAATATATAAAAAAGCAGGAGAAAATCTCCTGCCTGGTAATTAATATTATTCTGCTTCTACAGCACCTATGTTTTCTGGGGCTTCAGCATTTTTTCCTGACAAATATTGCTCTGAATATAAGTCTTACAAGTGGTCCGCAATAGAATATCTGATAGCAGATTGCCATAGGAAGTTCATTGCCCATGTTTTAACCCACATGCCAAAGGATGGCTCTTTGAAAAGGAATGTAGCTACGAGACTCATAATTGGACACATAATGCAGCATATACATATTGATATTGCATATGTGATGAACTGAGGTCTGTCAGTAGGACGCATGACTGTAAATGCAAGCATTTTAGCAATCTTTCCGACAACGAAGAATTCGAGTACGAATGCAATTGGAACCATGATTGGCAATTCATGTGTTGCAGCTAAGAAAGTAGTACCATTTACAGTACCTGTGTTGAGGGCAACATTATATACGACCATTCCATAGACCATAATTGTTGCCATAATAATTGTGAAAATAACATCCTGAAACTTGTTTTTGGCATAAAAAAAATCCTCCTTAAATAATAACCTAAGCAAAACATGTGTTGTTCGTTATCATCCGGGGGATGTGTCGTTTCCAATATAACCATATTTAATTGTGCCGTGGTATAGTATCATAAGATTAATAAATATGTCAAGTACTTGATTTTTTTTTAAAAAAATCAGGTCCAGAACTTTATAAATAAATTGTGATTAAAAGTGAAGAATAAACATTCATTTTTAATATCGTTCGTGTCGAAAAAATGTCATTTCATGTAAATGACATTTTTTTGATGCCTTTTTATTGTATAATACCACTAAGATAGAATGTATTTTTGTAATGCTTTATGGTATTGCATAGATACATTGAGTACAATAAAAAGGAGGGAGAGTTTATGAAGTATTTAAACTTAAAAAAGATTACTGCGGTGGTATTGTCAATCGGAATGGTATTTTCAAGCAGTGCCGTTACCGGGTTTGCGGCAGATAACAGTAAAAAGATAGCTACGATTCCTAGCAGCTATATTAATAAAGTGGCAGAAGATATTGATAATAAATATTTTTTATGATGGAACATATGTTGATGATTGGGGGCATACACGTAAGGGCAGGCAGCTTGGAGCGACATATACAAAGGAGTCAACTGAATTTTTTGTTATGGGCACCTGCGGCAACATATATGTAAAAGTTAATATTTATGCAACAGGTGATGATAATGACAGCAATGCACGTGATATAGGAACTTATGCATTAGAGAAAATGCTTGTAAATGGGGGAATGGAATGGCCTCTGGATTATAACACTTATTGGTGATTGGGGCGGATTGTATTATGACTATACGATTACCACAACAGATATTACCCATATTGGCAGCGACAGAACAACAAAATATAAAATTCAGGACCCATATTCGGTTGCGGTAAGCAAAGACGGAAAGCGTTCGTATATAACAGATACATCTTCCAGTATCTCCTGAGGGTTGGGACAGCGACAGACATGTGTATGTTGATTCGACAAAAGCAAATACTGTTTATAAAATAAGTGTCAAGGATTTTCGTCAGATACCGCATCGGGCATGACTGCAGGCGGAAAGTACAGTGCTTTACGGAAAAGGGTGCAAAAGTAAACAGTGCGGGAGAACTTGTATCTGGCATTGATTATCTGAAGGAACTTGGCGTTACGACAGTACAGCTTGCACCGTTTGCGGATTTTGATGGCGACAGTGAGTATGAGATTTTTAAATTATAATGTACCTGAGGCAAGCTATGCTTCCAATCCGTCAGACAGCAAGACTGTTATAAAAGAATGTAAAGAGATGATTCAGGCACTTCACAGTGCGGGATTTTCTGTTGTGATGGAGATGCCGTATACGCATGCCTCAGAGGAAAATCCTCTTGAAAAGTCGGTTCCGTGGTTTTATTACAGATTGAATACTGACGGTACAAGGTATACAACAAATACGGGATATGACAATGAGCTTGCCACAGAGCGGAAAATGTATCGTAGTTATATGGTTAATTCCATGAAATATTGGGCAGAGGAATATCATGTTGATGGATTTTCACTGGATTTGATTGACTGTGTCAATGTGAAGTACAAAGGTTCTTCGTATGTATATAAATGGCTGGATGAGATAAAGACATCATTGGCAAAGGAAGATGCCAATCTGGTTATATGGGGGAGATAATTATACAAAGGAAGAAAGACAGAATAAAACTTCCTTTTATGATGAAATAATCGGCAGCACAGGTGGCACTTATGGCGAAAGAAACGAAAAAGCCGTAAAAATATACAAGCAGAAAGCAGCAATGAAATATGCTAAGCCGGGAACTTTGTTTATGGATGGCGGAGAAGAAATGTGTAACAGCGTTGAGGGAACAACTCTTGCAGACAGCAGTTACGTTGAATGGAAGGATTCAGCAGAGTACGCAGATGTAGTCTCATATTACAGAGGACTTATGGAGATACGAAAGGCATTTTCACCGCTTGCGAAAAGCCAGACAATAAAAATTCTGAAGCTTATGTGCTTGCAGGTACAAAAAGACGACGAGTGGAATACTATGGCAGTATTAAATAATGAGTCAGATGTGTCAAAAGAAATTACAATTCCTGTTCAAGGAAGAGCTGCTACGGACTGGGTTGTTATTGCAAATGGCGAAAGTGCGGGAGTTGTATCACTTGGTGAAGTCGCAGGCTCCGTTATAACTGTATCTGCGTATACTACAATGATTCTTGTAGATAAGGAAAGCTTTGATGATGTGGCTGTAACATCAGGCAGAGGAAAAAGTAATTGTTAATTATGTGATAAAAGACAGTGAGCAGAAGTTACGTGAATCGATTACACTTCAGGGTACATCGGGAACGAATTATGCGGTACCTGAAAATATTAAGATTCCATCAGGATATACTTTTTAAGCAAGACAGGCGATGAAAAGGGTGTGTATACATCAGAAACACAGACAGTTACATATTATTATAATGCGATTAATCCGGATACAGTGGTAGACGGTATTAAAAATAATGGAGTATACTGCGAGAAGGCACAGTTTAAAGTAACTTCTTCCGATTATACACAGGTAATGGCAGGAAATAAAAACGCTTACACCTGATGCGGACGGTATTTATACTATATCTGCAGCAGATGGCACACAGATAATAACATTGACGGATAATGAAAGGATACAGCATTTATCTGTCTGTTACCGTAAATGCGAATCATACAATTGATAACAGCGACTGTACGAAAGAATCAATATGTTCTGTCTGCCATAAAATATTTCCGGCACAGACAAATCATAAGTTTAGCGACACATGGACAAAAGACGATACTTATCATTGGAAAGTGTGCGAGAATGACGGCTGTACGGTAACAACAACAAAGACAAAACATAGTGGTACAGATGATGGTGATTGTACAACACCTGTAATTTGTGAATGTGGTGAGATTGTTACAGCAGCAAAGGCAGAACATACATATGGTGAATGGAAGTCAAATGGTAACGGCACACATACCCACAAATGTACAACGGCAGGCTGTACAATAGAAGAAACAGAAAGCTGTGTAGGTGGAACGGCAACATGTAAAAAGAGAGCCGTCTGCACGGACTGCAATGCTGAATATGGTACTTTAAATCCTGCAAACCACAGTGGAGAACAGGTATGGGTACAGACAGAAAAAAAACTCATCAGAAAAAATATGACTGTTGTGGTGCAGAGGTAACTAATATAGAAGATCATATCTGGGAGAATGGACACTGCACAGTATGCGGATACGATTGTATTCATATCGGCGGAAAAGCAACCTGCACGCAGAAAGCGGTTTGCAATATCTGCCATAGTGAATATGGAGAAATAAATGCAGATAATCATTCGGGTGTGGAAAAATGGATACAGACAGCAACAACACATGAAAAGAGATATGATTGCTGCGGTAAAGTGACGATAGAACAAGAAAATCATAAGTGGAAAGATGGTGCTTGTGAAACATGTGGTTATGTATGTGTACACAGCGGAGGAGAAGCAACATATATGTACCAAAGGTGCGGTTTGCGAAATCTGCGGCAAGGAGTATACAGATAAAGATATGGCAAACCACAGTGGAAAACAGGTGTGGGTACAGACAGAAAAAACTCATCAGAAAAAAAAATATGACTGTTGTGGTGCTGAGGTAACTAATATAGAAGATCATATCTGGGATAATGGACACTGCACGGTATGTGGATATGATTGTATTCATAAAGGCGGAAAAGCAACCTGCACGCAGAAAGCGGTTTGTGATATCTGCCATAGTGAATATGGAGAAATAAATGCAGACAATCATTCAGGTGTGGAAAAATGGATACAGACAGCAACAACACATGAAAAAGAAATATGATTGCTGTGGTAAAGTGACGATAGCACAAGAAAATCATAACTGGAAAGACGGTGCTTGTGAAACATGTGGTTATGTATGCGTACACAGCGGCGGAGAAGCAACATGTACAAAAAGGTGCGGTTTGCGAAACATGTGGCAAAAGGAGTATACAGATAAAGATATGGCAAATCACAGTGGAAAGTTAGTATGGGTACAGACAGAAAAAACTCATAAGCAGGCATATGATTGCTGTGATAAGGAAGTATCGACAAGTGAAGCACATGGTTGGAAAAACGGTGTATGCACGGTTTGTGATTATCAGTGTAAACACGCAGGCGGAAGTGCAACATGTGTGAAGAAAGCGGTGTGTACGATCTGCAGCGAAGAATATGGCACTTACAATATGAGTATGCATGAAGGCTTGCAGTCAGTAGCGGCAAAGGCGGCTACCAGGACAGATGAAGGAAATATTGAATACTGGTATTGTAAAGATTGTGACAGATATTACATCAAGCAGGATGGGCTTGTTGAGATTGAAAAATCACAGACTGTGGTTGCAAAGATTACAGATACAACATCATTGACCGATACGTGTAAAGACGATAATACAGAGACAGTAAAAGAACAGGCGCCTGATACGGGAGATAATAAACATGTATTTGTATGGCTTCTTATGTTTGTAATAGGAGGAGCGGCAGCAGGATTAACGGTTAAAGGTAAAAAGCCAGAAAATTAATATTTTTTAAGGAGACCGGAATCTCGCTTACTGTGTGGGTGCGAGGTTCCGGTTTTTTACATGTTTTGGTTTTATTCATTTCCTTTTATATTAATAAATATGTCAAGTACTTGATTTTTTAAAAATCGGGTGTATACTATAAACAATTTAATACATATGGAACTTCAGGGCAGGGTGTGATTCCTACCGGTGGCAAAGCCCACGAGCCGAGGCGTAAGCCAGAGCATGATTCGGTGTAATTCCGAAGCCGACAGTAAAGTCTGGATGGAAGAAGTGATATTAAAGTTAGTTATTCATAATGTAATCATAGTAGAATGAATGGCTGGCTTGAATGTGGATACTGGCTCTGAGATGAATTATTATCTCAGAGTTTTTTGATTGTCAGAGTAAGAATTTGATTATAGAAATTCGATATTTTGGCGTAAGGCTTCTGAAGTGGTGAGATGAAACTGCTTTGGAAGCTTTTTTATGTCTGGGCTGGATTTTGGTCGTGCTAGGATGTCTGTATTGTTGAGGCGGAGTCTGGTCTGAAATGTTGGAACTGGCAATTGTGGCGGCAGCATATTACGGCGATTTAATTCTGAGCAAAATCTGGCGGCATATTATAGCAATTCAGAGCAGAATGGCAGCAGGTAAATTTGGTAAAAACCTATAAATGTAAGCTTTTTGAGAATTTGGTAGGTTTATTTTGGAGGAAAACCAAAAGAAAACATATGGATTTACCTACTAAATGAGCTATAAACAATGAATTTATAGGTTTTTGAGGAATAAAAAAATGCGTTTAATATTATAGACAAGATAAAAAAAAAGACCTACTAAACCATTGAAAATGCGACTACTTATAGGTATCACGACTTTGAGCCGGTAAAATCAGGGAAACAGCAAGCACATTAAGAATGAAATTAAGATACAGCAAACAAGGGAAATAAGAATAGAGAAAATCAGGACAGAAAAAAGCAGAACAGAGAAAAGCTGGACAGGGAAAGAACAGAAAGAAGGTGCAGATATGCAGCAGGAAATAAATAAGAATTTTTCAAAAGAAGATGAATTATATATGAGACGGGCAATTGAGCTTGCAAAGAGAGGAACAGGCTGGGTTAATCCCAATCCGCTGGTTGGAGCTGTAATTGTAAAGGACGACAGAATTATAGGTGAAGGCTGGCACAGGAAATATGGTGAACTTCATGCAGAAAGAGATGCACTTTCAAAATGTAAGGAAGATACCAATGGAGCAACCATATATGTGACACTTGAGCCATGCTGCCATCATGGGGGAAACAGCCGCCTTGCACTGAAGCACTTGTGCAGGCAGGGATAAGCAGGGTTGTGATAGGTTCGATGGATCCCTGTAATCCCATAGTAAGTGGAAAAGGTGTTAAATATCTGGAAGAGCATGGAATTAAAGTAGAAGGATGTGTATGCAATGAAGAATGTCTGGATATGAATTATGTATTCTTTCATTACATAAGAAATAAAGAGCCATATGTTGTGATGAAGACAGCACAGACACTTGATGGGGAAAATTGCCACATATAAGGGATTTTCCAAGTGGATTACAGGTGAGCAGGCAAGAGAAAATGTGCATGCAGACCGTCACAGATACGCGGCAATTATGGTTGGTGTCGGCACTGTGATTGCTGAGAATCCAATGCTTGACTGCAGAAGTACAGCCATAAGCAATCCACACAATCCTGTGCGAATCATATGCGACAGCAGATTGAGAACTCCGCTGGACAGCAGAATTGTAAAAAGTGCAGGGCAGATACCAACAATAATTGCTACATGTAGTACCGACAGCGACAGGAAATCTTTATATGAAAATGCAGGCTGTGAAGTGATAATTACAAAAGAATCAGAGCAGCACGTTGACCTTTAAAAGAGCTTATGAACATACTTGGAGAAAAAGGTATCGACAGCGTGATTCTAGAGGGAGGCGGAACACTTAACTTCTCGGCATTGCAGGCTGGAATTGTGAACCGGGTTCAGACTTACATTGCACCTAAGATATTTGGCGGGGCAGACAGTAAGACAGCAGTTGAAGGTCAGGGTATTGCAAATGTAGATGAAGCATATCAGTTGAGAAACAAAGACAGTTCGTCTTCTTGGTGACGATATTCTGATTGAAGGAGAGTTGTAATGTTTACAGGAATTATTGAAGAAATCGGACATGTAAATAATATAAAAAAAGGAACGGCATCAGCAATTCTTACAATACAGGCAGAAAAAGTCCTTGAGGGAACACATATAGGAGACAGCATTGCTGTCAATGGTGTGTGCCTTACAGTGACAGGGATATATGATAATACATTTACTGCGGATGTAATGCATGAGACCTGAACC
>VOFJ01002636.1_pt1 | contig 19238 bp, 35 predicted proteins | sample 5384081 | NCBI WGS metagenome assembly VOFJ01 (sample SAMN12384729, study PRJNA508395) | human gut metagenome | isolation source: healthy gut I | host: Homo sapiens
GTATTGCTGAATCCAGGGCAAAATTCTCTGGAAGAAGTCAGAAAAATCACAGGAACAGTCAGTCCCATGCTGCGTATTTTGCTGTATCTATGCCGTTTAATAATGGCATGATGATGTCGAGAAAGATCAGATCTATCGGAATTGTCTGGAGAGCTGTTAACAGATCATCGCCGTTGGAATATGGATACAGGGTAAGTGAAAAAATCATTTTTTTCGCCCAGTGCGTCAGGAGTGAACTTTAATTCCCGGTAAAGAGTATTTCATCATCACAAATTGCAATATTCATAATTTTTATCAAAAACCTTTCTGTGAGTGAATAAATGTTATGTATTGTATCCGGCAGTGGAAATCCTGTGTCAGATGATAATTCGCAGGACAAAGCAATGGTCCACGATAGAAAAATGACACTGTCCATGCAATTGTTCCACATAATAAATAATACTCCCTGACACCGATTCCATGCCCGTTTCTGGTAGAAACCGGAACTCCATCTACAAATGCCGGAATTTTTTCTACGGATTTTCCAGTTGGAACAGAATGTGATTTTTTTTCTGTGAAAGAGTAAGCCGGGCCCATTTTGAAGGTGATTCCAGCTGCTCCAGTGCATGCATGGAGTTTTCCAGCGCATTGGACAGGATTGTACAGAAGGACAGATCGGAGCATGGAAGTTCTTTTCCTGTAGAAATATTACAGTCAAGAGAAAATCCCCTGTCTGTGAAGCGGGAATCATAGATAGAGATTACAGAGTTCAGCATTTCATTTCCGGAATAGGCGGCGATGATCGTATCGTCATATGCAGAATTAATTTCATGGATGTATTCCTGTGCTTTATCCGGATGTCCGTTTTGCAGCTGGGTCAGAATAATACTCAGATGGTGACGCATATCATGACGCAGGATTGCCAGTTTTTGACTGCTGATTTTTACCTGATCAATTTCTTTCTGCATGGACTGAAGCTGCATTTCACGAAAATTGCTGTATTGCGTTATCTCCTGTTTATCTTTCTCATATTCCTGAAAGTAGATGATGAGAAATACCAGGTAGGCAATGCAGAATGCAAATCCCATGAACTCAACAACTGCTTTATTTCCGAATAAAGTAAAGTTGAAAACTTGTGGAAGCATAATCAAAAACGTAATATACAAATGGCAGGAAACCGATGATGGAAAGCTCACGTGCATTTTTTGTAAAAAATTGTTTTTGTAGATCGAAATACATATCGATAAAGAAGGACAAAAGTTAAGGTTGTTGTTAAGATCCGCACAGAATAATAACACCACTGTAATCCTGTTATTGCCAAAGCGAATAATCCGGTCCAGTTGCTTATCTGGTAACACAGATAGGCAGAAAAAGACAGAAACAGCGGAAGAAATCAGAGGATACTTATAATGAACGGAGAGGAATAAAACCAATGGAAAATGTACGATCAGCGGATAGGACATATTTGCAAGAGTTTCCCCAAATAATGCCAGATCAATTACATATAACAGTCCCTGTCCTGAAAAAATAACAGAAACATAGTCAGGATATTTTTTCTGATTGGTTTGATCCCAAGAAAAAATGCAGAACAGTAAATTCAAAGAGCATGGTAGTGACACCATGAACAGCAGATAAAATCTGTTCAGACATAACAGCACCTCCGTCTGATAAGGATTAATAAAATTTATCATCAAAATGTTGTATATATATCAAGTATAAAAGATTTCAAATTTAAAGACAACCTTTTTCCATACCATTCACGCCATATAATTACTGTTCGCGTGAAAGAGAAAAAATGCTGTTGTTCTGTGTTATAATCAGTCTATAAAGGAATATCGAAAAAAATTACGAGGAAGGAGATGAAAAGAGAGCATATTTAACGATATATCGGCGCTAGATGAAAAAAAAACAGAAGAAAAAACAGACCTGATGGAAAAGTACCATGCAGGTCTGTTTTTATATCATTCTTTCCTGTTTTTACTTATTTACATCAATATAACTGTACAATGTATATTTGGAGATTCCAAAATAATTTGCAACCTTATCTCCGGATTTTGTAATAAGGAAAGCACCTGCATCATTTAAGAACTGAATAGCAGTAACCTTATCCTCCTTATTCATTAAAGGAACAGGTTTGCCTACCAGAGCTACAGATTCTTCGATCAGATGATCAAGAAGATCATTGACATTATGAGTGATCTCTTTGGGCTTCTCTTCCTTATTTTCCGGAGTGACAAGAGAATGAAGGGCAGATTCGATCATAGTAAGCTTGGTAATGTCATAATTGATTCCGAAAAACATAATGAAGGGTACCATCGTCATCATGAATGTAGGAAGTGCTGCACTTCAGGATCTTGCCGTCTGCTGTTTTCATCAGATAACCGGTATGGTCTTCGGGGTTGCTCCTTTTTCCTGATTGCGGATCGCATCAAAAACAGCATTGGATGGTCCGTCTCCGATATCTCTGTTTGTAACATGACCATTTACGATGTAGACGATGGAATGTTCCGGCTCCGAAGTTTTCAGATCATGGATTACTACTTCACAGTCCAGGTCCGAACTGGGAAGCAAGATCAGCAGCGATTTGTTTTAACACAGTAAGTCGTCCCATTTGATTTCCTCCTATTAATATAACTTTTAAACGGATCATAACCGAATCAGGCAGGGGCTTCTATAGTCTGAGCAGTAACAGTCATTCGATTATGAGCATGTAGTAAAAGCGGATAAATTTATCCGTCAAAACGTTCAGTGCAGACATATGGAAACTGCACATTTTTTATATTCTATCATAAAAAAAAAGGAAATAAAAAAGAGCCTAAAAAAATAAATGTGAATACCTTAAAAAATTTGTGATTATAATCATAAATCATTGAAGTGATATAGGAATCGTGGTATATTTTAAACATGAGAATTGCGATAAGTTAGAGCGTGTCTGAAAAGGCTTTCTGCAAGATGTGCGTCCAATTTGTGGGATATTTTTGCCCGGATGAGGGCGCCGTAGTGGGCTACGGCAACTGAATTCAGGTGAAATATCCCGCAAAGTGGGGCGTTCAGATGCGGGAATGATTTTTCAGACACGCTCTAGGGGTAAAATACTTTTTTGTCCCTAACTTATAATAAAGAAAGGGGTGTCAGAAACAGTGAAAACTTTACTGAAGAATGGTACAGTAGTATCCGGGGGATATGTCTGTTATAGAAGATGTTCTTATAGATGGAGAGAAGATTGTAAAAAAGTAGGCCGGAATCTGGAAGCAGAGGATGCACAGGTAGTTGATGTAAACGGTAAGCTGCTTTTTCCGGGATTTATAGACGGACATACACATTTTGACCTGGAAGTGGCAGGAACAGTGACGGCAGATGATGATTTTGAAACAGGAACAAGAGCTGCCATTGCAGGGAGGAACAACTCTGGTGATCGATTATGCGTCTCAGGATAAAGGTGGTCATACGCTGAAGGAAGGCCTTGAGAAGTGGCATAAGAAAGCAGATGGGAAATGTTCCTGTGATTATTCTTTCCATATGTCTGTTGTGGAATGGAATGAGGAAAACTGAGAGAGAAATACAGGATATGATCAATGAAGGGATTACCAGTTTTAAGCTTTACATGACTTATCCGGCAATGATCGTAGATGACGGTGACCTTTATAAGATTATTGAAGAAATTAAATGAATATGGATGTTTTGCAGGGGTACATTGTGAAAAATGCAGGGGCAATCGATGCTTTGATCGCAGAAGCCAAAAAAGAGGGACGTCTGGGACCTGAGAATCATCCGTTGGTGCGTCCGGATATTATGGAGGCAGAGGCAGTTCACCGCCTTCTTGTGATCGCAGAGGAAGCAGATGCTCCTGTAATGGTAGTACATCTTACCAACCGGAAAAGCATTTGAAGAAGTGATGCGTGCCAGAATGAACGGACAAAAGGTATTTGCAGAAACCTGTCCGCAGTATCTGCTTCTGGATGACAGTGTATATTCAAAACCGGATTTTGAAGGTGCCAAATACGTGTGTGCACCGCCAATCCGTAAGAAAGCAGATCAGGACTGCCTGTGGAAAGCACTGGCGAATGATCAGATCCAGACGGTTGCAACTGACCAGTGCAGCTTTACAATGGAGCAGAAAGCTCTTTGGTAAAGATGATTTCACGAAGATTCCGGGAGGCTGCCGGGAGTACAGACGAGAGGAACTCTGCTTTATACATACGGTGTACGCACAGGCAGGGATCACGCAGGAACAGATGTGCCGTCTGTTAAGTGAGAATGCAGCTAAAACTCTTTACGGAGTGTATCCCAATAAGGGCGTGATACGTGAGGGAAGTGATGCAGATATTGTTGTATTTGATCCTGAGAAGGAAAACGTTATCTCTGCAAAGACACACATCTGTATCATACGGATAATAATCCATATGAGGGATTTAAGCTTCATGGAGATATTGACAGCGTATATTTAAGAGGAATGTGGTGCAGGATGGAAAAAAGTAATTTGGAGAAAACAGGAAAAATATATTAAACGCGGTAAGAATCAGATGTAAAAATATATATTTTATGGAATTGTTGTAATCAGGTAAAGTCCCTAGAGCGTGTCTGAAAAAAAGGCTTTCTGCAAGATGTGCGTCAGAACAATTTGTGGGATATTTTGCCCGGATGAGGGCGCCGTAGTGGGCTACGGCAACTGAATTCGGTGAAATATCCTGCAAAGTGGGGGCGTGCAGATTGCGGAATGATTTTTCAGACACGCTCTAGGGAGATTGCGAAGAGTAATAAGCAGTGAATATAAAGAATAACAAGAGGTGACAGAAAAATGAAACATGAAGTAAATGTAATGGGGAAAACAGTGTCCGATTCCGGTAGTGATGACAAAGAAGGTTATTGATAATGCGGCAGTCGGTGATGAGATTGAAATTTGATCGATAATGAAACCGCAGTGAATAATCTGAGCAGACTTGCAAATAAAACAGGTTGTACGTTTGTATCTGAAAACTGGGAGACAAAAAGTATCAGGTGAAGATGGCAGTACAGACTGAACAGACAGGTGGTACCTTTGAAGAAGAGGAATTTGTTCTGAAGCACCGCATAAAAAAAAGTGACGGTAGCGGTAATCTCCTCAAATGTTATGGGAAATGGTGATGATGAACTGGGGAAAGATTTTGATCAAAGGATTTATCTATGCCCTTTCTCAGATGGAAACACATCCGGATACAATCCTTTTCTATAATGGAGGTGCAAAACTTACAACAGAAGACTCTGAAAGTCTGGAAGATCTGAAAAAGATGGAAGAAGAGGGCGTGGAAATCCTGACCTGCGGTACCTGCCTGAAGCATTATGGACTGATGGAGAAACTGATGGTTGGAAAAGTTACCGATATGTATACGATTGCAGAGCGTATGACAGGCAGATAAGGTGATTCGTCCGTAAGAATGAAGGCCATCATATCCGAGAAAAAAAGACAGATATGATGGTATTTTAAACTTTTATTGCAATTTCTGTTCTCTTGATATTGTGGTATCTGGCATATCCGGTAAGAATCAGAGTCAGGGCACCATCGCCTGTTACGTTACAGGCTGTCCCAAAACTGTCCTGAAGGGCAAAGATAGTCAGCATCAGAGCTGTAGCAGAATCGCCGAATTTCAGGATACCGGTGATAATACCGGAGATGCCATAACGGTGCCTGGTACACCGGAGCACCAATGGCAAAAATTCCAAGCAGGACACAGAAAAAGAACCATGGCCCCCGGCGCAGGAACTGCACCATAGAGAATTTTGGAGATTGCCATACAGAAGAATACTTCTGTGAGGACAGAACCACAGAGATGAATATTGGCAAACAGTGGAATACCAAAATCTACCATATCCTTTCGGAGAGGTTTTGCTCTGTGTGCGCATTGGAGGGCGACTGGCAGTGTGGCAGCAGATGACATGGTACCTATGGCTGTGAGGTAGGCGGGACCATAATGTTTCACAACTTTCAGAGGATTTTCTCTGGAATAAATTCCTGCAAGTATATATAGAAGAGCTATCCAGATAAAATGTCCAATCAGAACAATGACGATTACCTGAAGGAATACAGGAAGCTGTCTGGTGATTGTTCCTTCGTATGCCAGTGAACAGAAAGTCAGTCCGATGAAGTATGGGAGAATCGGAATAATGACTTTTTGATAATAGCCAGTATGATCTTCTGAAATTCTTCAAGAAAAAGAAGAAATCAGACTGGCTTTTTGTCCATGCAGATGCAAGTCCCCAGCATAATGGCCAGTACAAGTGCACTCATGACAGGCATTATCTGTGGAATGGAAAGTTCAAAACTACATCCGGCAAAGCTTTGAGATGACTGGGTAGTGGAGCTGAAGGACAAATGGGATCAGCAGGTATCCGGATAATAGAGAATAAAGCAGCTCCCCAGTGAGGAAGCATAAGCAATACTGACTGCAACACCTAACATTCTGGAAGCATTGTTTCGAGTCTGGTAATAGATGGTGCGATAAATCCAATGATGATCAGCGGAACAGAAAAGCTGATCAGCTGACCAAGAATATACTTCGATGTTACAACCACATTCAGTACTGCAGTCGTAATGGCAGATTCATCTATTATATTAAGAAGAAGTCCGATACAGATTCCAAAAGTTACGCCGACAAGCAGTCTGAAGGGCAGACTGTGTAGAAAAAAGTTTTTTTCATAATAATCCCCCTTTTCTGTCAATTATAAATATATAATGATGTCATGGTCAAAAGGTATTTTATATCGAAACAGGAGAGAGTTATGTACAGAAAAATTTATCAAATTTTTGGAAGAAACAGGAAAAGTAAAAACAGCAATGGTTTTAAACGGGAATCATAAAGGGCGAAAAATGTCTGATAAAAGAAAACCATTGTTTATCATCCGATGAAAATACAGCAGATTTCTGGAAAAAATATGAAGCTGATCTGGCGGAGTGCCAGGAGACAAAAAGTTGTTCATATGGGAGATGTAGATTTCTTTGTGGAAATTTATGTGAAAAATCCGCAGCTTATCATTTTTTTTTTTTTTTTTTTTTTGGAGGCGGACATGTTTCGCAGCCTGTTGCAAAAATTGGAAAAAATGCTGGGATTTCATGTGACTGTTATGGATGACAGAGAAGATTTTGTGACTTCAGAGAGATTTCCGGATGCCGATCGGCTGATCAAAGGCAGCTATGATAAACTTTCAGACAAAAAAAATACGGCCTATGAAAATGCTTATTATGTGATCGTGACAAAGAGGTCATCTCGGAGACAGTGCCTGTGCCAGACAGATCCTGAGACGCCCTTATACTTATCTGGGAATGATCGGCAGTAAAAAATAAGGTAAAACTGACCAGAGAAAATTACTCGGAGAAGGTTTCAGCGAAGAACAGCTCAACAGTATCCATGCACCGATTGGATTGCCGATCGGAGGACATATGCCGGCGTGAGATTGCTGTAAGTATTGCTGCGGAGATCGTTCAGGAAAAGAACAGGTATGATGTTTCTTTATATTGATGGAGCTGTGGAGGATGCTGTCAGGAAAAAAGAAAATGGAATTATGATCACGATCATATCCAAGAGTGGTTCTTCTCCAAGAGGACAGGAAGTAAAAATGTTTATTGATAAAGACAGGAATTCATATGGAAGCATCGGAGGCGGAAATGTAGAATTTCAGGCTTTGAAATATGCACCAGAAGCGCAGCATGGTGAAATCAGAAAATATAATCTGTCTAACCAGGGCGGTGCGAAATCTGGGAATGATCTGGGGCGGCGAGGTGGAAGTCCTTTATGAATTGTTGTAGATAAACACAGAACCTACAGCGTTACTGAGAACGGAGTGAACAGTAACCCTGCAGCAATTCCGCGCAAATGGAAGAAAGCAGACAAAGCAGGACAAAACGCATACTTGAATTATTATCTGTAAGAATCGTGTATATTAATACATAAAAGCGAACACAGAAAACACGAGGGACAGAGCGTGTTTGATAAAGGAGGAAACTACTTATGAAGAAATCACTTTGGCTGGTTCTTGTACTGGGACTTGCATTTGCTGCTCAGGGATGCGGATTTGATCCTACTATTGATTCCAGCGTTATGATCGTTAAAAGTAACACCAACACCGGAAGTCACACCTACTCCTGAGGCTTCAGAGGCAACACCAACACCGGAAGCAACACCAACGCCGGCAGCAGAGCAGACAGCCAGTGGTGTAAAAAGTAGAAGTGAAATCCGGTACCTATTATGCGTCATCAGAATTAAATCTTCGTTCTGATGCAAGTGCAGATGCAGATCTGATTTCAAGTGTGGCAGCCGGAACTCAGCTGAACAGTACAGGTGTATGCGAGAATGGATGGATTCGTGTGGATTATAATGGACAGACCTGTTATGCAAGCGGAGATTTTGTGACAACAACAGCCCGGCAGCAGACGCAGGTGAGACTGCAGCAGATACATCAGCAGACGCAGGTGAGACTGCAGCAGATACACATCAGCAGATACGTCTTATGATGAAAGTGCAGAATAATCTGATGATATAAAATTTGTATCAGTCCTCTTTAAATATATTTCTATGAGAGGCACAATAAAAAGGCTTTTTGAAAAAAATGTTGACAGAAATGTATAAGCAAAAAGCAGAAGCTGCGGGGATAATGACCTGTCAGCTTCTGCTTTTTTGTCTGAAAAATACGATAGAAATCTTTTTCGGTGTGTTGTTTATGAGGATTGCTGTAATACTGTAGAATGTTACTGTGGATAAATAAGTCTGTCTGGCTTGATATCATAAAGAACTTCATCCAGAAATTTTCCTGCCAGATATTTTGCCATAGGCAGATTCATATCCAGATAATTTCCGCAGTCTTTGCAGATGCCCCGGAACTTCACCTTCAAAATCACGTATAATTCAAAAGTCTCGATCATAAGCGGAACGATATCCTTGGACTCATAATCGCCATTTAAAAGAAGATAATTACCTGTAACGGCATCCCATCGGTCCCCAGTAGATCATTTTAGAGCCGAACTCTTTATGGTTTCTCAGGAATGTTGCTGCCAGATGCTCGATCGTGTGAAGCTCAGCGGTATTCATCACAGGTTCTTCGTTGGGAGAAGTCATACGGATATCGAAGGTAGTGATCATACTGCCTCCAACCGGATCCTTACGTGAAACGTATACGCCAGGCTGAAGCTTGATATGGTCAATGGTGAAGCTTGCTATTTTTTTTCCATTTTGGATTCCTCGCTTTCTTTTGCCGGAGCCCATATATTCTGACATGTTCAGCAGAGAGTCTGTTGAGAGTTTCAAGGCAAAGGGGAAGGGAACAAGAACTGAACCTGGTTCCGCCATATATATTTTGAAAAGATAAGTTAAACTGAGAAAGTTACAGAAAGATCCAAAATCTACCTGAAAATGCCGGAAAAGTTTTTTTTCTGAGATAGGTTATAATCAGATTGTTGTAAAATGATTTCGGAGGTAAAGGAAAATGAAGCCGAAAAAATTACTGGCAGCACTTTGTGTTACATGCTATGTCAGCAGGTTTACTGGCAGGATGTGGCAGCAGTGATAAAACAGAAGAGAGTACAAAAACAGAGGAAACAGCGAAAGAGGAGACTTCTTCTCAGGAAGAGACGGAGACAAAAAAAGCTGCTTCTTCTGACAGTGATAATGTAGCAAGTGAAGAAGAGGCAGAAAAAAGCCGGATTTTCTGATGGTTCTGATGAAAAGAGTGATTCTGCTGATACAGATTCTGAAAAATAAAGATTCTTCAGACAGCAGTACAACCAGTGTGCTTTTGGATACTTCCAAAGAACTGACAGGAATTCATCACGCAGAGATTGAAGTAAGCGATTACGGTACGATTGATGTGGAACTGGATGCAGATAAAGCACCGATCACAGTGACAAATTTCGTGAAACTTGCACAGGAAGGTTTTATGACGGACTGACATTCCACCGTATCATGGATGGATTCATGATCCAGGGTGGTGATCCCAACGGAGACGGAACAGGTGGATCTGAAGAGAATATTAAGGGGTGAGTTCAGCAACAATGGAGTAGACAATGATATTTCCACACAAGAGGGACTATTTCCATGGCAAGAGCCAGTGATCCGGACAGCGCAAGCTCGCAGTTCTTTATTGTTCAGGCAGACAGTACATTTCTGGACGGAGATTATGCAGGATTTGGCCATGTGACAGAAGGCATGGATATTGTTGATAAGATCTGCGAGGATGCAAAACCGACAGACGACAATGGAACAATCCCGTCAGATCAGCAGCCGGTTATTGAGAAGATTACCATTACAGATTGGGTAAAACAGAAATCGAAGTATAAGTGCCCGGAGAACAAACAAAATTGAAGAAAAGGCATAACAAGAAGCAGCAGGAGAGATATGAAAATCTTTTCTGCTGCTTTTTGGAACAGATACAGTTAATTTTTAATTATCAGCACTGGTATCGGTGGGTTGTTGGGGCGATTATAATATTCGCTTTTGATTACCAGATATTGATGGGGATCAAGGTTTTCAGCCAGTCAAGGATCTGATCCCGCTCTTCAAATCCCGGAATCGCCGCCACTGTAGATGCAAAGAGAAATCATTCCGCCTTTTTTCAGAAGGGTTAAAGCCTGGGTCAATGCCTGAATGCTGGTTTTACCTCTGGTTGCAAGTGAATGATCTCCTCCGGGAAGATAACCAAAAATTAAATACAATGCAGCTTACACTGTCTGGTGTGGCATATTCTGCCATATTTGCGTGAGATTCCAGAAGCAGTCGGTAATTTTCCGGAACATGTCCGGCGTTCAGTCTCTTTTTGGGTTGCAGTCAGTGCCTGCTCCTGAATATCAAAGGCAAGAACCTTTCCTGATTCTCCCATAGCTGCGAAAAGAAGCGTATCATTTCCGTTTCCCATTGTAGCATCAATACAGAAGTCTCCTTCCTGTACCTGCTGTCTGATAAAAGCTGCGCACCATTGCGTGATCTGATAATTCTTCATATATTCCTATATTCCTCCACAAAGTCATACACCGGATTTATATGTTGATATCAGTATATTATAGTAATCCGGTCTGTCAGTTAAGTCAGGTAGAGTCCAGCGCAAATTATGGATATCTGACTGATTATTATTATAATGCAGGAAATCTTTATAAACAACGGTTAAGTGTAATCTTGCTGAGGTTCACCGTTACTGTTCACACACCACTATTCCGCGAGGTGTTTTGGCATGAATATGCCAAAGTCCCGAGACATACAAGCCAAAATTCCATTGCCGCAGGCAATCTGAATAATTTTTGGCTACGTTACTGTGAACAGTAACGTTCTGATTGTTTCGCAAATAAAACAAATCACTTATTGCATTTTTGATAATAATTAGTCTATAATAAATAGAATTGTAAAAGTCAGAATCCTGTTATCAAAGATGAATTATGATAGATTTTGACATGTAAGTATAAAGACGTAGAAACAGCCAGAAATAATATGGTTCGGAGAAAGAGGTAAAGGAAAATGACACTGGAAGGAAAAACAGTATTACTGGGAGTGACAGGCAGCATTGCGGCGTATAAGATTGCATATCTGGCAAGCGCGCTGAAGAAACGCCATGCAGATGTTCATGTGCTGATGACAGAGAATGCCACGAATTTTATCAATCCGATCACTTTTTGAAACTCTCACAGGAAATAAATGTCTGGTGGATACCTTTGACCGGAATTTTCAGTTTCAGGTAGAGCATGTATCGATTGCAAAGAAAGCAGATGTAGTGATGATCGCACCGGCAAGTGCTAATGTGATCGGTAAACTGGCACATGGGATCGCAGATGACATGCTTACTACCACGATCATGGCATGCAAATGTAAAAAATTCATTTCCCCGGCCATGAATACTAATAGAATGTTTGAGAAATCCTGTAGTACAGGATAATTTAAAAGATTCTGGAGCATTACGGATATGAAGTGATCGCTCCGGCGTGCGGATATCTGGCATGTGGTGACACAGGAGCGGGAAAAATGCCGGAACCTGAGACATTACTTGCCTATATTGAGCGCGAAGCTGCCTGTGAGAAAGATCTGAAAGGAAAGAAAATCCTTGTAACTGCAGGTCCTACACAGGAATCTGTTGATCCTGTTCGTTATCTTACCAATCATTCTTCAGGAAAAATGGGCTATGCTATTGCGAAAGCTGCCATGCTCCGCGGTGCAGATGTCACGCTGGTCAGCGGACGTACCTTCAATTGAACCTCCCATGTTTGTAAATCTGATACCTGTTGTGACTGCAAAGAGACATGTATGAAGCTGTAACTTCTGTCAGCAACGAACAGGACATCATTATTAAAGCTGCTGCTGTGGCAGATTACCGCCCTGCCAGGATCAGTGAAGAAAAAGTTAAGAAAAGTGATGGACAGATGTCCATAGAACTGGAAAGAACAGATGATATCCTGAAGTTTTCTTGGGGAACACAAACAGCAGGGCCAGTTCCTCTGCGGATTTTCCATGGAGACACAGAATGTGATCGACAATTCCAGAGCCAAGCTGGCAAAGAAAAAAATCTGGATATGGTGGCAGCCAACAACCTGAAGGTAGAAGGCGCCGGATTCCAGGGAGATACCAATGTCCTGACATTGATCACACAGGATGAGGAAATCTCTCTTCCGCTTATGAGTAAAGAAGACGCAGCTTTTTAGGATCCTGGATAAAATTCTTTTTCGCTGATGCAGGATTCTGTCTGTTAAGGGAACAGGACGATTAAGAAATTGGAGATAAATAATTATGATTTTAGCAATTGACGTTGGAAACACCAACATTGTAGTTGGATGTATTGATGACCGGAAAACATATTTTATAGAACGCCTTTCTACTAACCGTACAAAGACGGAACTGGAATATGCGGTGGATTTAAAGAATGTTCTTGATATCTATCATATAAAAAACAGAGATTGAGGGCTGTATTATTTCTTCTGTAGTGCCGCAGATCACAAATATTGTGAAACTTGCCGCAGAGAAAAATTCTTAAGAAAAAATGACAATTGTTCTCGGACCTGGGTGTAAAGACAGGACTGAATATTATGATGGATAATCCGGGACAGCTTGGTGCAGATCAGGTTGCTGATGCAGTGGCAGGAATTGCCGGTTATCCGGTGCCGTTAATCCTTATTGATATGGGAACTGCAACCACAGCGTCTGTTGTCAACAGTAAGAAGCAGTATGTAGGAGGAATGATTCTTCCGGGTGTAGGGGTTTCCCTGGATGCACTTACTGCGAGGGCTTCCCAGCTCAGCGGAATCAGTATTGATGCGCCAAGACATGTGATTGGGGAAAACACGATCGAATGTATGAAGAGTGGGGTTCTTTACAGCAATGCAGCAGCTCTGGATGGAATTATTGAGGGATCGAAGAGGAATTGGGGAGAAGGCAACTGTAGTGGCAACCGGTGGTCTGGCAAAAGAAAATCGTTCCCCCATTGTAAAAAGAGAAATCATTCTGGATGAGGAACTTCTTCTGAGAGGTCTTCTGATCATTTATGAGAAAAATAAGTAAGAATGTATATGCATTCATATCAAAACAGTTCATCAGACAAAAGCTGATGAACTGTTTTGTTTGCAGTAATTTATGGAATTGCTATAAATACATTATTTTAGAGGATTGCTATAAAAGGCAGAAATGAAATCAATGGGAAGCGGAGCAGTAAAAGCATGACCTTTCCGGTTGTCGGATGAGTAAACTCCAGCTGATAAGAATGGAGGGGCTGGCGGTTTATCCGACGGTAATCAGGATTGTATAAATAATCTCCGGGCAGAGGATGCCCGATATATTTCATATGCACACGGATTTGGTGTGTGCGTCCTGTTTCCAGATGAAGTTCGGCCAGAGAATATTCTTTTCCTGCCGCCAGCCGTTCATAATGAGTTATTGCAGACTCCCCGGTTCCGAAATTTACTTCCCTGGTGATCACGGAGCCTTCCATTCGTGCGATAGGAGCGTTGATCGTTCCGGAGTCAGGGAAGAAGCCCGTCTACAAGTGCGAGATAAGTCCTGAGAATCTGACGTTTTTTCATCTGAACTGACAGAATCGCTGCGCTGAGGGGATTTTTGGCAAGGATCAGAGCACCGGTGGTGGGTCCCGGTCCAGCCGGTTGATACAGCGGTAAACAAAATCTTCTCCTTTTTCTGCAAAAATACCAGGCGATTCCATTTGCCAGAGTATTTTCATAATTTCCGCAGAAGGGTGCACAGGCATATCTGCAGGCTTGTTTATCACAAGGATATCCTCATCTTCATAAATGATATTCAAATCCATCTTTGTACGGATAATGTTTTCTCCTGATTCGGTTTCAGGAACAGTGACGATCAGATGATCCTGCGGTTTAAGCACTGATCGTCCGAAACCACGTTCACCATTGAGAATGATGGTGTTGGGAGTGTTCTTCATTGAGCTTAATATGTGGCGGGAAAAACCCCTCTTTTTTTAGAAAGTCCAGAATCGTGACCGGAGTTGTATTTTCGGAGATAATATATTTAAGGATTCTTTGCATATGATCTGTCTGCTTTCTTGATTTGTATAAGATTTAAGAATTGCGGGCTGATATGCCCTGCCTTTATTTTTAACAGATTTACTGTATCAGATTTTGAAGAACATAACAAGAACAATTATCAGATTTCCTGAAAAATTACTGTTCACTTTGTTCACAGTAATGTAGCCAAAACTCATTCAGATTGCCTGCGGCAATGGAATTTTGGTTCTTGTATGTCTCGGGATTTTGGCATATTCATGCCAAAACACCTCGCGGAATAGTGGCGGGTGAACAGTAACCCTGAAAACGTTAAAAAATACATTTTATTCTATTGCATCACAGAAAATTAAGCGTATAATCAAAAAAAGAAAATAGATTCAGGTGGAAAAAAATGAAAGAACAGCAACATATTTTTACAAACAAAATGCTCCGAACCCTGTTGATACCGGTTATTTTTTGAACAGGTACTGAATTCCCTGATGGGAACTGTGGATACCATGATGGTCAGCAATGTAGGCTCTGCTGCAATATCCGCAGTATCTCTGGTGGATTCCATCAATGTATTGGTGATCCAGGCGTTCTCAGCGCTGGCAGCAGGCAGTGCAATCCTCTGTTCACAGTACATAGGTCAGAAAAATCATGAAATGGCAAAATAAATCAGCAAGACAGGTATTATTTATCATTACTGCCATATCTGTAGCAGTGACTGCTCTGTGCCTGCTGTTTCGTGTGCCGCTGTTAAAACTGATATTCGGAAAAGTAGAAGCAGATGTTATGACTGCCTCTCAGGTGTATTTCTTCTATACGGCATTATCCTTTCCATTTATAGCACTCTATGATGCGGGAGCATCCATATTCGGTCCCAGGGAAATACCAGAGGGCCAATGACAGTATCGGTTATTTCAAATGTGATTAATATCGGCGGAAATGCGGCGCTGATCTGGGATTCAATATGGGAGTGGCAGGAGCTGCCATCGCAACTCTTGCATCCAGAGTCTTCTGTGCTGTAGTGGTACTCTGGCAGCTTCGTATGGACAGACAGCCCCTATTGTAGTCAGAAATTACAGACAGATCCGTCCGGATGGAAAAATGATCAGAAGAGTTCTGGCTCTGGGAATCCCGTCGGCATAGAAAACAGCATGTTTCAGCTTGGAAAGCTGGCAATACAGTCTTCCGTATCTACACTGGGGACGGTAGCCATTGCAGCTCAGGCAATGACGAATATCCTTGAGAACCTTAACGGTATTGCAGCTATCGGTGTAGGAATCGGTCTGATGACTGTAGTAGGACAGTGTCTGGGAGCGGGCAGAAAGGATGAGGCAGTTTACTATATTAAGAAATTAAGTGTTCTTGCAGAAATCATTGTTGTTGCAAGCTGTCTTTTGGTGTTTGCCTTAACTATTCCGGTCACAAAGCTGGGTGGTATGGAATCGGAAAAGTGCAAGAATGTGTTTCCATATGATATCCTGGATAACGGTTGTCAAACCTATTGTATGGACCCTGGCGTTTATTCCTGCTTATGGCCTCAGAGCAGCCGGAGATGTAAAATTTTCAATGCTTACATCCTGTATCACTATGTGGACATTCCGTTTTTGTCTTTGTGTATATCTGATCCGTTTCAGAGGCTTCGGCCCAATGGCTGTATGGATTGGAATGTTTGCCGACTGGACTGTGCGGGAATCGTATTTTCTCTTCGCTTCCACAGTAGGAAATGGCTGAAGCATAAGGTAGTATAACAAGGTGGTATAGCCATGAAATGCGTTGACTTTTACTGCTCAAAATTATATAATGATTCTCGGAAATAATTCTGGAAAAGCATTACAGGAAGTCAGGTGAAATTCCTGCGCAAGTCCGTTACTGCAACAGCCAGATACTGTCTGCTTTTCATTGTATATAAAATATGATCTGCGGCAACCAGAGGATATTTCGGGAAAAAAACTTTCAGGAGGGATTTTGTTGCATTCACAGAAATCCTCCTTTTTATGTAGATGTTATATAAATGACATTATAGTAATCTGCAGACAGGATGTGACAACAATGCAGCAAAGGAGATATCATGAAAAACGGACTGGAAGATTACTACGTGATACGTGGCAATAAAAAATGAGGTTTGGCTATACAACAGGCTCCTGCGCAGCAGCTGCATAAGGGTGCTGCAGAGATCCTGCTGGGTGGTGTCATGCAGAAGGCTGTCACCTTGATGACTCCTAAGGGAATCCTGCTTACACTGGAACTGAAAAGATATCCGAATTGAAGAGGATAGAGTGACCTGTGCAATTCAGAAGGATGCAGGAGATGATCCGGATACTACAAACGGAATACTGGTTTTTATGCCACAGTGCAGAAGACAAAAGAACCGGGAATCATCCTTGACGGAGGCGTTGGCGTCGGAAGGGTAACAAAAGCCGGACTTTCCCAGAAAATCAGGGGAAGCAGCTATTAATCCTGTGCCAAAAGGCCATGATTTTGCGTGAAGCCACAGAAATCGCTGAGAAATATGATTATGAGGGTGGTCTGAAAATCATCATCTCCGTTCCTGAAGGTGTGGAAATTGCAAAGAAAACCTTTAATCCCCGTCTGGGAATTGTGGGAGGAATTTCAATTCTGGGAACTTCCGGGATTGTAGAACCTATGAGCGAAGCTGCTCTTGTACAAGTATCAATGTAGAGATGAAGCAGCATTTTTCCCAGGGAGAAGAATATCTTCTGGTAACACCGGGAGTACGGGGCAGATTATCTGCGGGAGCATATGGATCTCCCCTTATGAAAAAATATCAAATGCAGCAATTATGTAGGGGAAACCATTGATATGGCCATTGATATGGGAGTTAAGGGGAATCCTTTTCATTGCTCATATCGGAAAGTTTGTAAAAAGTTGCAGCAGGAATCATGAATACCCATTCCCACAGTGCAGATGCCAGGATGGAAGTGCTGGCATCCAATGCGATCGGGCAGGAGCATCGTTGGAGTGTGCAAAGGAAATCCTGAATGCATCTACTACAGATGAAGCAATAGACATTCTGGAAAAATATCAGATACTTCAGAAGACCATGAAAGAGATCCTGGACAGGATCCAGTTTTATTTAAATCACAGATCCTATGAGCAGATCCTTCTGGGGGCAGTGATTTTTAATAATACTTATGGGTATCTGGGGCAGACTACTAGATGCAGAGAAGCTGATAAAGCTGATCAATGCACAGAATGATGAGGCACAGTATCTATCATAAAGGCGATTTTAACCGAATCAAGTAAGTCCCCTGCTTCAATTGCGAAAAGCAATAAGCAGTGGGTGGGGACTTGCTTGTATCAGGAGGAGTGCAAGCTCCTTCTGATAAACTGCGAAGCAGTTATTTGGTTATGAGCAAGTAGCGAAGCGGATTGTGAACATCCGCTTGAATGGATTTTGACTCACAACTGTGAAAGTATTGAACAGTTGAAATAAATTATAATAAGGAGAATGATGTGATTATGGTACATTTCGTAGGAGCAGGTCCGGGAGCACCGGATCTTATCACAGTAAGAGGAAAACAGTATCTGGAGGAAGCAGATGTGGTGATCTATGCAGGATCACTGGTAAATCCAAAGCTTCTGGAATATACAAAGGACATCTGCACCATCTACAACAGTGCAAAATGACACTGGAGGAAGTGATCCATGTGATCGAGGAAGGCGGAAGCAGAGGGAAAGACAACTGTCCGCCTTCATACCGGAAGATCCATGTATTTACGGTGCAATCCGTGAACAGATGGATATTCTGGATGAGAAAAATATCACTTATGATTACTGTCCGGGTGTCAGTGCATTCTGCGGTGCTGCAAAAGTGCCCTGAATCTGGAATATACTCTGCCGGATATTTCTCAGAGTGTGATCATTACACGAATGGAAGGCAGAACTCCGGTTCCGTCAAGGAAAGCATTCAGTCATTTTGCGGCTCATCAGGCAACTATGGTTTGTATTGGCTTAAGTACAGGAATGCTGGAAGAGCTGAGCAGACGTCTTATTGAAGGCGGTTATACAGCAGATACACCAGCAGCCATTGTATATAAGGCAACCTGGCCGGAACAGAAGACCTTCGTCTGCACAGTGGGAACACTGGCAAAAACGGTTGCAGAAAATAATATTACAAAAAAACTGCTCTGATGATCATCGGAGATACAGTTGCAGCAGCACACCATGACCGCTCCAAGCTGTATGATCCGGAGTTACTACAGAATTTCGTGAGGCTGTGAAATCAAAAACACATCACTCATAGAATCTGGTAACCTTAAGGAATTGCTATCGTTTATGAGATTACTGTAAACAGGAGAAAGAGAAGGCGAATATAACAGTGAAGGTTGCACTTATATGCTTCAGCCTTACCGGTCAGCAGACCGGGGAGAGATTATGCCGGGGTCTGGAAGCTGCCGGTATGACAGCAGAACTGGATAAAAAAAAGTAAATATCTTCTGGATTCTATTCAGATCAGTACCTCTGCATGGGCAGGAGAGAAATTTTCTTGATTCAGATGCACTGATCTTTATCGGTGCCACCGGAATTGCCGTCCGCAACATTGCGCCTTATGTAGCGTCAAAGAAGTCAGACCCTGCGGTGCTGGTCGTAGATGAGTGTGGAAAGTTTGTCATTTCCCTTCTGTCAGGACATCTGGGCGGTGCCAATGAACTGGCGCTAAAAACAGCAGAAATTTTGGAAGCAATACCAGTGGTCACAACAGCCACAGACCTGCATCACCGTTTTGCAGTAGATGTTTTTGCAAAGAAAAAACAATTGCAATATCTTTAACATGAAA
>VOFJ01003583.1_pt1 | contig 19217 bp, 31 predicted proteins | sample 5384081 | NCBI WGS metagenome assembly VOFJ01 (sample SAMN12384729, study PRJNA508395) | human gut metagenome | isolation source: healthy gut I | host: Homo sapiens
AAAGCTATGCATGTTTCATTGCTTGCATACTGTTCTTGTAAATAGTAATTGTTCCTTTTCTTGTTGAATTTGGCTCTTTGATATTGTTGAGTCTCCCCTGCCTAGCATAATATATGCTTCCTGGATTTATAGAAAAATTATGTACTTTCTACCTGTCGCTTTAGCTCCAGAGCAATCACTTTGCCTGTTATTATTTTCAAGCTTAGTGGGAATACCATGGGTGGAAGAAGTCCCAAGTTATAGAAGAAAGAACAAAGTGTCCTAGAATCAATGTTTATAATCATTTCTTCACGTGAGATGTAATTGGTATCGTATAATGTAATTCAAGCTTCATGTTCCATTGTTATAAGGACCAGATAAATCTTAATAATTTTTAACGGTTAACTCCTGGCTACTATAATGAGCCAAATCATTTCTTCCAAAGCAATGTCCTCATCGTCTATCTGGAATATCTTCATTATAAGAATATTGATCGACCACTTGTAGATGTGCTTTGGCGGCAGCGTCGGCATATACCACGGCTTCAATCAAAGAGTTGGAAGCCAGGCGGTTACCGCCGTGCAGTCCTGTGCAAGAACACTCTCCTACTGCGTAGAGGCGCTCGATAGAAGACTGTCCGTTCAGGTCTACCAGGATACCGCCGCAGAGATAGTGGGCGGCCGGAGCTACCGGAATGTAATCTTTGGTGATGTCGATGCCCAGGCTGAGGCATTTCTCGTAAATATTGGGAAAGTGCTTCTTTGTCTCTTCCGGGTCTTTGTGGGTGACGTCGAGATAAACATGGTCATCACCCCGATTTTTCATTTCGTTGTCAATGGCACGGGCTACGATATCGCGCGGAGCGAGTGAAAGACGAGGATCGTATTTCTGCATGAACTCCTTGCCGTCCATTGTACGGAGTACGCCACCGTAGCCGCGCATTGCTTCCGTAATCAGGAAAGAAGGACGGTCACCCGGATGATAAAGGGCGGTGGGGTGGAACTGTACAAATTCCATATCTTTCACCGTACCTTTGGCACGGTAAACCATGGCGATACCGTCTCCCGTAGCGACTAGCGGGTTAGTGGTTGTTTTATAAACAGCTCCTACTCCACCGGTAGCCATAAGCGTCACTTTAGCAAGATAGGTATCTACTTTTCCCGTTTTCGGATCGAGGATATAAGCACCATAGCATTTGATGTCCGGTGTCTGGCGGGTAACGGTTACTCCCAGATGATGTTGGGTCAGTATTTCAACGGCAAACTGGTTTTCGATCACCTCGATGTTCGGATGCCTTTGCACGGCTTTGATCAGGCTGTCCTGAATTTCTGCTCCCGTATTGTCTTTATGGTGAAGAATACGGAATTCAGAATGTCCGCCTTCGCGGTGCAAGTCAAATTCGCCTTTCTCGTTTTTGTCAAAATCCACTCCCCACTTAATCAGTTCTTCAATTTGCGCGGGCGCTTCGCGCACTACTTTTTCTACTGCGGCACGGTCGCTGATCCAGTCGCCGGCAATCATGGTGTCTTCAATGTGTTTGTCGAAATTGTCTACCAGAAGGTTGGTCACAGAGGCTACCCCACCCTGGGCGAAGTACGTATTGGCTTCTTCCAGCCCACTTTTACAGATAAGAGCAACTTTACCTTTGTGCGCCACTTTCAGTGCAAAACTCATACCGGCAATTCCGGAGCCGATCACGAGGAAATCGAATTTTCTTACCATAATTTTGTTATTTCTCACCGCAAAGCTACAAAATAAGTTACTTCGTTGTACTTTTCGTTGTCACTAATTCATAAATTTGCTACCTTGCACGCAAAAATCTGACAAAATGAATCGAATTTTTCATGCCCGCATCGCCTGGTACCAGTATTTCCTCTTGGCAGTGCTTACTGTAAATGCCGTCGGCGCTTTGTGGTGTAAATATATCTTGCCGGCAGTGCTACTAATGCTCCTGCTTATTGTAGTCATCGAACAGATTATTCATACGGTTTATACCGTATCTACCGATGGACTTCTGGAGATATCCACCGGGCGTTTTATGCGTAAAAAAGTAATTCCTATTGCCGAAATCACCGCTATCCGGAAGTATCATTCCATGAAATTCGGAAAGTTTTCGGTGACGAATTATGTCTTGATAGAGTATGGAAACGGGAAGTTTGCTTCGGTGATGCCTGTCAAGGAACGTGAATTTGTGGAGTTGATTAAAAAGAGAATGGAACAATAAATTTTATACCTATGAAATACCAAGTCATTATCATCGGTGGCGGTCCCGCAGGATATACAGCCGCCGAAGCTGCCGGCAAAGCCGGTTTGAGCGTACTCCTTATCGAGAAGAACAATCTGGGAGGTGTCTGCCTGAATGAAGGATGCATCCCGACGAAAACGCTGTTGTATTCGGCAAAGACTTACGACAGTGCACGTCATGCCTCGAAATATGCGGTGAATGTCTCCGAAGTCTCTTTTGACTTGCCGAAGATCATTGCCCGCAAAAAGTAAAGTGGTTGCGCAAACTGGTATTGGGTGTAAAGGCAAAGCTGACCTCCAATAATGTCGCGATGGTGACAGGAGAGGCGCAGATCATAGATAAAAATACGGTTCGCTGTGGCGAAGAGACATACAATGCGGAAAATCTGATTCTTTGTACAGGTTCCGAGACCTTTATTCCTCCTATTCCCGGAGTGGAAACGGTGAATTACTGGACGCACCGGGATGCGCTGGACAGTAAGGAACTGCCTGCTTCCCTTGCCATTGTAGGCGGTGGCGTGATCGGTATGGAGTTTGCGTCGTTCTTCAATAGTTTCGGTGTGCAGGTGACGGTGATTGAGATGATGGACGAAATCCTGGGAGGAATGGATAAGGAACTGTCTGCATTGCTTCGTGCCGAATATGCGAAGCGGGGCATTAAATTCCTGCTCAGCACTAAAGTTGTCGCCTTATCACAGACGGAAGAAGGTGCGGTTGTTTCATATGAGAATGAAGAGGGAAACGGCAGTGTTATAGCAGAAAAACTATTGATGAGCGTCGGTCGCCGTCCTGTGACGAAAGGTTTCGGGCTCGAAAACCTGAATCTGGAGCAGACGGAGCGTGGTGCTATCAGAGTCAATGAAAAGATGCAGACTTCGCTGTCCGGCGTTTATGTCTGCGGTGATCTGACAGGTTTTTTTCTTTGCTCGCCCATACGGCTGTTCGTGAAGCGGAAGTTGCCGTACATTCCATCTTGGGAAAGGAAGATGCCATGAGTTATCGGGCTATCCCCGGCGTTGTTTATACGAATCCGGAGATTGCAGGAGTCGGAGAGACGGAAGAATCGGCCTCAGCAAAAGGAATTACTTATAAGGTGGTGAAACTTCCGATGGCTTATTCCGGTCGTTTTGTAGCAGAGAATGAAGGAGTGAACGGGGTTTGCAAAGTACTGCTGGATGAACAGGGGCGGGTGATTGGAGCGCACGTATTGGGTAACCCCGCTTCAGAGATTATCACTCTTGCGGGGACTGCCATTGAACTCGGACTGACGGCAGCGCAATGGAAAAAGATTGTTTTCCCACATCCCACGGTAGGAGAAATTTTCCGGGAAGCTCTATAAATGGATTCCGATATCTGGCATCAGTCATTGATGCGGGTATCTTACTTATAAATCGAATATATGATGAGAAAATATATAATCACTCCGGTCTTATTGGCAATAGTTTGTATGGTGATGTGTCGTTGTACATCCAATCGTAAAGCGTCAGTTGCTGCCAATGAATATTTGATTCAGGGCGAACTGGTAAATCTTCCTGACAGCATTGTGATCACTGTTGTACGAGGAAGACGGAAATATTCTCAACTGTGTCTTGAGAGATACGCTTATGAATGGGCAGTTCTCTTTCCGCGACACGGTTTCTACCACACGGAAAAATGCTGATTATGTCTGATAACCGGGGCTGCCCGGGTACATGGCTGGAAGTGTGGATCGCACCGGGGGAATACATCGAAATCAAGGGGGCAGGATAAAACTAGTGAAAACATGGGAAGTAGTAAGCGATGTGCCGGAACAGCAGGAAGAAAAATCGCTTTACGGCTTGCGCGATGCCAACAACAGAAAAGAATTGATGCAATACATGGCAGCGGAATATGACTGGCAACGGATGATGTTCATAGACCATCCGGGCGACCGGGAGTTTGAAAGTCAGGCGTGGCCAAGATAGATTCTATCCGGAAACTGTCCATGCCGTTGCAGCAGGAAATCTGGAAAAAGGAAATGGAATACATGGAAGAAGCTCCCCGTCTCCCCGGTGTGGATGGATAGATTATTGTTGTTTGCTTCCATGATGAAATATGAAACCATCATGCCTTATAAAGAAGAGGTGAAAAAACTCTATGCCCGAATGTCTGAAGCCGATAAACAAACAGGCGACGGACAGGAGATTACAGCCTATGTTTATCCTCCCGCTACCGTAGGAGTTGGAGATATGATGGTGGATGGAGACCTATATGATGCGAATGATTCTCTCCCGTCATATTTCCGAGTTCAAAGGAAAATTCATCTTACTCGATTTCTGAGTAGCGGGTGTGGTCCTTGCGTGGAGTCGATACCTGAAATGGAGAAGGTGATGGATCTGTACAAGGATAAAATGACTGTGATTAGTATTAGTGAGGACCCGAAAGCACGTTGGAAAGAGTATATCAAGATGAAAGGAATGGGCGGTAACCAGTGGAACGAACTTCGTAAAGGACGTACCGGTCTTGCCCTAAACTATCAGGTACGGGGAAATCCCTCATTATGTATTGATTGCCCCTGATGGAAAAATCCAGGATGTATGGTCCGGCTATGGCGCCGGTTCGCTTCTTGGACAGGTAGAGAAAAAACTTGAAATAGATAGAGGTAAGATACGATCATTTGTTGATGTCATAAACAGTGTTATATGAAAAAAAGTCTTTTGTTAGTCGCCCTTTCAGTTTGTTTGTTGCCACTTTGGGGACAACAGAATTTCTCCCGGATAGATTCGCTTATCAAGAAGATGCTTCCCGAAGCATCCGAAGTCGGCATATCCGTCTACGATCTGACGGCTAAGAAATCACTTTATAACTATCGTGCGGAGAAACTTTCACGTCCTGCCTCTACCATGAAGCTGTTGACGGCTATTACCGCACTTTCCCGCCCCGAAGCCAACGAGCCTTTCCGCACGGAAGTATGGCACGATGGTGTGATAGAGCACGATACACTGCAAGGCAATCTGTATGTTGTCGGTGGATTCGATCCGGAATTTGACAGTTTGATGATGGATTCATTGATCGAAGAAGTAATCACCTTCCCTTTTTCGGTTATCAACGGACAGGTGTATGGCGATGTTTCGATGAAAGATTCCCTTTATTGGGGCAGCGGATGGGCGTGGGACGATACACCTGCGGGTTATCAGCCTTATCTCTCTCCGCTGATGTTCTGCAAGGGGACTGTACAGGTTTCCGTAGTTCCATCCACGGTGCAGGGCGATACGGTAAGTGTTTCCTGCCAGCCTCTGTCTTCCTATTATACAGTGACGAATCAGACGAAAACACGTACCTCTTCTGCCGGGAAATTCTCTTTCACAAGAGACTGGCTGACGAATGGAAACAACCTCCTTATTTCGGGTAATGTCACTTCGATTCGAAAAGATGATGTCAACATCTATGATTCTCCCCGTTTCTTTATGCACACTTTCCTCGAGCGTCTTCGGGGGAAAGGTATCACGGCTCCCCAGTCGTATGGCTTTGCCGAATTACCTCGCGACAGTGTGAGAGTAGAGCGTATGGCTTGCTGGAACACTTCTGTGCAGAAAGTGCTTGAACCAACTGATGAAAGAGAGCGATAATCTGAATGCCGAAGCATTCCTCTGCCGCCTTGGCGCGCAGGCGACGGGAAAAAACAAGTGGCGGCCGAAGATGGTATTGTCGAAATAATGAAGCTGATCCGCCGCTTGGGGCATGACCCGAAAGACTATAAGATTGCCGACGGTTGCGGACTGTCCAATTATAATTACCTCTCTCCTGCCCTGCTGGTGGACTTTCTAAAATATGCGTACTCGCAAACAGAAGTGTTTCAGATGTTGTATAAATCACTTCCCGTTGGTGGGGTGGACGGAACTTTGAAATTCCGGATGAAAAGTACTCCTGCCTTTCGGAATGTTCATGCCAAAACGGGCTCGTTCACAGCTATCAATACACTTGCCGGCTATCTGAAGATGAAGAACGGACATGAAGTGGCTTTTGCCATAATGAATCAGAATGTGCTTTCGGCAGCCAGGGCCAGGGCGTTCCAGGATAAGGTTTGCGAGGTGATTATTGGGAAATAGGCTGATATGAATACATTAGCCCGTACAACCAAAGTGGAATTCCGTTGTTGAATCCAATTTCTATGTTGTCAAGGGGCAGGTACTATTTTCCATGGAGGGCTCTTTATTGATTCCTCTATAAAAAGACAATTGTATTCTCTAATAAACAAAAATAATCGTAGGATTTTTGTTTACCAGAGAATACAATTATACTTATTTTGAATCGAATACTGTAAATTCTATATTCTATTTATTATATTTACTTTGAGTATTCAGCCCAATTAGTATTCTTCATATCACCGCTCTTGGCCAGTTCTGCGTGCATGCCGAGTGCGGCCTGGATAGCGTGTGGAGTCTGTGCTTTGCCACCGGCCAGTTTGAGGTAATCCCAGAGAAGCTGTTTATAGTCGGGATGCGCACAGTTTTCGATGATGGCCTGTGCACGTTCCTTCGGGCTCTTGCCACGCAGGTCGGCTACACCTTGTTCGGTGATAACGATATTCACGGAGTGTTCGCTGTGGTCGAGATGAGAAACCATTGGCACGATAGCGCTGATCTTACCTTCTTTGGCCACAGACGGACAAGTGAAGATAGAGATGTAAGCATTGCGGGTAAAGTCGCCCGAACCACCGATACCGTTCATCATCTTCGTACCGCCGATATGAGTTGAGTTTACGTTGCCGTACAGGTCGACTTCGATGCGGTATTGATAGAAATAACACCGAGACGGCGTACTACTTCCGGGTTGTTTGAGATTTCCGACGGGCGGAGAACCAGCTTGTCGCGGAAGAAATCCATATCATTGTAGATGCCTTCCAGACAGTCATTTGTAACAGTCAGCGAACAGGCGCTGCCGAATTTGATACGTCCTTCACGAATCAATCCGATCACGGAGTTCTGAATAACTTCAGTGTACATTTCAAATGCGGGAATCGTCTTGTCACGTCCCAGCGCACCGAGTACGGCGTTAGCGATGTTTCCTACGCCCGACTGCAACGGCAGGAAGGTCGACGGGATAATACCGCGCTTCATGTCGGCTGCGAGGAAGTCGGCAACATTCTGGCCGATCTTGTCAGTCAACGGATCAGCGGCGGCGAAAGAACGCGCTTCGTCCGGCCAGTTGGTTTCCACTACGCCTACGATCTTTTTCGGGTCTACCTGAATGTAAGGCAGTCCGATGCGGTCGCTTGGCTTGTAGATAGGATTTCGCGGCGGTAAGGCGGGTCGAGTGGTTCGTATACATCGTGCATACCCATGCCGGATTTGCTGTGCGCGCTGTTCAGCTCAACGATGATCTGGTCTGCCAACGGCAGATAGTCGGAGAGATACCACCGGCGGCAGTCAGATAAATCTTTCCGTCCGGAGTCACTTCGCAGGCTTCGATGATGGCTACGTTCACTTTGCCCATGAACCCATAGCGCACTTCCTGTGCCATTTGTGAGAGGTGTATGTCGTTGTAGGCAATTTCTCCGTTATTGACAGCTTTGCGGAAATCGGAATTGGTGGTGTAAGGAGCACGGTAGCGAATGGCCTTTGCACGAGACATGACGCCGTCGCAAGATTCTCCGGTAGAAGCACCTGTAAAAGATACCTACCTGAAAAGGGTTGCCTTTGGCATGTTCCGCTTCTGCTATTTTTGCTAGCTCAGCTGTAACAGCCTTTGCAGTTCCGGCGGGAGTAAATCCGCTCAGGCCGATATTGTAGCCATGTTTGATAAGGCTTGCAGCTTCTGCTGCTGAAATACGATTGAATGACATAAATAGTACAATTTCGCGTTAAATGCGGTTGATATTTAGTTGGTTAATAATTCGCTTATCGCTTAATCAGGGCGGAACCTGATTTCGTAATGCTCAATGATTTCTCACCCCAGATAATAGCGCGGCGGGCTTCTTACCTACGGAATGGATGGAGAATAGCGCGCCGGTCTTGGTCGCTGTCAGGTTCCGGATGGTTATAGTGGGAACCTTGCTTCGCGTTTCGTTTATCTTGTGCGGAACTGTTTGCTATGGAGGCAGCTACAGATACTTCTTCTTTTTGCTTTTTCTTTGGCGCCGGTGTCGGCATCTTCTTTGATGTCGGCGTCGGCTTGGGAGCCGGTTGTTCTATGGGTATGGGCTGGAGCAGTTCGTCCATAGTCCTGCTGCCTCTCCCCCAGAATTCGGGTATGGGAATAGCATCAGGATCTACTTCGACCGGAGACGGTGCAGGCGGGACGGGGCGTTTATTCTTAGCCTTTTTCGACTTGCTATTCTTGCTCACCTCTTTGAATATTCCCACAAGAATGACACCTGCTATCAAGAGAAATTTCAAAAAATCTTCCATTGTGTTTCACTGCTAATTAGTTATCTGCCAAAGTTACGCATTTTATCTGGTTTGAGCTAACATTTTGTTATGAAAAAAGGGCAGCTTCACAGCTCCCCTTAATTTTTTTAACCTAAACCTTAACTATGAAAAAATCTAATGTTTCTTTCATTGCACAAATGTGAAAAATAAAATTAAATTTGGCAAGCATACCCCGTAAAAAAATGTTTATTTCATTAACATTAATTATCAGAATAATGCCTGAACTACAAGTTTTTTGCGTTATTTTCGATACCATTTTACCGCTTATTGAAAGCGAAGCCGTATCTTTGCAGCCAAATTTAAAACAGGATTTGAATATGAACGAATTAACGGGAGCGGACTTTAAATCCGCAACTGCTGATGACAACAAAAAGTTGTTTATCGAGACCTACGGCTGCCAGATGAACGTGGCCGACAGTGAGGTGATCGCTTCGGTGATGCAGATGGCGGGTTACTCCGTAGCGGAAACGCTGGAAGAGGCCGACGCAGTGTTTATGAATACCTGCTCTATCCGTGACAATGCGGAGCAGAAGATTCTGAACCGCCTGGAGTTTTTCCACTCGCTGAAGAAAAAGAAGAAGCATCTGATTGTAGGTGTACTGGGCTGTATGGCCGAACGGGTGAAGGATGATCTGATTACGAACCATCATGTCGATCTTGTGGTCGGTCCGGACGCTTACTTGACGTTGCCTGATCTGATTGCCGCCGTAGAAGCCGGCGAGAAGGCGATCAACGTAGACCTTTCCACCACCGAAACTTACCGTGATGTGATTCCTTCGCGTATCTGCGGCAACCACATCTCCGGATTTGTATCTATCATGCGCGGATGTAACAACTTCTGTACCTATTGTATCGTGCCCTACACACGCGGACGCGAACGCAGCCGTGACGTGGAAAGTATCCTCAACGAAGTATCGGACTTGGGGCCAAAAGGCTACAAGGAAGTTACACTTCTGGGGCAGAATGTCAATTCCTACCGGTTCGAGAAGCCGACAGGCGAAGTGGTTACTTTCCCGATGCTGCTCCGTACAGTGGCCGAAGCTGCTCCGGGAGTGCGTATCCGTTTCACGACCTCCCATCCGAAGGATATGAGCGATGAAACGCTTGAAGTGATCGCCCAGGTTCCCAATGTGTGCAAGCATATCCACCTCCCCGTGCAGAGCGGCAGCTCCCGCGCATCTTGAAACTGATGAACCGCAAATATACCCGAGAATGGTATCTGGACCGTGTAGCCGCTATCAAGCGTATCATTCCCGATTGCGGACTGACAACGGATATCTTCTCCGGTTTCCACTCCGAAACGGAAGAAGACCATCAGCTCTCGCTCTCCTGATGGAGGAATGTGGCTACGATGCTGCTTTATGTTCAAATATTCCGAACGTCCGGGGACGTATGCGTCGAAGCATCTTGAAGACAATGTGCCCGAAGATGTGAAAGTTCGCCGTCTGAATGAGATTATCGCTTTGCAGAACCGCCTGTCGGCTGAGTCCAATCAACGTTGCATCGGCAAGACTTACGAAGTGCTTGTAGAAGGCGTCTCCAAGCGTTCGCGCGACCAACTGTTCGGTCGCACGGAGCAAAATCGCGTGGTGGTGTTCGATAGGGGCACGCATCGTATCGGCGATTTTGTCAACGTGCGGGTGACGGAAGCCAGTTCGGCTACGCTGAAAGGGGAAGAAATTCTGATTTCGGGACCACAGAGGACACGGAGGATCTTTTTTCTTCCTTGAAACTCTGTGTCTTCTGCATTCTTTTTGTGGCATAAAACTTACATCATCATGTGTCTCCTGATGGAGAATTTCACAATCGCCATCGCATTGATGGACGCGGAATGGAATATCCATCGGCTCATGATGAGTATTATAGCTCACGAGCTTGAGATACCCTTCTTTTTCCGAACGATTCACGTACTTCACCGCCAGATACTCGTCTCCGTCAATCATAAACGACACCAGGTATATTTCCCCGTAAATCACGTTGTCGAAACTGCTAATTTCCTTGTATCCGATAATATCTCCCGATTTCAGTATGGGATACATGCTGTCTCCGTTGACGTAGACCGCCCCGTCGCAGACGGAAATATTGGGAATCCATATCTTCCCCAGTGCATATTGCTGTTTGTTGGTGAATAATGTTTTCAGGTTCGCCGCCGCCGTAATATCGTATAATGTCACGCTACGGTCGTCTATTGGTTCGGGCGTTTTCGGATTGTGTATAATTTCGACTTCTCCCTGTACCAGCTCGCTTTGGCAAAATCTCGTCTGATGTTTGCGGATTTCCTTTTTCCCAATAATAGCCAGTTATAGTCCACCTTGTCTCCGAATTTGTCCAAGCAGCAGAGGAAATCAATACTGTTTCGTGCTCCCCAATTGGTAACTGTTGCTCTCGAAACTTCCAGGTATTCAGCTAGTTCGCTGTCTCTCTTTAAGTTCAATGCCTGTTTGGCACGCTTGATGATACCTAATACATCCAAATTTGTATCCATTCTGTTTTTTATTTAAAAGACTAATCTAAATGGCAGCTATAAAAATGGCTGCCTCAAAAATATGTTTTTCACTATATGTTTATAATCAATGATTTTGAAATAGTTGAGATTTAATATTGAAAATTGCTATTTTGTTTTATTTATGAAAAATATTCTATCTTTGTCCCATTGATTAATAGAAAACGTTTCAAAAAAATATAAATTAAAAACGGATATGCCATGCAATACTTCAAGAAAAACACAAAAAGACTTGAAATTTTTCATCCGCCACCTGCGGAAATGCTTACTGATGCCTGTTAACAGCTATTCTCTCAAGTGTTAATAGCTATTTTCTAACCATTAATATCTGAAACGCCAGATGTTAATACCTGGCAATAGGATAACAAAAGGATAACATATTGTATACGAATACTCCGTATTTGAATGATTACAGACCTGACTGATAAAAACTAGCATTTATAATTTATAATTGGATAACAAAATGAAAAGCTCTCAAAGTGAAACAAACACTGTGCGTTTGCGGATGTTGCAAACGCTCTCTTCCGGCAAGTGCCTTTTATATCAATAAAAAACCGGCCTTCCCGGCAACTACTGTAAGGAATGTCGTAAAACTGTCAGCCGGAACTACCGGAAGAACGAGAAACGTCCCTTGCATGCGACAGGGAAAGCAATTATCCGGTAATAACCTCTACGGAAAATCCCACGTTGCGACGGGAACTTATTCTGCATGCCCTTGAAACCGTAGCTGCCAGCATTGAACGGAAAAGGCGGAAAGTCCGTGAATCGGAATTTGAATCCGAATCAGGTTCTGAATTCCAATCCGAATCAGTCTTTGAATTGGAATTAGAATTAAAATCAGGATCAAAAAATTAGAATTGGCAGACTGATTTATAAAAAACAATTTATATCATGGGACGAATAAAACAAGGGCTTGACTATTTCCCTTTGAATACCGATTTTATGCACGACCGATGTCGTACGCCGTGTGATGAAGCGTGAAGGCGATTCCGCCTTCACGATCCTGCTCTATACCCTGTCTTATCTATATTCGGGCGAGGGTTATTATATTCATGTCGATGATGACTTCTATGACGAACTCTCCGACCAGCCTCTTCAGCACGGATAACGATAGTGTCCGCCGGGTGCTTCGTCTGTTTGTGGAGTACGGTTTGCTTCGATTCCTCTCTCTACGAACGTTACGGCATCCTGACTTCCGCCGACATCCAGCGGCAGTATCTTTTCATCACCAAGCGGCGTAGCAGTGCGCTGATATTTCTCCGGACTACTGTCTGCTGCCGGATGAGGAAACCGTACCTCCACCGTTCTTCCAGATGGTGTTGCATTCTTTAGGAAACGGAAGCGTTAAACGGGATATTGATAACGCAACCCCTCGATACTGTAACAGAATCCCCGGATTCTGCAACAAAAAGCAACCTTCATACAAAAAAAAAAAAGAAAAAAATAAAAATAAATCAAAACAAAGTAAACCACCTCCCTAACCCTCCTTTGCCCAAAGGAGGGATGAGGGAGAAGAAGGAGGAGATTTTTTAACAGAAAACCGGCGAAGAAGAAACATGGACAAGTCGGATATTGACCGGATGCAAGCTCCATGCGACGGACACCCGCGCAACCTTTCCGGACTATTGGATAACCTTCGCCTTTATCATATTCCTCCCTCTGAACAGTATGCAATCGTACTGAAAAGTAATTACGGAGAAATCGGTGGTAAGGTTTGGAAGGGTTTCGGTGTCATTCGGGGGCAATGCCGGAAAGATCAAACTGCCCGGTCATTATTTGTTGAGTGTCCTGAATAACTGAATTAATAAGGGTTATGATGCTGCTGCGTTGTGTAATATGTTGTAAATTAGTGATATAACAACAACTTCTTATATTAACGAATTTATTAACGCACACTTTTAAAATCTCTTGCACAGACAGAAATAAGGTCTTATATTTGCATTGTCGATAAGCTTAAAGACACAGACAAACTAGAATTATTAACGACTAAAAACTATTACAATTATGCCAGTATTGTACAAACCCTTCCAGTCAACTCTGGAAGACAAAAAATCACAAAAAACTCTTCTACCCCCGAGTGATGTACGTTCGGGAAACGTAGATTCCGCACAACTTTCGAAAGAGATAGCAGCCTACTCTTCCCTCTCTCCGGGTGACGTGAAAAAACACACTCGACAACCTGGTGACGGTGATGGGGCAACACTTGCAATCTTCGGAAAGCGTGTCGTGGACGGTTTGGTACCTTCCGTATGGTGATGGTGGCTCGTGGCAAAGGTGTGGAAACCTCTGACGAAGTGTCGGCTGCGCAAGCTCTTACCGTCCGTTTTCCCCACCCAACTTCACCAAGAACCCCGATCGGACTACCGCTACCCGCTCTTTGGTGACCGGTGCGAAGTGTGTGCGCTTCGACCGTACAGACACTCCGGCTTCCGGCAGTGGAAATACAAATAAGCCGGGTGGCGGCGATGGTGGCGAAGGAGGTGGTGAGGAAGCACCGGACCCGACAGTATAACCTTTCGTCACAACACAAAATATAAGAACGAACGACTAAACTAAATCGGAAACTTAACTAACTAGTAATCACTTATTCACATGAGAATTATCAATTTGATCGTGGTGCATTGTACCGCCACGCAGGGGAATCGTACGCTTTCTCCGGAGGCTTTGGACCTGATGCACCGCCGCCGTGGTTTCAACGGAACAGGCTATCACTACTACATCCGCAAAGACGGAACGGTGCATCTTACCCGCCCTGTCGAACGCATCGGTGCACACGCAAAAGGTTTTAATGCCAGCAGTATCGGAATCTGCTATGAAGGCGGTCTGGACTGTCGGGGACGCCCGGCAGACACCCGGACGCCGGAACAGCGTGCTACGCTTCGGCTGCTGATTCATCAGCTGCTGGAGGTATTCCCCGGCTGCCGGGTGTGCGGGCATCGGGATCTCTCGCCGGACAGGAACGGTAATGGAGAGATAGAACCGGAAGAGTGGATGAAGGCGTGTCCGTGCTTTGATGCCGAGCAGGAATTTAAAGAATTTGCGGCAGAAGACACGGAAGAAACACAGAGTAAACTAAACTATTTAAAGAACAAGAAAGGAGGTAAATGATGGCAATGAAGAAATCAGTATGGGATATGATCCTGAAGGTGGTTATCGCGGTAGCGTCGGCTTTGGCAGGCGTATTAGGCGCTAATGCGATGAATTTGTAAGAGAGAAATGCTGAATAATCCCACTATGCAAAATTGTGCGCGCCAGTTTGGCATGGCGGGGCTTTGTAGAATTATCCAATAGTGAATTATAACAATAAACACAATGACTAAACGAATTTATATTCATCTTATTAGCAGTATTTTGGGGATTGGGACTGCAGGCGCAAACCGTAGAAAAAAGATGGTACCTATTATTGTGACGCAATACCAGTGACATTCGACATTGGAAAAATGATATTTACGGATGTACGCGATACACGGAAAGTGCCACCTTGGTATAATAGCTTCATTTACATGCCTAAAGGGAGCAGCCATTATCAGAAGACTCAAGGGAATGCCGTTTTTATCGGATGGAGATTCCGGCTTCGGGAAATGTAATTGTCCATAACTGGAACTCACGCATGGGATTTAGTTCCTTGTTTGTATATCGACTCCTTTCTGAACTTCAGCCAGACAGTGATGTAAACATAGAAGAGGTCGAAATTTTTGAAGAGGGAGACTTTATGTCCCCGGATTTTGATCCGGAGAAGCTTGGTATCCCTGAAGGTGCTTCTCATGGACTTGCTTATGTCCATTTGAAAAAATTTACCTGCCGGCACCTATTTTATTATTACTGCAGGATATAAATACATGAATGGTTCTGTTCCCAATGGAGAACTGGGAATAACTATTATAGCCGATTTATCACCTGGCATTCCTGATGAACCGGAAATTCTGCCGGAGGAACCGGATAATAGCCCGGTATGGTACCAATACGATCAGTCGGGTAATCGAATTAAAACTAATAAGAAATAGCAATATATATGAAAAATATGATACAAAGATTCATTATTTTAATAATCGCCTCACTGACGGCCCTTTCTGCAAAAGCGCAGGGCGCAACAACATTAGAAGGTGGTAATGACTACGCTAATACGGGGTACGAAGTAGGTGAAATACCTATTCAATACGCCCTTACTCCCACGGGATGCTGTTACCTATCAGGTGGCAATCGATATTCATCCTGATCCGGAAGACTTTTTCACCCCCGTTTGTCGTTCTGTTACAATAGCCAACAACGTGAAAGCGCATTGGGGTATGGGTGGAATATCAGTGGGCTCTCCGGTATCACCCACGTGGCTGGAACAATCTATTATGATGGAAAATCATCTCCTCTCTCTTTGAACGAAGATAAGTTGATGTTGGATGGTATCCGCTTGTTAAAAACTGGTACGAATAGTTGGCAAAGCGAACAGGGATTCGTGAAAGTGAAAAAATTGGCGAACGGTTCATTGCAAGGCTCGTTATCCAGATGGAAACATCGCTTTGTTTGAAGCCTTTGCGCAAGCTCCTTTCAGCTACGTGATGACTTCATATACGAACCGTAAAGGTAGAACTATTAAATATGACTATACTCAGGTTGATAATTTACCTTATATTCGTAAGATTCTGTATGGAGAAAATTTGGAAGCGTATATAATGATTCCATAGTATTTACCTATCGCAATGTGACTGATGACATCACACGCTATGTTGATGGAAAAGCATTTAAATATAGTCGTTTACTGGAAAAAGTGGAATCTTTTTATAAAAGTACACTGTGGCGGCGTTATCTGCTTTCTTATCAAAATAGAGGCGTGGATCTGCCGGTACAATTGGATTGCGAGACAGAAAGCGGCAAATTAACTCCTCTGCGTTTCAAGTACGGAGATGGAAGGAGCATTGAGTTTCTTAGTGGGCGTACTATTTATTTACAGAAGTATTTTCCGAATTCTGTTCAGGGGAGCCAATTCTCACAGGTCACTTGCCTTGTCACGTGGAAAGTTTAGCCGGGCGTCGAAAAGTGACGGTTTAATTTCGTATCCGGTGTTAGGTGAGTATAAAGAAGACCAGCATTTACTGGTATATAAAGATTTGTCGACTTCTCCCGTTTCTCCGTCATATTTACAGCAGGAAAAGGCTTTAAGCAATTGGAAGCGGTAGATGTGAATGGGGATGGATTGGAGGAACCGGTAAAAGTGAATTATGATGAAGATCGGTTGATGGTGTCTGTATATACAAATAATGTCGATCCTAATCGTCATTCGGATTATGTATACTCGGAATGGGATGGATATGTTCATGAACGGCAGGTACTTACCGGTGACTTTAATGGGGATGGAAAGGCAGAAGCTGCTGGCTATATCCACTTGCTATGACTCGAATAGAAAGAAATATCCGTCACGTGCCTTGCTGGTAGACTTGAATAGCCGTAAAGCGATTTATAATGGAACCTGTTTTGACTTTGCACTGTACCAAGCAGATAGTCGGGCATTGCATGCCGATCGACTGATTCCTATGGATTATAATGGTGATGGAAAAACGGATATCTGTCTGATCAACATAAACGGTCTTTATGTTTACGAGTTTACCGGTGATGGGTTCAGGCAACTGGCATACTCTAGTGCTATTAATATCATGCACTTCAATTTTTGAAAGCGGTACTATAAAGGACAGGGAACTGATGGTGGCTGATATGAACGGTGACGGGAATATGGATATTATTCTGGGGTCACGTCGTGTGCATTGTAAGGATGGGTTTAAACACTTCGGAGATGGAATTTGCCATGGTGCATGTGATAGTGAGAGTAATCTGAAAAGCGTTAGTGCGAGTGGATATAAACATTATGTACATCCCTACTCCGGTCCAGGAGTGTATGGTTGATCCGAGTGTACCCCAGCGTGACTTGGTGGTCTTTGACTGGAATGTGGAGAACGGCAAGCAGTGGAAGTTTCTGTTATCAACCGGCAACTCTTCCTACAGTTCCGCTAATCCTGGATTTAAAGTGCATACAGAGGAATTGTTCTACTGTTTTCACGAGACGGTTGGGCAGAACTTCATGTTGGTGGATGTGGATAGTGACGGCTTGCCGGATTTGCTGCGTAACGTGCGTGGGAAAATCTATCTTCACTTGAACGAGAATGGAAAAAATAAGTCAGAACTATAATATCCGTTCTGTTTTGCAAATGGATAATCTTTTCGGCGCAGTTTGCTATGGCTAATGTAGCGCAATCTTACTACTGGTCGGGCGGGCTTATCTGCGTGGACAATGAGAATCTCCATGTATATGATTATTCTCATAACGAGTCAGAGAACAGCGTATGTTACATGACCTAACCGATAGTTATGGAGTGACTTCGAACCACTATTATATGGATATAATGAAAGTTCCCGAAAGTCGCTATAAGGGTACTTTGAGTCCATCATTTGGGTATATTAGTTACCCACATGCGGTAATGACTCCTCATCTGTATGTTCCGTCATGGCTGAAAAAAAAAAAACAAAGGGAGGCGAGCAGGCTTTCGTGGGAATACTACAACTATACTCATGCCGTTTTCCACTGTACGGGGCTCGGATTCCGTGGTTTCGGAAAATTGAGACGGAAGACGTTATAAATAAACGTCTGATGACTTCCGTATTTGATCCGGAATTGTTAGGTGCGGAGATAAAAAGGAAACTCCCACTGATACAGTTGTACGTAAATATGTGTTGGAGAGGGCACAGGATAAAACGATCCTTCTGAAATTACAGAAAGAAACGGTGAAGAATGCTCTCAATGAAACGGAAAAAGTGACTAGGTATGAACATAATGGGGTATGGGCAGGTGGTTGCTGTATCCACTTCCTGTGGCGTCCTTAAGGAAACGAAATCGCATGGTTATGAGAATGTGAAAATAGTGATTTGTATCTATTGGGACTTCCGCTTTATTCCGTGACAAAGAACTTCCGTAATGATTCAACTGTTATCCAGGAAGTAAGAGTAGATTACGACGACCGTTATTGGCCTGTTTGTAGAACAAACTTTATCAATGGAAGTATCACTTCCCAAGAACGTTACGAGTATAACGACCGTTTGCAGCTAATCAAGCAGAAGCAATGCTCTTATGAGTCAACAGATACATTAGGATACACATTTATGTACTACCCTAACGGACGCCTGCTTAAAAAGACTAATGCCATGGGACTATCTATTGACTATACGTATGACCCTGCAACCGGACTTTTGCAAAAGCAGTTCTGACGCTAAAGGACGCATCACCCGCTACATCTATGATGCATGGGGACGTCTTATGGAAACCAGCTATCCTGACGGGAGTGCAGAAACAGCTATCAATTGCATGGAGCCAGGGAAAAGGACCCCGGACTGTATGTTGTAACCGCTACTGAGACCGGAAAACCCGTGACGAAAATGTATTATGACTTTCTCAAGCGTGAAGTGCGTACATCGCAGATTCGCTTTGATGAACGGGAAATGAAAATAGATAAGGTGTATAACCCCAAGACTGGCTTGTTGGAAAAAGAATCACTACCGACTAAGGATAGCGTGCCTTCACACTGGACCCACTTTTGTATACGACAAGTTCAACCGTCTTGCTTCGACCCGCCACGCCTCGGGGAAAATAGATTCCTGCGCCTATGGAATTTTGACGGACACTGTTCTAGAGAATGGTATTCGCCGCATTCGCAAAGTATGACGCTGCGGGACTGATGACGCAGGTTGCGGATAACGGGGAATTATTGACTATTACTACCGCCCTGACGGACAACCGATAGTAGCAGTAGTAAAGGCGAATCAGAAAGAAATACAGACCCGTTTCTACTACGATAAGTACGGTCGGCGCATTGCTATCAAAGACCCGAGTGCCGGAATCAGGCGTACAGCATACGACGCTGCCGGAAACATATGTAAGGAAACGGATGCTGATAGTCGTGAGATTGTGAAAGAGTACGATTGCTACGGGAGAATAACCAGGCAGACTACCCCTGACATGACAACGGTCTACACCTATGACAATACAGAGAACCTGCTGCTCTCGGCAGTGTCGAGCAATGGCAGTGGTATGTACAACGTTTACGACGGATATGGCAGGCTGG
>VOFJ01002993.1_pt1 | contig 19211 bp, 39 predicted proteins | sample 5384081 | NCBI WGS metagenome assembly VOFJ01 (sample SAMN12384729, study PRJNA508395) | human gut metagenome | isolation source: healthy gut I | host: Homo sapiens
TGAAAAAGCAGGTATGAAAAATATCTGCTTTTTATATGACTATTTATTTCTTATTTTGGGTATTTATGGTATAATATAAATACCTAAAATGAAAGAAGATGATTCCTATGAAGTACACTCCAACACAAGATTATTCTTTTTACTAGATGAAAACCATTATGTTTATGATCATGTTGAAAACGAAGATAGCTTACATATCTATATAAAATCTAAAGAACATGGTTGTAAATGTCCTATTTGTGGAAAAATGAGTACTAAACTTCATGCCACTTATAGGAGAAAATTTCAGGATACCCCTATTCGTTGCAAACAGACCTTTTTACATGCAAATGTATATAAATATGATTGTGAAAATCCAGACTGTGAATGCAAAGTTTTTATGGAGGATCTTCCGTTTGACAAAAGCCTCTCAAGTGCGGACAGATGCTCTGAATACATTAATTCTTGCCGTTTCGATGTATCTTAGTCATGAAGGGGCAAGCAAAGTACTGGCATTACTAAGGGTGTACAAGTCAGCAATGATACCATTCAACGTTTGTATGATCGAATCGAATTTATAGATAATCCAGATGTGGAAGCGATTGGTGTTGATGATGTTGCTATCCGAAAAGGCCAGACCTATGCCACTGCTATTTATGATCTAAAAGATCATCATTTAATTGCATTGCTTGATGGCCGAGATGGAATACCATTAAAAGAATGGTTGAAATCACATACAAAGGTACGACTTGTTGCAAGAGACAGGGCAAACGCATATGCTTCCGCAATCAACGAAATACTTCCAGAATGTATCCAGGTAGCTGACAAATTCCATTTATTGCAAAATCTCCTTGGTTACATGAAAAATATTTTCAAGGAAGAAATGCCACCCGCCTATATATTCAAAACGGAGAAATATCTGAAAAAGCACCAGAAAAAAAATATTAAAAGAGAAGACACCGGATTTCCCATTTCTTGACAGTCTGCATTACGATAATACTCCACCTGTAGATTGCAATGGAAATGAAGTGATTTATGATAACAAAAAGCATGATCTGAATTCACCACAGTATCAACATCAGAAAGAAAAGCGGAAAAAAAACAACAATTAATTCGGGAGATACAAGCTTATTGGAAAAAGCAGGAGAAGCCGCAGATAAAAAAAGAAGTAGCTGAAATTTTCGGAATCTCCTCTCTTACAGCAAAAAAATATATTTTTATGACGAAAGAGGCTATTGCTGCATTGGACCATCCTACGAATTACAAGAAACGGGATTCGTCTATGAATGCATGGCTCAATGTTATTTATAAAATGATGGCTGACGGTTTCAGTAACGAAATAATTTATTTTTACATCAAGCATCAAGAATCCTTTCATGATTCTGACCGCAAACTCGAAAATTATATTTATATTATTGGGAAAAAAATAATTTTCCAGACCGAGCCCTATTCAATAGAAAAACAACTATGGAATGGGTATTACCGCCAGAAGTGACTGTAATCAGCAGAGCAGATTTAACACTTAAATATATATTGACGTGTAATCCTAAAACAAAGCGAGATTCTGTCATTGAAAAATATATTGGTCAGATAAAAAGCAGTTATCCTGTTGTTACAAAAGTTGAAAAAAATGTTCAAAGAATTCCATTCCTTGCTAATGGGAAAAGATGAAGAAAAAAATTAGATGAATATCTTAGAAAATATAGCGAGAGCGAAATACAATCGTTTTGTAATGGAATAAAAAAGGATATCCTTCCGGTCAAGAATGCGATATCCTTCTCTATAAGTTCTGGATTTGTTGAAGGAAACAACAACAAATTCAAAGTCCTCAAACGTATTGTATACGGTAGAAGTGGATTAGTCAATCTAGAGAAAAAATGCAAGTTGGCTTTTATACATAAAAGTAAAGATTTTTCCCTCTCTGCGCTATTATAAAACAAGCTGGTATCGAATTGATACCAGCTAATGTTTCACTTTGTTATACCCAAAGTTCAGAAAGAACCAATTTCATGTCAGAACATGCCTTTTCTTTATATCTTTTGATGTAATTCAAAATATCTTCTATTAAACCTCTATAATTTTTTAACTCTTATAACTGTTTCCCGTTATGTCTGTGTATCAGGAATAAAAAATCCACCGATCACTCCGCCGATCACTCCGGCATAAACAGCAACACACATTACATTTGCTATACAGTCAATCAATGCAATTTTTCCGATTGCCGTGCAGAAGAACATTCCAACTATAAATGTTGTAACACTCCACAGCAATACATTTGCTGATAAAAATGTTCCGTCCTGTGCTTCCGCTCCAAATATTTTTCCTGTCATTTCCCATAAAAATTTCATATTCATTCCTCCCTCGTATATGAAACAACTTTCAAGAATGCCTCGGCATTCTTGCTACGAGGTTCGCGTCATGCAATTGCATGACATACTTACTGCGCACCTCTGATATCTTAGATGCTCTCACATCTTCATGTGGTGCACCATCTCTTTCTTTTTCTTCATGTACATTATAGAAACTGCATGTTAAATCAGTTTACAGAGAAATGCTAAATCTTTGTAAAAATGTACTCGTTCAGAGCCAGGCAGAATTATATAAAAGTGCAAATCATGCTTGCATGAATGAGCACTTTTATCATAATTCTATCTGGCGGATACGCCACACGTCACAACTGTTTTTTAGTTGGGGCGTTGGGCTCTGAACGGCTGACTACTGTATGATTAAGGTCTCAAATCCGGCTCTCTTAAGTCTTCTCTGTGCCGCCACTGCTTCGTCCAGCATATCATATTCTCCGGAAATCACCCTGTAATATTGTTTCCATTGATCTATATATGCCGGAAATCCACGGTCTTCCAGTGTTTCCTGCTGCCTCGCTGCATTGTTCCGGTTCCGGAACAGTCCGACCTGAATACGGTACTTCGTCTGTTCCACCGGCGTTTCCGGTTCTTTCAGAACTCCGGCATTTTCCAATGTATCCAGGACTCCTGTTGCAATTGCCTGTGCAATATCCTGGAAATTAGAATCAAATAATTCATTATCCGTATCTGAATTGATAAATCCAGCCTCTACAAGTACAGCTGGCATCCGTGTCCGCTTCAACACTACAAGATTCGGTCTTGCTTTCACCCCCAGATCTACAAACCCCACCGTCTCCAATTGTTCATTGATTTCCTGCGCCATCTGATATTTAAGTCCAGACAAATCATAGATCAGACTTTCCACTCCCATTACTTCATTATCTGTCGGATAAGAGTTTCGATGGATCGACAGGAAAAAAATCCACCTCCTGCCTGATTTGCCTCTACCGCCCGCTCATATGGAGACAAATACACATCTGTTGTCCTGGTGTAAAGTACCTCAATTCCATTTTCCTGAAGAATCTCTCCCACTGCAAGCGTCAGCCTTAATGTATCATCTTTTTCACGGCGCCCCCGATAAACTGCTCCAGGATCACTTCCCCCGTGACCACTATCTAACATCATAGAATATGGCATATTTATTCCTCAAAATCTTTTATATTATAGTATGACTCAAAAATCAGATAGGTGATTTTTCTAAAATGCGGAAATGTACAGATTTCCAAAAAAATTTTCTGCACAGATAAACTTTCACTGGCAATTTCCTTCGAATACTTTTATAGAGCTAAAAAGGTCCACCGGACCTTTTGTCATGCTTGGCAACAAAAAAACTGCTACTTCGTCAGATTATCCTTCACAAAGCAACAGTTTTGTTTACTGATTATTTTTACTGATTATTTTTTTGCTTATTTATTCTCAATTGCTGTAATCATATCTACTCTGGTCTGGTGTCTTCCACCTTCGAATTCTGCGCTTAACCATTCATCGATGATCATCTTTGCAAGCTCAATTCCGATTACACGGGCACCGAATGCCAGAATATTGGTATTGTTATGCTGTCTGGAAAGTTTTTGCAGAATATGGCTCTGAGCAAACAACTGCACGAACACCTTTTACTTTATTTGCTGCCAAAGAGATTCCAACTCCTGTACCACAGATCAGGGATACCAAGATCTACATCTCCTGCTGCAACAGCTCGTCCAACTTTCTCGCCGTACTCTGGATAATTACAGCTCTCATATGTATCTGTACCAAAGTTCACAACTTCATATCCTTTTCCTTCCAGGTACTCTACTACCTGATTCTTCATGTCTACTACTTTGCCGCATGATCATTACCAATTCCGATTTTCATGACGTTATAGCCTCCTCTTTTCATTGTCGTCTTTTTCTTTGACGCCTTTTATATTATAATAGATAAGATTTCTATTATCAACACAGGTACATCAATTAATACAGAAAGATAACATAAGATTTTTTTTGCACAAGCTTACTTTTAAGCAAGTGCTTGACTTTTAATCATCTTACAGCTCAGAAAGAAAGGAACTATTATGATACAATATATTGCCAGCGATGTAGACGGAACTTTTTACTTCATGGTCACGCAACCACTCTGAATCCAGAATTATTTGACATTATCCGCCAGTTAAAAGAACATGGGATACATTTTATTGCAGCCAGCGGCCGCCAGTACAAAAATCTCCAACGTCTATTTGCCCCTGTGAAGAATGATATCTCCTATGTTGCAGAAAATGGATCTATGTGTGTACATGATGGCAAGATTGTCTCATTAGGACATATTGATACTGATCTCATCTATGAAATCGCAGACGCTGCAAAAAGAATATGGTCATTGCCACACTTTAATTTCCACAGCCCGAGACCGGATATACCGACTCAAAAGATTCTGACTACATCGATCATATCCGTAACGATGTCGGTTATGACATGGACGTTGTTCAAAATGTGCGTGATATCAAAGAGCCTTTTATCAAAATCGCAGTATGTGATTTTGATGGAACCGAAAACGTCTTCGCGCCTATTTTCAAGAACGTTTCGGTGATCGGATCAAGATTGTAACCTCCGGGAATATCTGGATTGATTTCATTGCACCGAATGCCAATAAAGGTTCTGCCCTTTCCAATAATCGTATCTTCCCTTGGCATGGATCCAAAGAATGGTATCACATTCGGAGATCAGTACAATGATCTGGAAATGTTGCAGCTGTCCAACACAAGCTATGCCATGACGACTGCTGCCACCGGAGTAGCGGATTACGCTACACACACGACAGATTCTGTTGAGAAAACGTTGTGGGAATTTCTTCAAACACTATAAACAATGAATTTATCTAGAACAACCCTTTCACTGCCGGATACAATTTTCTGAACTGCTGATACCGTTCTTCGTATTTCGCTACAAGTTCTGGTTCCGGTTCAATTGTATCCACAACTTTTACAAGCTTTTCGGCAATCGTCTCTACATCTGGATATTCTCCACATCCAACTGCTGCCAGCATTGCTCCGCCAAGTGCTTCCCCTTTCCTTCTTCACTTTCAATCACATCTACTTTTTTAAGTTCATGACATTTACGATAATTTTCTCCACAGCGGGCTTTTTGCACCGCCGCCGCAAATTTTCGTCCGGTCAATCCTGAATGCCAAGACTTTTGCCACTTCCAGAGAATCACGAAGCCCAAATGCTACGCCTTCCAACACTGCCTGTGTCATGTCTGCCCTTGTTGTGTCCATGGACATACCGATAAACATGGCTCTCGCGTCCGGGTCATTGTGTGTGGAGATCGTTCTCCCATCAGATATGGAAGATAAAAAACTCTGTTTTCTCCAAGATTTTTTATGTCCGCCTGCTCTGCCACGTAATCTTTCGTTCCGAGGATTTCTTCGTTCCACCACTTGTTGCAAGACGCCGCACTAAGCATGCACCCCATCAGATGATAATGTCCGTCTGCGTGCGCAAATGAATGAAGGGCATTATGCTTATCTACTCCGAATTTTTCACTGGAGATAAAGATTGTTCCTGATGTTCCAAGGGAAATGTTACATCTTCCGTTTCCAACCGTTCCTGTGCCGACTGCCGCTGCCGCATTGTCCCCGGCTCCTGCAATCACTTTTACATTCTCGGAAAAGCCCAGTTCTTTTGCTACTTCCGGCTTCAATGTTCCGACTACCTCATAGCTTTCATAGAGCTTCGGAAGCTGTTCCTGCTCAAGTCCACAAATATCAAGCATTTCTTTTTGACCAACATCTGTTTTCCACATCCATGAGCAGCATTCCCGAAGCATCTGACATATCTGTACAAAACGAACCTGAAAGCCGGTAAGCCAGATAATCTTTTGGCAGCATAATCTTTGCGATTTTTTTATAATTTTCCGGTTCATTTTCCTTCATCCAGAGGATCTTTGGCGCTGTAAAACCTGCAAACGCAATATTTGCTGTATACTCGGATAATTTATCCTTTCCGATGACCTGATTCAAATAGTTAGTCTCTTTTTGTAGTTCTTCCGTCATTCCATAAAATTGCCGGACGAATTACCTGATCCTCTTTATCAAGTACAACCAGCCCATGCATCTGACCACCAAAACTAATTCCTGCCACTTGACTTTTATCACATTCAGATGTCAGTTCTTTTATTCCCTTCCATTGACTGCGCAAACCAATCCTGTGGATTCTGTTCTGACCAGCCCGGGTATGGAAAATATAATGGATATTCTTTTGATACAATTTTTCTGAATATTGCCGTTTTCATCCATCATTAACAATTTTACCGCTGAAGTTCCAAGATCAACGCCAATATATAACATCACTTTGCCTCCCTCGCATGTTGTTACATCTATCTTACCTCAATTTATAGAACCAGACAACTTTCTTTCTTTGCAAAACGATTGAGCAATTTCCTTTCAAATAATCTCCGCCCGACTTCCTCCGGCTTTTTCCTTTGTCACTATAATTTGTCTGTCAATTCTTTCCTTCAATTCTCCTACATGAGAAATAATTCCAACAAGTTTATTGCCTTCCGTCAATCCAGCCAGGGCTTTTATTGCCTGCTCCAGTGATTCTTCGTCCAACGAGCCAAAACCTTCGTCCACAAACATCGTATCTAGACGGATTCCTCCGGCTCTTGACTGAACTTCATCCGAAAGCCCTAGCGCTAATGAAAGCGAAGCTTTGAAAGACTCTCCTCCAGACAATGTCTTAACGCTTCGTCTTGTGCCATTATAATGATCAATGACATCTAGTTCCAGACCACTCTGGCTTCGATTATTTCCAGCCACAACACTTCTTGCGAGTTCATATTGTCCCTCCGACATAACCATAAATCTTACGTTTGCCCGCTGTAAAATCCGTTCAAAGTACGCCATCTGAACATAAGTTTCCAGCATGATCTTTTCTTTCCCGGAAATGTTTCCATTTGCCGTATTTGACAGTGCTTTCACCAACGCCCATTTTTGTTCCAAAACTATGATATCTTTCGACTTCTGTTCAATATTCAAAAGAGCTTTTTTGATTTGTCGCCAGTCGTAATTGAAGCTCTTTTTAACATTCTTTCATAATCAGCTCTTTGTTCCACTAATGTTGTCTTTTTTTTCCTGTTCGCGCTCCACAAAAAATTCTCCGAGATTCTCAAAGCTGCTTGTTGCATTGCTCAGTTTCCCTTCTAGCTTTCGCATATCGCCATTCCATTTTTTTGCAGATTTTTTCTGAGCTGCTTCATATTCCGCCCGGCTGTTTCTTTTCACTGTCTGCAGGTTCTGAAGTTCTATCTCAGCCTGTTTCCAGTCTTCATACCTAAGATTCTGCTGTTGCTCTTCAAACTGTTTGTTTTTCCATATCTATCTCTGCTTTTTAAAGCTGCAATCTGACCAGATATTTTTCTCGTTCCTCACGTTTCGTAGTAATCTGCTCTTGTATCTTCTGAATCTGATTTTGGAGTAATTGATATCTTTCAACCTTTTTCTTATTACTTTTCATTTGTTCTTGAAGTTTGTATTCTTCATCTGTGAGTCTTTTTTCTTGCTCCTCAATCTGCTTCTGATCCGCCGCCCGTTCTTTTTTGAGCATTTCTTTTCCCAATAGTTCAGCCGCCTCCTGGCTGGAAGCCTCCATCTGATTCCTTGCCTGTTCCCATTTTCGCTTAACTTCTTCCAGTTCCTTCTGTGACGGGATATATTCCGTACCACAAGCTTTCTTAGGATGCTCTTTGGAGCCGCACACTGGGCACGCTTCTCCTTCTTTTTAAATGCTTTGCCAGCACCCCTGCCTGTCCATCTAAAAATGTCTGATATGCGAGATCATACTCTGTCTTTTTCTTTCCTTTGCAATCTGAGCTTTATCCACATACTGCTCCTGAATCTCGGAAAGCTTTCCACAAAAGTAAATGATACTTCTTTGTATTTTCCACAACCTGTTTTAGTTCTTCTTTTTCAGAATCTAATTTTTCCTTTCGAAACAGTAATTCCGTCTTCCGTTCCGGCTCATTTTCCAATTGTATTTTCTCGCTTTCATCATCCTTCAGACGCTTTTGTAACTCTTCTCTTTCAATGTCCTGCGTTTGTAACCTTTCTTTCTCCTCTTTTAGAAATTTTTTCCTTTCTATTATTCTCTTTTTCTTTTCTTCTAGTTCTTGATAAATCGATATCTGTGTCTGAATTTGAGCAATTTTTTACTTCCAGCTCCTCTCTATTTTCCTGCTTTTTTTTTTTTGTCCTTCCCACTCCCTGTTGAATTTTTTTCACCTTGTTCCTGCACCTTTATATAATCAGCTTCAGCCAATTCAAGCGTACGAATCGTCTGCTCTCTCGTCTGCGCTTTTTGTAAATGCTCTTGTATCTGCTCCAACTCTTTTTTGTAGATTCTGAAGCTTGCAATTTATATTTTCCGTTTCTTCCTGATCTAATCCTATCAATTCTTTTTATCGCAGCAATTGCTTCTTCCATAGGAAGTTTTTGCAAAGTTGATCTCTTCTTTTCCCAACACTCCTTCTAAATATTGATTTACGCTTCTTCTTGCAAATTCCAGCTCATCCGAAAGTTTACCTGATTCCGCTTTCAATTTTTCCTGTAAAATCTGATAACCGCCTGTCTTAAAAATCTCCCGGAAAATTCCCTGTCTTTCTTTTTGTATCTGCCAGTAATAATTTTGAAAATCTCCCCTGTGCAATCATCGCGATTTGAAGAAATTGATTTTTCGATTCAGACCTAAAATTTCAATAATTGCTTTATTCACTTCTTTTTTGTTTTGTAACTACACGACCATCCGGATATGTCAATTCGGCCTCTGCTCTCTGAAGTGTCATTCCTCCACCTTTTTTTGCCGGTCGTTCATACTCCGGATTTCTCCGGACTTTATATTCCTGCCCCCCCATTTTCAAAAAAGAAGTTCTACCTCTGTCGGAACCTGCGCATCTGCATATTTTGACCGAAGCATTGCCGGTTCCCCGATTCTCACCACTGGCCGCACCATATAATGCATAGACAATACCATCAAAAATTGTCGTTTTACCTGCTCCTGTATCTCCGGTAATCAAATACAATCCACCTGTTCCAAGCCTTTCCATATCCAGTTCCTCGCAACCTGCATACTATCCAAATGCAGATAGTTTTAATTTTTTCGGTCTCAATTCTTATCCTCCCAGGATTTTTTCAATTAACGAATGAATCAATTGCTTCTGTTCTTCATTCATTTCCTGATTATTCTGTTTTTCATATAAATCTTCAAATATATCAAACGGTGTTTTTTCTTCTACTTCCTGCACATCCGCAAATGATTTCCTTCCACGCGTCCTTTGATTGTCATAATCAATTTCATAAGATTCGGATAAATAACTTGTAATTTCCGTACCGCGTCTGGTATATCTTCTTCATCTGTCAATGTAATATGCATATAACAATTTCTGTCCAGACTGTCATAATAAGATTTTTCCGCCACTTCCATATAGCTTCCTTTTTATCTCATACCAGTCATGTAAAGGATTCAATTCTTTTTGTTCGAATAACTACATTTCCCTTTTGTTTCATTTCTACGATTGTCACAGACTTTTTTGTGGTGAATCTCCGAAAAAGAATATTTTAACGGAGTTCCACAATATCGCACTGTCTCTCTGCTAATCTTCTGCGGTCTGTGAATATGGCCCAGTGCTACATAATCAAAATTTTCGAATACATTTACATCTACATTATCTGTTCCCCACAGAAATCTCTTCCGACTCACTTCTCTTCGCCCCAGTTACAAACTGATGTGTCACGATTACATTTCTTTCATCCGGATTTACTTTCATCTGCTCCACTGCAACGCGCAAAGCATCTGTATAGTTTTCCACCTGTTCCTCTTCAAAAAAAATGTTTTTACGTTTACTGGTTTTTACAAATGGTAACAAATAAATATTAACTTATTCCCATTCATCTGTCAGTACAATCGAATCTGTATTTCCAGAATATGCCGGTGCAACATACACACCACTTTCTCTCATCAATCGACCACCAAATGCAATTCTCTCCGCGCTGTCATGATTACCACTAATTATGAATGTCTGCACTTTTTTTTCTTGATAACTGACACAAAAAATCATCATCAAATAACTGGATTGCCTCTATAGGCGGTATTGATTTATCGTAGACGTCTCCAGCAATGAAAACTTTGCCTCCGGCTTTTTTCTTCATCAACGACAGTAAGTATTTTCTTCAAAATATCTCTTTGATCTTCCAGCATCGAAAACTCATTCACACGTTTTCCCAGATGCAAGTCCGATATATGTATAAATTTCATGGCGCCCACACCTCATTCTTATTTTTAATCTCATGTGCTTTTATTATATCGATGTTTTTTTCTGTAATCAACCATTCTCTCTCCTGACTATATCACTCAAAATCTTTCCTGTGTAATAAATACAAAACCCCAGAGTCCTAAAACTCTGGGGCATATATCATATGTGATTTTCATCTTAATTTTTCATCTTAAATTTTCATAAGAACATCTTTTCCTGAAATACCTGGTTCTGTCATATGAATTGGATCAAGAATTCGACTCAGTTCCTCTTCATCCATAATATTTTCTTTCAAAATCAAGCTTCTTACAGATTCATTGGAATTAATTGCTTTTTTTTTCGCAATGTCTGCTGTTTTTTCATAACCTACATGCGGACAAATCGCTGTAATGATTCCTACACTGTTTTCTACCAGATAACGGCATCTTTCTTCATTTGCCGTAATTCCTACAATACAATTATCTACCAATGTCTGGACTGCATAGCCAAGAGTATCGATAGACTGAAACATACAATAGAAAATGATCGGCTCAAATGCATTTAATTCTAACTGTCCTGCTTCGGCTGCCATTGTAATTGTCATATCATTTCCAATAATATTAAACGCTACCTGATTAACTACTTCCGGAATAACCGGATTAACTTTACCTGGCATAATAGAGGAACCATTCTGTTTTGCCGGAAGATTAATCTCCCCAAAACCAGCACGCGAGACCGGATGACATAAGTCGAAAGTCATTAGACATTTTTGAAAGTGTTACGGCACATGCTTTCACTGCACCGGAAACAGCAACAAAGGAATCCAGATTCTGTGTTGCATCTATCAGATCAAATGCCTGTATAAACTCCATTCCTGAAATTTCTGAAAGGTTAGGAACAATTCTTCTCAAATAATTCTCATCTGCATTGATACCTGTTCCAATGGCGGTTCCTCCCATATTGAGAGTACGCATCTCATCCATTGCCTTGTCCATTCTGTGGATATCTCGCATAATCGCTACTGAATATGCTTTTTTAAATTCCTGTCCCAGACGAATCGGCACTGCATCCTGCATCTGCGTACGTCCCATCTTGATTACATGATCAAACTCTTTCGCTTTTTCATTAAGCGCATCATAAAGACGCAGAAGTTGTTTCTTTAAATTCTGCAACAGATGAAGTGAAGTCATCTTTCCGGCAGTTGGTATGACATCATTTGTCGACTGGCCACAGTTCACATCATCGTTAGGATTTATAATTGTATAATCGCCTTCTTTTTTCCTCCCAGTATCTCAATCGCGCGATTTGCAATTACTTCATTGGCATTCATATTTAAAAGAAGTTCCTGCTCCCCCCCTGTATAGGATCTACTATAAAATCATCATGAAATTTTCCAGCTTCAATAATCTCATCACAAGCCTGTACAATAGCCTGTGCTTTTTTCTTCTCAAGAAGCCCCACCTCACAATTGGTTATCGCTGCTGCTTTTTTTTTGATGTATGCAAGACTGTTAATAATTTCCGGATGCATATTCAGACCTGTGATGTGAAAGTTTTTCTGCTGCACGCAAAGTCTGCACTCCATAATATACATCTTCCGGAATATCCTTTACACCAATAGAATCTTTTTTCTACACGATAATCCGTTTTTTCATATCGTCCATAGTTACTCTCCTTTTTACCATTCATTCTCCCAGCGAATCATTTTGGTTCGTTTCTTTTTAGTTGTCCTTATTATATATACCTGCTATAATATAATCAAATACATATATTTTTATAGATTATATAGCTTAAAAGTTATATTTTCAAAGGGGATAATATGTTTCAAGGAATGAAATATGTCTATGAAGTATATAAAGAAAAAGTTTTTTTTTCAAAAGCTGCCGCCAGCTTTTTTATTTCGCAACCTTCTTTAAGTGCAAATGTAAAACGAATAGAAAATCGCATCGGTTCTCCTATCTTTGACCGAAGCACAAAACCCTTACAACTGACAGAGGTCGGCGAACATTATATACAGGCCATTGAAAAAATTATGGATATTGAAAATAATCTGAAAAAATTTTATTCGCGATTTAGGAGATTTAAAAACCGGAACACTCAACATAGGCGGAAGTAACTTTTTTTCTTCATGGGTGCTTCCTTCTCTTATCGCTGATTTTTCCCAAAAAATTTCCTAATATCCAGATTTCTCTCGTAGAGGAAAGCGGCGCGAATCTTTCTCTGCTCCTCCAAGCAGGAAAACTAGATTTAATGATCGATAACTGTATTTTAGATGAGCAGATTTTTTGATCACTATGTTTATCAAAAAGAACATCTTTTACTTGCCGTTCCCAAAAGCTACTCCGTAAATACCCGACTGCAAGAATATCAGATTCCTATTGAGACCATTCATGACGGTAGTTTCCTTTCTCCGGAGGTTCTTTCCGTTCCACTAAACAGTTTTGCAAATGAGCCCTTTATTATTCTACGTTCAGATAACGATACCGGTAAGCGTGCTCTAACGATTTGCCAGGAAAACAACTTTACTCCGCATACAATTTTTCGACTAGATCAACAGATGACCGCCTATAATATCGCCTGTTCTGGAATGGGGATCACTTTTATCGGGGATCTCCTGCTCGCAAGCGCACCGGCAACTTCAGAACTTATTTTTTTATAAACTTCCCGGCAAGAACTGTAATCGAAATGTATCATTTTACTGGAAAAAGGACGCTACATCAGCAGAGCTATGGAAGAATTTCTGAAAATTGCTCTCCCTCTATAACACTGGAAATAGAATTTCCTATGAAATAATAAAATCAGGAGCACCCGCCTCACAGATGATCCTGATTTTATTATTATATTTTACATTCTATATAGCAAGAAGATTCTTGATTGCTTCCATATAAATCAGAACAGCTTCTTCCATCTCGGATACAAGAATATATTCGTCTGAACCATGGATACGATAATCTACTCCTAGTTTTTCCATTCAAATGCAATAATATTTTTCAATGTTTTTGCATAAGTTCCCCCACCAATTACCATTGGCTCATTTTCCGTATCTCCTGTCACATCAACATACGCTTTGTATAAGGCCTCTACCAGCGGTGACTCTCTCTTGGGAAAAACAATGGATTCCCGATACTGTTAATTTCAATTCGTCCATTTTCATCCTCTAATTTTCCTTCACACATACTGCGGATATCTTCCTCTTTAAATGTAACCGGAACACGGATATCAATTGTACAAGAGATCACACCATCTTCTGTTTTCACAATTCCGTTACAAAGTGTCAATTCTCCATATGCATCTTGGCATTTTAATCCAACTCAACTCCATCACAAGAAGTTCCAATATGTGAATTATAGAATTTTACAAAGTCATCTTCGAATCCAACTTGCTCCAGACATTCAAAATATCACGCCTCTTTGCATTCACACCAAGTGTCGGTGTACTTGCATGTGCCGGAACACCTTTCGCTTCAATATGGATTTCTCCATTCTCTTCTGTAACTTTATATTCCTGAAGTTTTGTGTTAGCAAAAGCGGCTTCCAATTTTTCTTTCAGACCATCTTCTGCCGGAATAACTGCTGTGCAGTTATCACATACTGCATTAGATACAAAACCACCATTCATAGCAATAATCTTTGTGTTCTTAGAATACACAGTCATACCCATATGACCTTTTTCTCCATGAATACATGGGAAACTTGCATCTGGAGTAAATCCACAGGATAACTCCTCAGCTACTTCATTATAATGCTGCATACATCTAGAACCTGTTTCCTCATTACATCCCATAATAAGACGAACACGTTTATTAAGTTTTACGCCTGAATCACGCAGTAATTTCATCGCATAAAGAGCTTCCATCACAGAGTCCTTTGTCATCTGTAGTTCCACGTCCATACACATAATCACCTTTACGTGTCAATTCGAATGGATTATAGCTCCAATCTCCACCTACAGGTACAATATCAAGATGTCCGGCGATACCAACAATTTCGTCTCCTTCTCCCATCTCTGCATAACCACAATAATTGTCCAAATTCACTGTACGGAATCCCATCTCTTCCGCAATTTGAAGTCCTACGCTAAGTGCTTTAGCTGGTTATTCTCCAAATGGCTTTTCCTTCTTCCGGTGTGCCAAGCTGTGAATCAATTGCTACCAATCTTCCCAAATTAGCAACCATCTCTTCTGATAATGCATGAATCTTTTTCTTTCATCTTAATTTATCCTCCAATTTTTTTTTATTATTATTGTTAAAATTTTTTTAATTCTATAACGTATATAATCCATGTAGAATCACGTAATAGTCCCTCGCTCGTTGCATCATCTTTACGCATCAAAATCGGCTTCAAATACTCCTTCCGGTGTGCGCATTGTCAAAATACCAAGATTAAAATCTTCAATCTCGGATTGTAATATGATATTCAAAAACAACTTCCTCATCAAATTTAGACAATAACAAATACTCTCCATTTTCTTTTTCTGGCCAACTATTATTATCTTATCATAACTTCCTGTAGAATACAATTTATATGCTACAGCGTTCTCACTTTTCTATTATATTAAAAACCCCAGAAGCCTAAGCTTCTGGGGTATATATTTGAGTTAATATTCTGATAACAGATTATAATTACTCGATGATTGTAGCAACACGTCCTGATCCTACAGTACGTCCACCTTCACGATATCAGACCAGTGTATTACGGTATGCAAATGGTGATTTTTCGTTTGATTTGTGGGAAAAATCCGGATTTTCAATTGTGTCCGTATGGTTTTTGGGGATTTTGTTATCATGGTGTTATCATTGAATTTTTAGTTTTTTCTGGCATATTTTTTTCTCACATTCGTAATCTCTTTATTTAAATCTTTTTATATATTCTTTACACACATCTATATATAATCCTGTTTTATATTCTGGTTTTTCCAAAAACTGTAATTCAACGGGATTCTTTGTAATCTCTGTAAGTAACTTTACAAATATACTTTTTCAAATTATTTTTGGCTTTTCGTCATCATTAAGACATACTTCTGCAACTTCTTCAAAGCCAAATACTAAATAATCTTTGTTTTCTCTTTTCTCCAAATATACATTAATCACTTTGCTTTCCTGATTCATAAATATCCTTCCTATCATAAAATGCATTTTTACCGCCCTCAAAAGTATGCCTACTTTCTTGAGTCCAGTTTTTAGTGTCTGTTTCATCATTTATATTTCTAAGTTCATCATAAAAAGGATTACCAACATACGTTTTATATATTCCATTCTCATGAGTTCTTAGTATACTAATATACGGAAGTGTGCCAACTGCAATATTAGCATTATGTGTTGCTATAATTACTGTTTTTCTCCGTTTTGCAAGATCAGTTAACTTCGGAAGTATATTAGAAGTTATATATGAATTTCCCATTCCCAGTTCTGGTTCATCCAAAATATATACATCACTTTCTGAATCCAATAACTTTTGCATCAGTAGAATTCCTCGTTCTCCATTAGATGGTCTGTAAATTTCTCCATTTTCTAATGCCGTTTCTTTAGATACCCCTATAAAAGCTCCTATATCTTTAATTCCATCATCATAGAATTCTTGAAACTTTGATACTTCTTCCGATATATTCTCTGCTAGGACAGCTTTCTTTATCCCATCTATTACAAGTTTACAATTTCTTAATACAGTTATTCCCTGTTTAAATTCATCTGTACGTGATTCTTTTGGTTAACATTCTGTATCGTGTTTGAATATATATATCACCTTTTTCCTCAAGGTTTCCCAAATATTCTTTTTCAACCTTATCCTCTACAGAAAACGTACTACATATTTCCTCGACATTTTCAAACAACTTAAAACGTCCCATAGCGAAATCATAAAACCCTACACTGCTAGGTTTTGATATCGTATCAGAACATTTGTCCGCTATTGCTTTTTATCTTATCAATGCTCCAATTTGTAAGCTTAATACTTTTATCACTGTTCCACTTTTGCATTTTTGCATCATTGATATTTTCACATAATTTTCCCAATAACAGCATTAAAGTTGTACGTTCTTGCTCATCCAAATATTTTTCTATATCAATTTTTTTCAAATGTAGACTCTGTAAATTCTTTCAAATATTTATAGTCAGATTCAAGTTTTCGGTCACGCACTCCCTCCTCTATATGTACACACTCTGTTATTTTCATTCTCCCTTTATTTTTATTGTTATCTTTTGTTTCCATCCAACTTATATATTTTTCAAAAAGACGTTGGTAATTCTTCTTTCCAGTTATAAACATCAATAAACTGTTGCCTCATACTATCCAATTGAAGCTTATCAGACGTGGCTATTATATCATTAACTTTTAACATTTTCGAAAAATCTGAATCTTTCTCATTGCCTTTGTAACTTTCCATTGCAATTCCATTTTCAATATAATATTTTTTTCAAAGATTCAAGGATTTCTGTTTTTCCCGTTCCCTTCTGCCCGAAAATAATATTAATATCTTCATAAAAAAGGTAATTTAAAGTTTACTTTTTTTTATATGGTGATACAGGAATCTCTTTTTTTTTCGTTTTTGATTGAGCAAAGTATCTATGATTTGTACATCTTTTTTTGCTAACAAGCAAAATTGTTCAAATGTTTGTACTGGCAGTCTTATATCTGCAAACTTGCTGGTTTCATACTTATTCCAATCCTGCACATCACTTCCTATAATAACACTATAATCAAAATTGGAAAAAACGCCAAGGCTTCGATAATCAGACGTTTCCTTAAATAGTCGGCTAGAATCGGGTAATAATTCCCTTAATTCCTGAATATCCTCATCTGACAGTTTAGGTTCTTTTATGAAAATGTGGTATATAAATGCAATCACATTTTCCTAACGTTTCATATACTTTTTTCACACCAATTTGAAATGTATTTACATCTTCATCGTTAACCAATTCCTGTACTTGAGTATTAAACAGTTCAACATTTTTTTAGGATTAGCGATTACAATCAAGTGTCCTCTTTTTACAATTTCCCTTTTGATCTGCCTTTCCTATAATATCAAGTTCTACCCCCTGGCCAAATATCACAATATCCTTCTGTGACATCTTTAAATTCTTTTGTATTGCATATAATCAAATTGATTATGATTTGTTATTGCAATAATTTTAACCTCTGCTTCAATAACCTTCTGAAAAAATTTATCCTTGGTAACATTTCTTGTATAAGCATCGCCTGTTTTTACCTTCTTCGTATGACAATGTAAATCGATTCTCATAATTGCCTCCCCCATCTCAGGTTGTAAAGGTGGGTTAATCTATAACCATACCCCATTCATTCCAAAATCCACCATTTTTTAATCTATATATATTTTCTTGTGTTTCTTCAGACAATATACTCCATTCCCATGGTCTAGAATGTCCGCTACCGCTACCAGAAATATTTAATTTTTCTCATGTAAAGTTACAATATCTCTTACACTTGATATCGCCACGCAATATTTTGAAGCAGATCAAAAACACATGAACCTACAGGAGTAAAAAATTCTTCTTTATTATCCGATGCTATGTACCCACTCATAACATAATTTCCCTTTAGACCTTTTCCGTTATCATAATTTGGCACTATCATCTTTTTGAGATTTCCATACCCCCTAAATCAGCAACACATATAATATCTGGAATCTCTCTAGGATGTGTAACATATTTTTCATCATATTCCCCAAATGGATTTTTTCAATATTTTCTTTCAGTTCGAATTTTCCTTTTTTCCATTCGTGTGAATGCGCTAATAATCCGTAGTAAATTTTTGCTTTGTAAGTCTTTTTTCTCGGCGTTCCATTCTCATTAATAGCTAATTTTTCTATCTTCTTTGAATGCTCTATAAATTCGCCAATATGTTTACGTCTTAATGTAGTTTTACATTCAAATGCAGCCACTACTCCTCCAGATAAATATTCCTTGCAATTCAACAAACTTTTAGGATAATCTGGTGATAAAACAATCACATCCACTTGCGGACTTGTTTCCCCTGAATCACTTAATATTCTTCCCTTTGTAACTATTTGAAAATAAGGTGGAATCCAAGATTCCAAAAGTTCTTTCCAGTTTTCTTCTCCTTGATCCCCTGCAGTTCCTGGATCTTCATTCACTCTTCTACAAATTCTTGTGTATTCATCCGAAATATTACTATTTGCCTTTTTAAAAAAATCAAATAAATCATGTGTCGAAGTGCTCATGTTCATTCCCCACCATTCTTTATATGCCTATTTTAACCATTTCACATATTCATAAATCCGTTTCAGCATTCCGTCTTTATCTTCTCCTAATTCTCCACGGATTTTATCTCCAAATCCCATATACGTATTAAATCCAAGCATATATACAGCCATTGCCATAGACAGCTCGTCGTTTTCATCACCATATAATGATGCCACTTTTCTCAATTCATCAATAACCGTATCGTGTGGTACTTCAACACCGCCTTCTTCATTTACAACAGAATTGATTACCTCCGGCAATGCCATACACATCTTATAAAATGCATCTTCTTCACCAGTGAGAATTGCATAAAACTGATCCATGCTCACACGACGAATCAACCTATGCTGTACATTTTTCCCATCAACTTTTGTTGACCATTTTGCAATACGT
>VOFJ01003720.1_pt1 | contig 19204 bp, 37 predicted proteins | sample 5384081 | NCBI WGS metagenome assembly VOFJ01 (sample SAMN12384729, study PRJNA508395) | human gut metagenome | isolation source: healthy gut I | host: Homo sapiens
AAAATGTGCCGCATGAATGAGGGATATCGGTGGATTCGTGACATGTGGTGCAACAGGAGTTGTGCTTATAAGTTCTATCCTTATACTTGGCAAGTTAAATGCGACAAGACCGGCACTTTCAGTAGTTCTTAATGGCCGTAATGACAAGCCATTCTGTATAGTTGACTGCGGTGCCAATATTGACTGCAAGGCAGACCGTTTTGTCGATTTTGCAAGACTCGGTGTAGCTTACATGAAGACACTCGGAATTGAGAATCCGACAGTTGCAACACTTTCTAATGGCATTGAAGCTGGAAAGGGAAGTGATGTTATTAAGGAAGCTCATGAGCTTTTTAGAAAAAATGTGGTTTTAATTTCACAGGTAATATTGAAGGCAAAGAAGTGTTAGACGGCAACGCAGATGTTGTTGTATGTGATGGATTTGCAGGAAATGTGCTTCTTAAATCAATCGAGGGAACAGCAAAGGTTGTGTTTGATGATATAAGAAGGGCAGCAGCAGGTGCATCTGATACCCAAAAGGCACAGCTAGAGGCATTTATTGGCAGACTTGAGCCAAAGTTTGATTACAACAATGAAGGCGGAGCAATTCTTCTAGGCGTTAAGAAGCCGGTTGTTAAGGGACATGGAGCAGCAACGGACAAAACAGTGTATAATACAGTTAAGATTGCTTATGGACTTGCAAAGAATAATCTTGTGGAGAAGATAAGCGAGGAATTTGAGAAAAAGTAACATACATTGAGGTGATTGTATAATGCAAAGAGAGAGAAAAACAACAATTTTATTCTTGATTTCACAGGTGTATATGATGATGAATTTGCTAAGGAAAAAACATCACTTACATGGATAGACTGCACTGATATTACAGGATGTGATATGTATGTATCAGACGAAGCTGAAAAACAGATAGGTGAAAGAGTTGATTCTGTTGGAATTCATGGAATACATTTTCTTGATTCGGGTAACTACCATTATGTTACTAAGATAATGACTGACAGAATTAAGGGAACCGTTTTCTTTAGTTGTATTTGATCACCATACCGATATGCAAAAAAAACCTATGATTGAAGGATTAACAAGCTGCGGAGACTGGGCAGGAAAGGTGATTAAAGACAATCCGTATATTTGCCAGCTTATTCTAGTGGGACCAGAGAAGAAAGATATTAATGCGATTGGGTTAGAAGTAATAAACTTATAACATATTCAGCACAGGAGATAAGAGCCGAAGCAATGGAATCTAAAACAAACCAGATTGATTTATCAGTTCCTGTATACATATCTATTGATAAGGATGTTCTTGATGAAAGCATAAGTGAAACCAATTGGAGTCAGGGACATATGAAGCTTGGGACATTAGAGCATATGCTTGGGATAATTATAAGAAACCAGAAGGTTTTAGGTATTGATATATGTGGAGAATGTGATACAAATATGCCGCTTCCTGAATATATGGAAGATGAGGAAAAGAACGGAGAACTTAATAAAAGAATTATATAATTTTCTTTTGAAACGACTGAAAAAAATATAGTTTATAAATATTTTATAATTCCGCAATCCCATGTAAATACTGGGGTTGGGATTTTATAATTGGAAAAAAAAAAAAATTAGCACTCACCCCTTGACAGTGCTAATAAAAAGGTATATAACATAGCCAAGAACAAAGGAAGGGAACCAAAAAAGAGGTACGAAAGTAAAGGAAAAAGTACCTCAAGAGGTTACTGAAACATCCCGGTTCCAAAGAAACAAGGTAACAAGATAATGGTATATGTTAAAGGAGGAATGACTTATGTTGATGCCTAGTATTTTGGAGAGAATTTATTTAATGATGATTGGATGGACTTCGGATTTCCTGAAGTTGACAAGGCTTTATATGGTAAGCATGCAAATAATGTAATGAAGACTGATGTTAAGGAAACTGATACAGGTTATGAAGTTGATATTGATCTTGGGATTTAAGAAGGATGAAATTAATGCACAGCTTGATAACGGTTACCTTACAATAAGTGCTGCTAAGGGACTTGATAAGGATGAAAAGGATAAGAAAAGGTAAATACATCCGTAAGGAAAGATATGCTGGTGCTATGAGCCGTAGCTTCTATGTAGGTGAAGGTGTCACACAGGAAGATATCAAGGCTAAGTATGAAGATGGTATCTTAAGACTTTCAGTTCCTAAGAAAGAAGCTAAAGCAGTTGAGAATAAGAAGTACATTGCTATTGAAGGCTAATGACTAATCATTTATTATTGAATTAGAAAGGGAGCGATTGTTATGGATAAGAATCAAAGCATCCATTAAAGAAAAAGAAAGTACATCAGAAGATGAATGTTGCAGACCACAGTGTCGAGGAACAGGCAGCTTTTGGTAAGCTTTATAAGAAACACACATATGAATAAATGATTTTAATCCCGTGGCGGTTGTATGACTGTCGCGGATTTTTATTTAATCAGCAATTGCTAAATATGAAATTTTAAGAATATATGCCATTGGAAGCCGCGTGTGTGGTAATTATAGAAACTGTTTAAAAAATATGTGGAAAGAAGGCAGGGTTTATATGTCATTAGAAAAAGCACTTGGATATCTGGAGAAAGCAGGATACAGAGAGCATGTAATACAGCTTGGTGAATCAACGGCCACGGTTGCAATGGCAGCGGAGGCACTTGGAGTCGAATGGGAAGGATAGCCAAGACAATGTCTTTTCTTCAGGGCGACAAGGCAGTATTGATAATCACAGAAGGAACTGCGAAGATAGATAACAGAAAATATAAAGACACATTTCATGTAAAAAGCAAAGATGATACCATTTGAAGAGGTTGAGAATATAATCGGACACGCTCCCGGTGGAGTCTGTCCATTTGGCATTAATGCGGGCATTGATGTATATCTTGATGAAAGCCTTAAACAGTTCAATATTGTGTATCCGGCAGCAGGCAACGATATCATTCTGCAGTGAAGCTCACAATTGCTGAGTTGGAAGACGCGTCACGGGCTAAGGGCTGGGTTGATGTGTGTGCAAGGAGGCGGAAAATGTTTAACAGAGAAGATAACACATATAACGAAATCAGGGAAAAGTCATTATTCCAGTGGCTTGATGAGATGGAAAAGCATGAAGACATAGCGGTTCGTGGAGGCGTTAAACTGACACGGGAATATATACAGCATTTAAAAAGATGAAAATAAGAGGCTTTGAAGAGCAGAATAAGCTGAAAAAATGAATATCTTAAGAAGGTTGTGGGAAGATAAAGCATTTACAAGGTAGAATCATGAACATACAGGTAATAAAATCCAGAAGAAGAACAATAGGAATAGAGGTTCATGCAGATGGGAAAGTGATAGTAAGAACTCCATTGCGAATGTCATCAGCAGAGATTAACCGATTTATAGAAGAACATGATGAATGGATCAGGCAGAAACTGGATTTTGTCAGACAGAAATCAGATAACAGACGCGGTACAGGTGCACCGGGGGTAGAATGTCTGTCGAAGCAGGAACTTGATAATATAAAGGATATACATTTGAAAAGAGAGTACAGTTTTACTGTGATATAATGAATGTGAGCGTTGGAAGAATAACTATCCGTAACCAGAAAACGAGGTGGGGAAGCTGTAGTTCTAAAGGCAATGTGAATTTCAACTACCAGTTGTATTATATGCCGCAGGAGCTGATGGATTATGTAATCGTGCATGAGCTTTCGCACAGAAGGCATATGAATCATTCGGCAGAATTCTGGGAGGAGGTTAAAAAATACTGCCCAGAGTATAGAACATACAGAAAGCAGTTAAAGGAATATGAACTTACTTAGAGGAGGCATTTTATGATAAGCAGATAATGATGTGTAGATTGAGCGGAAACATTAGTAACTATAATCATAGAAAAGAGGTATACATATGGAATTACAGGCAGTAATGGAGAAAAAGAAGAAGCATAAGAAATTATAATCCAGAGAGAAAGGTTACTAAGGAACAGCTTGAGGAACTTATTAAGGCTGCGTCATATGCACCTTCATGGAAAGAATCTGCAGACATCAAGATATTACTGTGTATTATCTGAAAATGCGGTGAAAGAACTTAGAGAAAAATGTCTTCCGGAATTTAATCAGGCTAATTCGGAAGGAGCAGGCGCATATATAGTTACAACATTTGTAAAAGGGAATGGTCGGCTTTGATAAGAATACCGGCAGTCAGGTTAATGAGGCTGGTGACGGCTGGGGCTATTATGACCTTGGTCTGCAGAATGATAATCGCTTCTTAAAGCTGCTGAACTGGGGCTTGATACTCTGGTAATGGGCATTAGAGATGGTGAGGCGTTAAGAGAATTGCTTAATATTCCAGACAGTGAAAATGTTGTGTCTGTTATTGCTGTTGGCTACAGGGGACAGGAGCCACCTGAAAAGACCTAAGAGAAAAGAGCTTGAGGTTGTTGCAAAATTTATATAATGATTATCAATGACTTAAACTGAATAAAATAAGAACTCGGGGAAGAAAAAACTTCTCTGGGCTTTTTTTATTTTATACGGCTGTTTTTTTCTTAAGCGAAAAGCGCATAATATAGATAGGTTAAGGGAAACAATAAAGGATGTATAATGTGTATGACGCAGGAGGATGAGCACATCACCAAATGTTTTGGTGTGGCTTTGAAACCTGCGTTTTTTAATTATGTAAGTAAAAAAATATTATATATCCCATAATAGGTACATATATTGTAATATTATTTACATTGATGTTTGTGTATACATAAAAATAGTGTATAATAAAAAACAAATAAATGTTCGATAGCACGTTTGGGATAATAAAGAGCAGATATCAGTTTTAGAACAATTTGAATTGTGTTAGGGGGTAAAAAAGATGAAGCAGGAGACATTAAATAAATTGAACCTTTGCGAAGATTATGAACGAGAGTGTAAGCTGGCTAATGGTGGACTTCCTGAGAGTATATGGGAGACATATTCATCTTTTGCTAATACCAATGGAGGCACTATTCTGCTTGGAATTAGGGGAGCATAGGGATTCCTTTTTACGATTGAGGGATTGACAGACAAGCAGATTGTTAAATATCAGAAGGATTTCTGGAGTACCTTTAAATGACAGAAATAAGATATCAAAAAAAATATACTATTGAATCATCATGTGCAGGTTATAGATGTGGAAGATAAAAAGATACTTAAAATTGATATACCGGCAGCAGATAGGCACGATAAGCCGGTTTATATTGGGACTGATTCAATGAAAGGCACTTATAAAAGAGATTACGAAGGAGACTTCCTCTGTGCCGAAGAGGCAGTCAGTGCTATGTTTGCAGATCAGAGAGATGTATCTGGAGATGTGGAAGTATTGGATGAGTTTGGATTGGATGTGCTGAATCAGGATACAATAAAAGGCTATCGAATTATATTTGAGCAGCTTCACAGCGGACATCCTTGGAATGCCTTGGAAAATGATGAGTTCCTTATGAAATTAAGAGCAGCAGCAAAGAATAAGATGGGAACATTATCGCCAACGATAGCAGGATTATTTATTTTTTGGAGAAGCTTATCACATTACTGAAGTTTTCCCGAATTATTTTCTGGATTATCGTGAGGAATGCGATGATAAAGCAGTACGCTGGTTATTCCGGACACATTCTAACGAAGGGGATTGGAGCGGCAATATATACGACTTTTTCTGTAAAGGTGCGTACAAGAATGGACGATGAAGTAGCAGTTCCATTTGCCAATAGAAGAAATGGATATCGGGTAGACAGAGTGGATGTGCATGATGCATTGGAAGAAGCATTGGCAAATGCACTGGCACATGCAAATTATTATGGCAGACGAGGAATTCTTGTTGTAAAAAGGGGAAAGAACTTAGTATTTCCAATCCTGGTACTATCAGGGTGACAAAAAGAAGAATTTTATGCAGGTGGCAATAGTGATCCACGAAACCGAATATCTTAAAAATGTTTGGTTTTGTAAATGTTGGTGAGCGTGCCGGAAGTGGTGTCGATAAGATTATGACTGCATGGGCAGAACAAAAACTGGAAAAACCGGAATTCGATTTTTCAGAGCGTAATGACAGAGTAACATTAAAACTCGAAGTTGGACAAGGTGGTATATATTCCGGGGGCAGTTGATATCAGAAATGAAAAATACAAATCAGGAAAAAGCAACTGCTGTGTCAAAAGAAGATAAAATAATTGAGTATATCAGGCAGAATGGAAGTATTTCTTCTCAAAAAGCCGCTGATATAGGTGGGGTTATAAGTCAAAGACTGGAGCTAGAAAATTGCTTGATAAGATGATAGAAAAAGGATTGATTACGAAGATTGGAAATGGACCGGCAACTAAATATGTGATTTAGGAATTACAATACCATTTATCGAACACTTTATTGAACACTTTTTGAACTTATCGAACACAAAGTGTTCAATAAGTTCTCAATAATGTCAGTTTATCGGTCATTTATTATCATAAGGGGAATAAAAGTATTTATATAAAACATCTGCACAAATTGGTTAAAAGGTGAAATAGAATGAGGCGAGGCTGTGTCTAAATTAGAGACTTTCGGAGTGCCTAAGGGGTATTCAATTGCATGGAATGAACTTGAGAAAATAATTGATGTGGTTTCAGCTTATCAGAAAAAGTATATTAGTTAGAATGCAAACAGCATAAAATTTTTGAGTTTTTATAAGCTATGTAGATATTGCATAACATGTATATTAGTGATAAAATAACACCAATGTAACAGATAAACACTCATTGATAGTGCTTATTCTAGGAAAAGGCAGAATATTATTTCAAATTTTTTTCAAAGTAAGGAGGTGAGTGTATGCTACAAGAGATTAAGTTCGATGAATATACAACTGTGGTTGTGGATTGTAACGAAGTTAGAACATGATGATTTGTTTTGTATTCTTAATGAATATGAGCTGGATAGAATTAATGATAATTATTTCAGAAAAAGAAAAAGAAACATTAAGACTTGAAGGAATAGTATTTTCGTTGTAATTGAATAATAAAATTATTTAGGCATTGGCAGAAGCTGATGCCTTTTATTATGCACTGAAATTGTTATTAATATGTATATGCCATATTAACGAGAAGCAAAGTATGATATATTTAAAATAATGGAGCATTATTATATATATCCCATAATAGGTACATATATTGTAATATTATTTACATTGATGTTTTGTGTATACATAAAAATAGTGTATAATGAAAACAAATAAAGGATATTGCATTGCTATGTATCATAATACAAGGATGCACATGATGACACAGGAGCAATTTAAGAAAGCGGCACAATACAAGCAGACAGATTTTTGGAGTTATAAATTATGAGCATATTTAAAAAGAAACACACACAATCCTATGATAAAATGAATAAGAAACCAGTACTGAAAACAAGCATATGCACAGGGGAGCAGGTCGCGGGATTTCAGGATATCCATACCGGTAAGATAGAGGAGATAATGCTGATTAAGCAGACTGGGGATATAGATACATTTAAACAAATGTATGGAATTGATGGAGAGATACCAAAAGGTATACTAAATATTTACAGGTAAAGAGGACTATGAACATACCAGAAAGAGCAACGAAGGAACAGACAGAGGCAATAACACAGACAGAAGGCAACATAAGGGTTGCGTCAGTTGGGTTCGGGAAAAACATTTGTACTTACATATAGAATAGCATATCTTATAACAGAACTGTTCGTTGAGCCATCATCTATTGTGGCGCTTACATTTACAAACAAGGCAGCTTCGCAGATGAAGCATAGATTAAGGAATATTGTTGGTGATAACGCCAACTGTTTTACAGGAACATTTCACGGATATTGTAACATGTTTCTTAAAGAGGAGATTCACAGGCTGACATTTCCCAAGACATTCACGATTCTTGATAAGAAGGCAGAGCTGGAGATGATAAAGGACGTGGCAGAGGATATGGGAATATCGCTCAAGGACAATACTGCGAAGAAGATAATGAGTGATATAGACATAACCAAGCAGGATATGTCCTATGTTGAGCTTATGGCAGGCGTTGATAAGACAGAGCTTAAAAGAAGGGCTTCCAGCGAGAAAAATGTGGATAAAAAGGTTTTCTATAATTATCTTAAGAGACAGTGTGACAATTATGCTCTGGACTTTGAAGACCTTATTAATTTCACTTTATATATTTTAAACAGGAATGAAGATGTGCGGATTCGCTGGCAGGAAAAAGTGCCAGTATGTACTGTGCGACGAGTATCAGGATGTTAATATGAAACAGGACATGCTGCTTCACATTCTAAGTGGTTTGTATCAGAATCTGTTTGTGGTAGGTGATGACGACCAGAATATATATACATGGCGCGGTTCTGACCCTGAATACATGATTAATTTTGACAAAACACATGAAAATGTGCAGGATTATTCACTTACTGAGAATTTCAGGAGTACTCCTCAAATTGTAAATGTGGCTAAAGTCACTTATATCTGCTAATCAGAACAGGCTTGAAAAGCAGATGATTTCTAACAGACCAGATGGCCATAAGCCGGTATTTAATGCACCTGACACCGAGAAGAATGAGTCTTTTTGTGGATAGCTGATACTATTCTTGATAATGTCGCTAAGAATATGAAGTACAGCGACCATACTATATTGGTGCGGGCTGCTTCACAGACAAGGTCGTTAGAGGAAGCATTTATAAAAAGAAAAGTTCCTTACAAGATACTAAGCGGTGCGAAATTCTATGAAAGCGAAGAGATAAGAACGGTGCTTTCATACATGAGAATGGTGTACAGTCTTACGGACATGGATTTGATGTATACTATATCCAGACCGAGAAGGGGCTTTGGTAAGAAGTCTGTTGAGAAGCTTTAAAAATGCAGCAGCACAGAACAACTGCAGTCTTTCAAGGCACTTGAAAGCAGATTGACGATGGCGATATAACACAGAAAAATGTTATAGAATATTACAATGCAATCAGTGAATTGCATGATACATATGTTGCTTATACCTGTACTGATATAGTAAACAAATGTCTTGATATGGGATATCGTCAGGCATTGGAGCAGGATATCGACCAGACCAGACTTGACAATGTGTCAGAGCTTATCAGGACTATTACGGCATTGGAGGAAGATAATCAGGAGAAGGTTGAGCTGGCTGATCTGTTAAGCCATTTTGCATTATTTTCAGCGCAAGATGAGGACGGAGAGTATAATGTTGTAAAAGTAATGACAATTCATACAGCAAAAAGGGCTTGAGTTTGATACAGTATTTGTACCAGGACTCGTTGAAGGACAGTTTCAAGCAGCAGGCTTCGTAATGAAGACGAATATGAAGAGGAAAGAAGATTATTGTATGTTGCGATGACAAGGGCGAAGAATATGCTTTACCTCAGCACTTATAGAAAGAAAGATGGCCGTTTCGCTGCAAGACCATCAGCATTTTTAAGTGACATTGATACTAATCTTCTTGACTGTATCAACAACAGCAGAGTATTAATCAGAGGTGTGACTGAGCAGATGCTGCCAAAGGTTGTATTCGAGGTTGGAGATAAAGTCAGACATAAGGTATTTGGAACTGGCGAGATTGTTAAGGTAGATAAGGTTACACAGACATATGAAATCCAGTTTGAGAATATCAGGGGAACGAGAAGACTGATGTTTCGGGCAGAGCTGGGAAATGTTGAAAAATTAAAAGCAGGTTAGAGAATGGAAAAATAGGGGAATCCCCTATTTTTTTCATTCTGACTGCAGAAAAGTAGGAATGACAAGTTCATTTTTCTTTCTTTTCTGACTTAGCTAAAAGATTATTTATGTCAGAGGCTTTAACGGTATTATAAGTATTTTTTTCATAGGCAGGTTGGTAAGGATGTGCATAACAATATATTACAAGGAATAGAAACACATATGTATGAACAGGCTTTTTCACCTGATAAAGAAAATGATGAAAGAAGTTTTGATGAAATATGTGATGAGGCTCTAAAATTATTTAAGTCACAATGTGATAATATACATTTTAAAGCTATAGATGATATAGAGATGTTGAACTTTATCAGATGACAATGGGCATAATAAATATAATGTTATTATAATAGAACATTTCAGGCTTTTGCAGAGCAGACACACCACATACAAAAGCATGAGTCAGGAGTTGTATAAATATTGTGTACAGTATCTTCATGATATGGCAAAAAAAATATGGATATGTGATTATTGTTGGCATGCACATTAATAACGCAGAAGAAATGGCTGAATAACTGGATGAAAAAAGATTTAAGGAGGATAATAAGACATGATAAATAAAACAGTATTAAGAATGATAAGCAGAAATAGAAGGAGCCAATTCAGAGATTTTTGAAGTTTCAACAGTAATTGCATATCGTTTATCTGAGGCAATTTTTAAAAACAGAATTATTTGAATCCGGAAAATTATCTGTACATAGAAGATGATACAATGATACTTCGATGCGTGGTAGACGATGAAGATGTGAGATACAGATATAATTTTAATGATGGTGACTTTTCAGAATATAAAACAAATGATAGATGATGATTACTTAATATAATTACAGTGCGGATTTTTTATTGTATAAGTGATATAATTAGCGTAGATAAAATTCACTGAAAGGAAGGGTTATTTATGGAATTTTCAGATGTAATTAAAAACAGATATTCATGTAAAAAATTTAGCAGCGAACAAATAGGAAAAGATAAATTAGATGCTATCTTGGAAGCTGGAAGAGTAGCGCCTACAGCAAAAGAATCTTCAAGAACAGCATATATATGTTGTACAATCTGAAAGTGCATTAGAGACTATTGATAAGTTAACGCCTTGCCGATATAACGCACCTACAGTCCTAATTGTTGCTTATAAAAAAATAATGTGTTCACTTATCCGGGAGAAAAAAGAAACTCTGGAATAGAAGACGCAACTATCGTTGCAACCCATCTTATGTTAGCTGCATACAATGAAGGTGTTGACAGCTGCTGGATTAACTTCTTTAATCCTGATGAACTGGCAAAAAGCTTTTAATTTACCAGAAGATGAGGAAATATTAATGCTTCTTGATATTGGTGTTGCTGACAAAACAACTACTCCTCTCCCCTAATCATAACAGCAGAAAAGCATTAACAGAGACAGTATCGTTTATTTAATTAAAATTATACATGTCTTTTTTGACTATCTTTTTATATCTTCTTAAATGTCCGCAAAGCCTTATTTTATCGGCTCTACGGGCATTTTTCTTTTTGTGGTAAACCTCACATATCTAGGTCTATCTTCTTATATTTTCGCTCTCAAGCGTGGTTAAAAGCGCGGTAAAATACTTCTTATGCGATTAGACGCTGAACCTCTGATTTTGCGGTATCTATGGACGCATGAGCATAGTAGTATGCAAGTCTTTTTATGAAAATAATTTTTAAAAATTATTGACAAGAAGCATTTCTTAGTTTAGCATTTAACCGTAAGGTTAATTAACTTTTGATTAAATGAAAGGGGTGTGAGTGTGGGAAGTGTTTTTAAAGCTATTAGTGACCCAACTAGACGAGAAATTTTGAAACTATTGAATGAGAAAGATTTAAGTGCTGGAGAAATAGCGGAACATTTTGACATATCGAAACCTGCTTTAACAAAACATCTGAATATCTTACGAGAAGCAGAGTTAGTTAGTTCAGAAAAGCAAGGAAACTTTGTCATTTATTCAATCAATGTAACAGTACTTCAACAAGCATTGTCTGGATTTATGTCTATTTTTGGAAAAAAGGAGTGATTTAGAAATGAAGAAATCAATTTTTATTTTAGATATATATGTATATTTGGGTTATCTATCACAGCACTTCTGATCGCCTTTTTCAAAAAATTTAAGCAATGTTAATTTCCTTATAGGAGCAGGTTTGATTAGTTTAATGGGTGTTGCGCAAACGAGAATGGCAGTTATTACAAATTTATCTAAAGATAATCCAAAAGTGAAAACAATGCGTCGTATGAATAGATTGACGGTAATATTGGCAGTTGCACTATATTTTGTTCCGCTAATAGATAATGATTTCATCGTCAACATTCCAACAACATTTATTTTTTGTGGTTACCATTATGCTTTTTACTGGAAATGTTTCAACAAAACTTCCTTTAAATAAGTATATGGGATTACGATTACCTTGGACAACGACAGATGAAAAGACATGGAAAATTGCGAATAGATTATTAGGATATATTACATTTCCATTAGTTTTCATTATGTTGATTTTATATTTTATAACAGAGCAATCAGAGTTGGTTTTGTTCATTGGGCTTGTTATTTGGGTTGGAATTCTACAATTTATTCTTTTATCAAACACAAAAAAAACAAATTAGAGAGTGAACTATGATTAAAAAAATATTAAAAGATGTCTTAGGAGAAAATTTTACTGAGAATAATGAAAAGTATGCTAAAATCAATTTTATTATTGTTATTCTTATGTTTTTGGTTTCCCGCAATTATGTTATTTTTTTCTTACCGGAGAAGATAAATATTTTGCATAATGGAGATACCTATTATCCTATCCCTAGTATTTTGGGAATATGGCTTTGTTCCTGTTATTTCTTTTTTGGTACTGAATTTTACTTTTATCAAGCAAAAAAAGTTATCATCATTAAATAGTATTATCATGGGATTACTTCTCATTGAAGTACCATATATTATATTATCTTTGATATAGTAAAGGATAAGACCAATGAAAAAAACACTTAACATCATTCTATTTGGAAGAAAAAAATCATATTTTGTCAAATGTACATTAACTTTAATTGGACTGTATCTAGGTGTTTTGTTTTGGTATTTTAATGTGGATTATCTAGGACAGCCAATACAAAATGCTTTAGTATTGGCTGTTTGTAGTTTGATTTTGCATATCTGTTCTTGTAGCTTTGTATCGAATTCCAGAACAACTATGTGTAAATTCACAGATAGAAAAGTTACTCTATTTTCCTGTTAATCCTACAAATATTATTTATATGGTTATAATTCGATTATTTAAAATACAAATATTGTCATTTATCTGCTGTTTTTTATCAAGTATATATTTTTTAAGTGGAATATTTTACCGTTAATTTTAACTACCATATTATGTGCTTTGATATTGATAATAATTGATTTATTTATCTTTTCAATTTCTATTGTTATATCGACAGTTAGTGAAAAATATTGCGGATATATTTTACTTACTTTTCAATATGGTGGTTTTTTTTTTTTTATAATGTGGGGGATTGTACGTTTACTTATATTTGCATTTGAAAAACCGCTGATGATAAATGGAATATACCATCTTTTTGAAAATAATTATTTGATAAGTGTTCTTATTTTTATAATGATTATATTTCTGAGTTATATATATACTATCAAAATAAGTGCATCATATTTTCTTAGGTGTTACCATTATTTAAATTGTTTTACCAAACCTAGATTTCATGCAAATATATCTAAGTATTTTAACAAAAATCCATATATTTTGAATGAATGGTGTCGAGTTTCAAGAAATAAGGAATTACTTTTTTTACTCTAATTTAAAAAGTGTGATAACTGTGTATCTTTTGGTAAATCTTTTTTCAAAAGAATATCTGGAAGATTATATAGAAATTCAAAGTGTACTAAAAAATTCTTGTAATGGTATTATGCTGTGCTATGAATACAATTTCCAGCACATCATATACCAGTGATAAAAAATATCTCATATTATAACCTATTTCCAGTCAAAAACAGTAGGATATTCTTTTCTAAGGTATTGATAAGCTCTGTTTTGAATGAAATTGTCATCATTTGTGCATGGATTGTTTGCAGTATTGGTAAAAATGGGCTATTTTTTTTGATATATCTTTATTGCTGTATGGTACATTTACGAATATACTTTTGCTCTTTTATGGGAGTGTACTTTGACTATAAAATGCCCAGAACTGAAATCACACCTAATACATTATTACATGGGAATATGAGCAAGATATTTGTTTTTAGTCATGATTGTGGCTTTAACAATTTTAGAAATGTATTTTTGGGAAAAAAAAATTTTCCTTTGTTAAATTTTCTATTGGATTATCAATGATGAATATCTTGATTTTATTATTGATAGGTGTGGTTATGTATATGAAAAGAGGTCTTTCAGATGATAGAAATAAATAATTTAAGTAAGTCTTATGGTATAAATAAAATTTTTGAAAATGAGAGCATTACTTTAACTAATTCCTGTATATATGCTTTAGTAGGGGTAAATGGTATTGGAAAATCGACTTTTTTTAAATTCGATTATCCAACCTAGCACATTGGATAAAGGAAGTGTAAAAATAGATGATATTCCTTCTACCGATTTTACAGCAAAATATCACTATGCTTTTGTTCCAGATACAAAGGATATGTTTTTTTAAATTTGACTGGAAAAAGAATATTTACAATTTGTTAGTGAACTTTATAATCAAAAAAAAGAAAAGTTTGATGAACTGCTTGCTATCTATATACCAAAATTGAAGTTGGAAAATTCATTAGAACAAACTATTTCCAGTTATTCTCTTGGAATGAAACAAAAAAATATATCTTGCAGGAGCTTTCATGTCAAATGCTCAAAACATTATTTTGGACGAACCGTTTAATGCGATTGACCCAGAAAGTACTTCCGTTATCAAAAAAATATTATTTGATTTAAAAGATACTGGAAAAATGATTTTATTTTCTGTTCATAATTTAGATTTAGTATCAAATTTCTGTGATAAAATTATTTTTATAGATAACAGACATAGCATTTTTGAGTGTAACAACCCACAAAACTTTGATGTATTAGAAAAAAAATATTTTTTGACAAATGTGTAATAAAAAAAAATAAATTTAATGACTTAGTGCTAGAATACTGGGAGAATTTTATGAAATGAATGAGAAAGAACTAACTTCTAGTTTTAAGGCTCTCTCTTGCGAAACTAGAAGAAAAATTATTTACCTTTTTAAAAAGTAAATGCTTATGTGCCGGAGATATAGCCAAACATTTTGAACTCACTGGAGCTACTATTTCACATCACTTAAAAGTATTAGCAGAGGGAAATTTGATAACATCTAAAAAAGTGGGTTTAGAGATATACTATTCTCTCAACATTGAAAAATATAATGTATTGAGTAGGTGGTTTCAATTTCTGAATGATATAGAAAATTTCAAAGAGAAAGGGATAAAATGAACACTCCAAAATATCTAGAAATTGCAGAATTGCTTAGAATAGATATATTTGTAAAACATGCAAAAAGAAAATCAACTAATTCCCGGTATCAGAAGATACGCTTAGATTTACAATGTCAATCCAAAGATTGGATTATTCTGATGTGGAATTTGAAAATATGATAACAGAAGAAGTTATAAAAAGGTAGGTGTTCTATTATGATTGGACTTAAAAACGAGAGATATAAAAAGGCGTTAAAGTTTGAAATCAAATGAAGTAATCAACGGAATAAACAAAGAAAATATAGGGAGATTCGCAGTTATTTGTGCTATCTCCCTTAGTCGTTTTATCATCATATCAAGGCTCAGAATTCAATCGTGGTAAATCTGTGGTAAAATGAGTATTTCCTATACCTCAAAATGTTTAAAAGTGTAGTGTTTATGCGGATAATCTAAAATTAAATATAAAATTTAAAATTACATAATATATACATTTATGAATATAATAAGCCCTATTTCATGCTTTCTCCCCAAAATTTGAATTTGAAAACCACAATTTTATAAGTGGTTATTAACCCTCACAGGGTTTTAATAAAATCCTCCAAAAGCCTTGAAAATTAAGGGTTTATAGCAAAATGCTCACCTTAACTTATTATACGATTTCACACTGTTTTATTCTTCCCTTGGAAGCTGATAAGGGTAAACACAAGGGCAAGAAAATCTCATAACAAGATATAACAGAGTGTGGCAATCGGGGAACTGTGACGTATGTGCGAATATATTATAGCGGAGGATTTACGATATGGACAAGTACATTTTGAAAGTACGGAGGGATTACGGAATGAGATTACTTTTTATTCTTAGTCCGACAGAGAAATGGGGAACCAAAACAGAGTATACAAAGCTTAAAAAGTTTTTACATAAAGATGGCTATTTGCGAATTGCACCGGAAGTGTATATGCGGATAGTGAAAAACCGGAAAGCATCCGAAAAACATTTCAGACGAATAGAAGAATATGCACCTAAAACCGGAACGGTGAGACTTTTTACACTTAACAGAGAAGCAATATAATAATATATATTTGGTGACGGGTGAACCGGATTATCAGGAAAAAATAGTTGGAACAAACAGTCATATTATGCTATAATATGATTTGTAACAGAGCACTTATCTATGTTTAGAAAATAAATAAAACATTGCACTAAATATAGTGGTTGAATGCCCCCTCTCAAAATGGTGTATCGTTCAACTAGACTAAATTATTAATAAAAAATGATATGGTGTTAGTAATATTTATGTGGTACACTACTAAAAAAAAGAGGTGATAAAAAATGGAAGGCAAGTTTAATATTTGGCAAAAATGCTTTAGAAATTGTATGTTTTGTATTGATTCTGGCATCTAGTATATATAAAGGACTTTTTTGTGATGGAGATATGGGTGTAGTAATTACTTTGTCCTTTGTTGCAATTTTATTATTTATAATTTTTTCAATTGCAGCGTTATTTCCAAATATGGGTAGGTGAACTGGTTGGAGAATGAAAAGAGGCTGCCTGAAATAACCTACTAAATTATGAGCTTGACAATGGTTAGTGGGGTTTAGGGATTTCCGGCTGCCAGATAATCAGGAAAAAGGCATACATAGTATGTTGATATTCAGATTTTAATATGTATTTGTAATGTTCCAAAGACGCATTGAAACGGGAAAACATTTATGATAAAATAAAAATCAATATTGAATATGAAGCAGCACCGCCGGACAGCGGGGCTGAATAAGGAGGATATAATGGAGCAGTATAAGCAGGAATTTATAGATTTCATGGTAGAGAGTGATGTGTTAAAGTTTGGAGATTTTACTTTAAAGAGTGGAAGAAAGTCACCTTTCTTCATGAACGCAGGTGCGTATGTTACAGGAACACAGCTTGCAAGACTTGGAGAGTATTATGCAAAGGCTATTCATGAAACATATGGTGATGATTTTGATGTACTGTTCGGACCAGCATATAAGGGGAATTCCAATCAGCGTAGTTACAGCAGTTGCATATGCAAAGCTTTACGGCAAGGAAGTAAGATACTGCTCAGACCGTAAGGAAGAGAAGGACCATGGTGCTGATAAGGGCGGATTTCTCGGAAGCAAGTTAAAGGATGGCGACAGAGTCATTATGATAGAAGATGTAACAACATCCGGTAAGTCGATGGAAGAGACAGTTCCTAAGGTAAGAGGCAGCAGCGAAGAAATCTCCCTGGCCTGTTTTTAAATCTTAAATCTCTCAGCTTATCTTGAATCCATCGTTGGATTTATTAAAATTTCAATCTTTTTCTTATCTTCTCTGACTTATTGCCTGTAACAAATATACAATATGACTGATATTCTCCTCGCCCAACACGACCTCTTAACTGATGAAGCTGTGCAAGTCCAAATCTTTCCGAATTCTCTACCATCATAACAGTGCTGTTAGGGCACATTTACACCAACCTCGATAACTGTAGTTGATACCAGCACATCCGTTTCATGTGCTGCAAATCTTTCCATCACCTCATTCTTTAACGATGGACGCATCTTGCCATGAAGATATTCTATCCTTATATCCGGAAGTTCTTTCTTAAGCATTGCCGTGTAATCAACAACATTTTCAGCCTCTACAGCCTCACTGTCCTCAACCATTGGACATATTACATAGCATTGTCTGCCGGAAGCAACCTGATTGTGTATAAATGCATACGCCTTCGGTCTGTAGCTTTTCATCCACAACACAATTCTTTATAGGAAGTCTGTTCGCAGGCATCTCATCAGTATTGATATATCAAGGTCACCGTACAGTATAATTGCCAGAGTTCTTGGTATTGGCGTTTGCACTCATTACAAAGAATATGCGGGCTTTTCCCTTTCTGTGAAAAGTCACGGCGCTGGTTTACTCGAATCTGTGCTGCTCATCTGTTATAACAAAGTGCCAGCTCTTTATATTCAACCTTTTCCTGTATCAACGCATGCGTTCCTACTATTATTCCGGCAGTTCCATCTGCAATCCGCATATGCTTCCTTTTTTCTGTTTCGCTGTCATTGAACCAACAAGAAGTTCAACTCTGATATCAAGTCCCGCCTTTTCAAAGCCTTTAACAAACGATTCATAATGCTGTCTTGCAAGAACCTCTGTTGGTGCCATCAATGCTCCCTGATATCCTGCAATAACCGTATTGATAAGTGCAATTGTTGCAACAACTGTCTTTCCTGAGCCTACATCCCCCTGTATCAGACGGCTGCACAGATGTTCACCTGACATATCTTGTGCAACCTCTGACACAGTCCTTAACTGTGCATTAGTAAGTGAATATGACAGGCTTTTCAAGGAATTGATCCTTTTCTTTGCTTTCTGGTATTACATAGCTGTTCGGTATGCGTTCATTTGCACTCTTTAATGAAAGAGTTGCTAGCGTGAATAAAAAAACTCTTCAAACGCAAGTCTGTGTCTCGCCTGAACATATTCTTCCATTGTCTTAGGAAAATGTATATTAACAACACTGAAATTATGCTCAGCAAGCGAAATATCTCTTTCTTATATAATCAGGTATATATTCCTTTTCAAGTCCCGCGCTGTATTTTTCAAGTGCCTGTGCAACTGCCTTAGTAACAGTATTGTTAGTAAGACCTTTAGTCAGAGGATATATTGGCTGCAGTGTTCCCTTGAAGTCTTTGTACTGGGCAAGTATATACATTTTCTTGGCTGTTCTAATAACCAGCCTCTTTTATTAAACAGCCTTCCCCTGAATACATATCTTGTTCCAAGCCTTAATGTATTCTTTAAAATGGCATTATACCAGCTGCATTTTATGGAGTCGCCATTATAATCCTTTATAGTCACAGTTAATTATCTTAAGCCTGCCGCTCCCATATATATCCGGGCTTTTGCATACCTGTCCTTCAACAGCTACCTCTGTATGCTCTGATTCATGGCTTATATCTTTAACAAAACAGGCTCATGGTATACATCGTAATCCCGTGGGTATAACCCCACGAGATCTGATACCGTGTATACTGAAAGAGCAGCAATACGTAACTGGAACGAAGTACAATTGA
>VOFJ01003540.1_pt1 | contig 19195 bp, 22 predicted proteins | sample 5384081 | NCBI WGS metagenome assembly VOFJ01 (sample SAMN12384729, study PRJNA508395) | human gut metagenome | isolation source: healthy gut I | host: Homo sapiens
AATGAACATTCGTTTGATAGACCACGTTATCGTTTGTGAGAGAGAGTCAATTCTATAGTTTTGCAGATGAAGGACTGCTCTTAAAATGAATTTATTCTTATATTTGCATTATTATTAACGGAAAAGAAACCTATGGAAAAGTATTGAAATAGAAGAAAGATTGTAGCTATGTTAAAAACGGTGTACGACCCGGAAATCCCGGTAAACGTATACGATCTTGGACTGATTTATAAGATAGATGTTCCGATAATGGAGAAGTAGTACTTGATATGACACCGACCGCCCCTTTAATTGTCCGGCTGCTGATTTTATCATGGAAGATATTCGTCAGAAAGTAGAATCGGTGGAGGGAGTGACTTCGGCTATCATTAATCTGGTGTTTGAACCCGGAGTGGGATAAAGATATGATGAGTGAGGAAGCGAAACTCGAACTGGGCTTTCTCTAGTGATGAGTGACAAGCTGACTATAAGTAACAACTCAAAGCCTATGAAGAACGTTTATTTCCTTTCCGATGCGCATTTGGGGTCGCGCCATTGAACATGGTCGCACACAAGAGAGACGCCTGGTGAACTTTCTCGACAGTATAAAACATAAAGGCTTCTGCCGTTTATTTGCTGGGGAGATATGTTCGATTTCTGGTATGAATTCCGTTTGGTAGTTCCTAAGGGATATACTGTTTTCTAGGAAAGATCTCCGAACTTACGGACATGGGTGTGGAAGTTCACTACTTTATTGGCAATCATGACATTTGGTGTGGAGATTATCTCACAAAAAGAGTGTGGTGTCATTATGCACCGTGAACCGTTGACTACCGAAATCTATGGGGAAAGAATTCTATCTGGCTCATGGTGACGGATTGGGTGATCCGGATAAAGAAGTTCAAAATTACTTCGCCGAATGTTTCATAGTACGACTTTGCAAAGAATGTTTTCTGCTATTCATCCTCGTTGGAGTGTGGATCTGGGTTTGACATGGGTCCAAGCATTGCCGACTGAAACGAATTGACGGAAAGGAACCGGATTATATGGGAGAGAATCAGGAACATCTGGTTTTGTATACCAAAAGAATATCTGAAGAGCCACCCGAATATCAACTTCTTTATATATGGGCATCGTCATATTGAATTGGATCTCATGTTGAGTGCAACTTCCCGTGTGCTGATTCTCGGGGATTGGATTAATTTCTTCTCGTATGCGGTATTCGATGGAGAGAATCTCTTTCTGGAGGAATACATCGAAGGAGAGACACAGGTGTAATTGATCTTGTTTTGTTTCGCAGATTAACGCAAATTATCGCAGATTATTAAGATTATTCCTTCGGGAAATTATTCTTATTTATCTGCGATAATTTGCGTTAATTCTATGTTTAATCTATTCTACTTAAGCTGTTTATTCAGGTCTGAAGCTTGTTCCTAAGAAGAAATTGTGTGGTTCGACAGTTATATTACCTGATACTTCATCACCGGTCATGTAATTGTACTTGATGTTAGAATCTAGAGAATAGTTGGTGGTATCATCTCCAAAATTTCCTACGACTACGAGTTCCTTATCATTGTATTTCAAACTGATGGTGCGGGGTGTGTTCCCTGTCCAATCAGCAGTTTCTACTTTCCATGAGAATGTTGCATTTTGCCCGAACAAATTCGCGTGCGTTTTGCGTAAATCTAGTAGTTTAGCATATACATCATACAAACTTTTGCGTGCAGGTTCATCATAATATTCCCAATGTAACGGCTTTTTGCTTTTTTTCATCTTCTTCACCAAGTGTTTCGTCATAACCTAATTCACCGAATTGCCAAATCATTTTAGGACCCGGAACTGTGAAACAGAAGGCAGCGTTGGCGGCAAGCTGGTTCATGCGGGTAGTAAGATCCGTTTTTATTTTCTCGTTTCCATACACTTGGGCTTTATAGGCTACGCGTTCTTCATCATGACTTTCCATGAAACCTACCCATCCGCCAAAATGGATACTGTTTCCGCCACTTTGTATCAAATTGCTAAAGGAACTGCGCTCTGAATACCCCCATCCCTGATTGATAGTAGCCTTCATCATGTGTGTTACTTCTCTTTACGCCAACACTGTATGCCTGCCAAAGCTAATACGTTTTCTTCTGCCCAATCAGTCCAGTGCTCGCAAATCATTACTGCTTCTGGAGATACGGATTGGATAGCGTTGTAATAATCCCGTAGAATGCTGATACGTGACTCATCGTAACCTGAAACGTCCGTATCTTTATTTCCGTTTTGTGTGAACCCTTTAGTCAAGTCGAAACGGAAACCATCGATATGATATTCGTTAATCAGATATTTTAGATTACGTTTTACAAAGTCTCGTACCAATGGACTTTCGTGGTTGAAGTCGTGGAATACATTGAAAGCATGACGGGCTTCAACATTGAACCATGGGTTATTCTCAGCAGTTCGGTTATTTTTCGAATCCCAATACAGACGGGCAAAAGTGTTGCTACCTGTAGCATGGTTGTAAACAACATCAAAAAAGTACTGCGATACCTCTTTTGTGGCATTCGTCAATAAATCTCTTGTACATCTCAGAAGTACCGTAGGCTTTATCAAGTGCAAAATAGAAGGTCGGATTGTACCCCCAACTGTCATTGCCTTCAAACTCCTGTACGGGCATTAGTTCGATGGCGGTAATACCTAACCTTTCCAAATAATCGAGTTTCTGTATCGCTCCCTGTAGATCTCCGGTTTCGGTGAAGTCACGCAAGAGTAACTCATAAATCATCAGATTGTTCTTATCTGCTATTTTGAAATTGTCGTGTGCCCATGAATAGGAATCTTTCTGTATCTTGAATGTTGAAACAACTCCTACTCTTTCGTTGGATAGATACGTTGGGACGAAGGATAAGTGGATTCGGAATATAGGAATCGCTGCTTGCATCGAGAATCTTCTCCGTGTATGGATCGGCTATACGTAGTTCTGTATCTTTTTCTCCTTCTACAGAACTCTTCTTTTCCCAGATAATATTGAATGCGTATTCTTTGGTTGGCTCAAGACCGCTTAAAGTAATCCACCAACATCCCGCTGATTCGTCATAATACATTTGAGAGTTTTCATCATTGCTGCGTTTCCAATTATTGAAGTCTCCCATGACATATGACATAATCGTAATAACGGTTACCGTCTTTGTCTTTCTCATACAGTACCAAAGCTACTGTATGATTGTCGATAATATTGATACCATGTTGCAGTCCGGAAGGCATTGACTCCAGCTTTATCTCACCCGGAGTAAAGCTGTTGTACTTATCATCCTCAATATCGACAAAGGTATCTTCTTCTATTCCTTTTTGCCATCAGTAGTACGGATAATCAGTCCTAACTGTTCAATTGGAGTTGAACCGCTTCCGAACCAATCGCGTATAGTAGGTGAGAGGGTGATTTTCCATACATTCTCCTTTACACGAACCATTTTACATTTTTCGGTATCTTCTGTCCAGGCAGCCGGTACATACATCCAAGTACCTTCCGAATATACACCGGCATGGAGATAGCACGCTTCTTGATAACCTAATAACGGGCATTCTTTTTCTCCTTCTGCCAACTCTTTACCTTCTGCATAAAAAATAGATATCCAAAGCTTCGTCCGCATTGGGTAACTCCGTTTGTTTCTGGCTTTGGGATTCAGGTTGAAAACCGAATTTCAGCAGGCTTATGTCAATGTCATCCTCTACAATAGGTTCTTCCTCTTCTGCTTTTGTCAGGAGGCTCAGTTTGTCGGAGTTCTGTCCACTCGTCACTGCATGAGCTTATATAGGGGCGCAGTGAATAGCAGTAATAATATATATATCAAATATTTCTTTCATAAAGCTTTTTTTCTTTTTTGATGGATGGGTTATTCTTTAATGACTATTACGTAAGGAGTCGGTTCGTTGAAATACCAACGTATCTCGTAATTGCCGGTTTGGCTTACGGTAAATAGGCTTTCGTCGGTAACATCCGTTTCGAAATGTCCTTCGGCATTTTGTGGAGTCACTTCCATGTTCAATATCTGTGAACGTATTTTGCCACGTATTTCCGGCTTGTATCTTTACTCCTTTCTTTTGTAAATACCACTTTTATTACTTTCATCATAAATGATTTCCATTTTGGATGCATCACTGAAAGAATAATTGTTATGTTCACCTAATAACATCCATGACTTTTCTTCATTGCTCATGGTGAGGCGACCGTTGTTTGGATTAAATTCTACGGTGTAGTTGGTATTGTTGTTACCGCCGTAAGAAGTGATATTTTGCTGTCGTTACCTAGAGTCAAAAGATTCCACTATTGATTGAGCTCCCCAATTTCTACCATTCCAATTGGGTTGGTCTGTGATTTTCCACCCTTCATAAAGATTTTTTGCAATAATGTGTCCTTTGTACGAACCACTTTCTGTTTTATATAGCTTTTTGAGTTTGATCGTGTTTCCAAGCACAGTATTCTCCTACTAGATAGAATACTTCCGGTGTATTCTCGCTATTATCATAAGTCACCGCTACAGTTTTTTGCTTCTGATAATACTCCTGTCTCAGTATTACCGAAATAAGCTCTTACCCGAAACTCTACCTCCTGTTCTGCACTAAGCGTTACTGCATTATGCTATTTTCAGGTATTTGATGGCCTTAAGGCTTAGGACTGCATTGTTTATATCTAGGGTTTGTACTGGTCAAACCGCTTTCCAATATTGCTCTTTGTGAGAATTCTGAGTCTTTTTTATATCCATTTCCACTTGGTATTTAGCTCCTTCTACAGCTTCCCATGCTAGAGAATAAGAAGTGCCGGAAGTTAAATCCATATTTTCCGGAACAGTAGTGAATGTCGGAGTTGCTACATACGGAGTGATGCTGATAGTCAGAGGTTCGGAAGCCAGCGCTTTGATATATCCGCTCTTAGTAGCTGAAACAGAGAGGTTGATTTCAGTTTTTCCTACTTCCTTACTATATTTTTGCCAATAGACTGACAAGTGCATCATTCAGATCTTGGTGAGTCAGATTGTATGAGGTTTCTTGAGTAGTCTTGACAGTCACTTTCTTGCTCCAATTATATTCCGTGTTTGTTTTTGGGCAGATTTATTTCTATTGCATAGCTGATACTGCTGCATTATCACCCAAATAAGCCTGTTGCCACGTTAAGGGTAATGCCGTTTCTTCTTTCTGACCATTACTAAAACTAGTTCGCTAATGTCTGTTGATGTGATGACCGCTGCTTTTGTAGCCTGTATTTTCATTGTCGTATGGAGTGACAGTGGAAGAAACGATATTTGAAACAAGAGGAGTTTTCGCCTCTGAAATGACAGAGGTTACTGAAATTTCAGATGAACGGTTTTTCTATGGTGTATATTCCTGCTTCATCAGCATAATTCTTGAACAGAGACAGTACATAGTCATTCAACTTCTTTATTCGTAAATGAAACAGTCGAGTTATTCCCTACCAACGAAGATAAGATTACTTTTTTTATCTCCAGTTGTTTTCGCCTTTTATATCCATCTCCAGATTGTTCGTGATCGATGCATTATATCCCATTTGGGGTGCACTCCACTTGAACGTCAGTGCAACTTCATTTTGTTGTAGCGGGTTGATGGTATACACGTTTCCGGTAAAGCCTCCAATACAGCAGGCTGAGCCTGTCGTCGCTATAATAGGCTTTGTCTAAGTCACTTTCACAGGCTTTGTAATAAACAAACTGCGATCAGTATACCTATATATCCGTATATTGTTTTTCATGTACATTCTGATTTTTTAGATTAATAACCTTCGTTTTGTTGTAAATTACCATTAACGCTGATATCGCTTACACAGGTATGGGGGAAAAGATTGTAGCGTTTGTCTACACCTACTCGGTGATAACTCCTCCTTTTCTGCCCACGTATAAGTATTCGAAAGGTAAACAGTCCGTAACGGATTAAATCGGTACGGCGGGTGGCTTCCCAATAAAGTTCACGACAACGTTCGTTTAAGATATTTCCAAAGTTTACGTTGGCAGTGCTTCCATTGATGGATGCGGAAGCCTTCAACCAAGCTGCATCACTTGGCTATAACCGGTTTTTGGCACGTTTGCGCAAGTCCTGTATGTATGTCACAGCTTGGGATTCGCTTCCTCCTTCTCCACCACGGGCTACGGATTCCGCATACATCAGATATACATCAGCCAGACGGAATAGTGGAAAGTCTGTGTCAGGAATACGGAATTCTTTCCCGGAGTACCGTCACTGTTCAGGTTCGTGAATTTAAATACCGACCAACCTTCTGTGGTAAATGTACCGATAGATGAGGTTTTGATATCCAATGAACGTCCCTGTGCTATAGAAGATGGCGCGGTTGTCGTGTGAATTTAAATTGTCGGCGGTCCAGGCTGATTCTTCCGCTTCATATTCGAACGCACGTATCAGATTTCCTGTAGAGCGGAAGCCATCCCATCCACCGTTGCATCCGTAGTTGACAACAGTGCCTTCGCTACTTGAACGCGAGCCGACAATGATAGCTCCTATTCCATAGGACTGAGTAGTGTTGCCGTCAGCCAATACCGGGAAAATGATTTCTTTTTCTGGCATTGCTATTTTCTCCGTTGTCCGCCATAAAAGTTCGGTATAATTGTCTGCCAATGAATAGTCATTACTGCCTAGAATATATTTGCAATAAGTGACAGTCCAGTATAACGGGGTGTTCCCATAAACTTCATTAGGATTTATATACCCAATAAGGAACTCAACGGTATGTTGATCGGCACGTCCGTATTCGTCTGTCTGTTCGGGGAAGGAGACTACGAATAGCAGTAAGTTCCTTTTTCTAGCCAGTTGAATAGGTCTTTGCGATTGATTTGCTCCGGTAGCGTCGAGGTTGTTTCTTCTGTGACAAAAGGTGGATTGGCAAAAAAGCATCCATCAGCACGTAGTAGGCTAAAGCACGGCAGAAACGTGCTTCGGCACGATAACGTTCCCGGTCTACTTCGTCGGGGGGCATTGTTCAGTTGTTTCAGAAAATCATTTTGCAATACTTACGATGTACATAGAACGGTGGTAAAAGCCCTTCCATTGATTCCACCTTAGCTGTATTCCAGGATAATCCGTTAACTTGCGGTACCAGCTATCCGACCAGGCATTTTACTTCGTCTGTGGTACTTTCTTGCAGTGTCCACCAACAACGCGGGAGTACTGTATTTACCGGCATTCAAATCACTCAAATCGAAGAACCTGCGTCTTTTTGTCGGAAAGGCCGCCCACCGAATCGATCTTTTCAATCCCACAATATTGTAACTTTTCAGGGAGTAGAATAGAGCGTCTTCTGGTAATCGCTGACATTCGGATCGAGAAGGCATCTGTACGTCTAAATCACCCTATACATCCGCCGAATAAAATGAGGGCAGGAAACCAATATGATCGATTTTATAGAATAGAAATTTCATAATGCTGACAGATTAAAGTTAAGATTGTTCTGAGAGAGAAATCTATGGGACGCGTACTTTACAGATTCTTGATCAATGGCGTTGCACTCCAGATCGCGAGTCCGGAATACTTGGTGATAGTAAAACAATATTCTGCACCGACGTTGCGCTGATACTTACCGGATAACTTTAAGGCTGGTGAACAAATTTTAAAATAGGTGTATCCCGTGTACGTTATCCATCTTCAGGAAAGCAGTTTTTCAAAAAGATATCGCTTTTTGCCTGGTAGAAATCTGGAGAGTGAATCCGGTGCTTACCGCCGATTTATAATAAATTGGTGATAACCCTGATTGAGAAAGCATTCAGGTGAACCGTTGTCCGCTGCACTGGCGTTTAGACATAGCGTTCCCGATACTGGTACGGAAGCCTCAGATCCCACTTTTATATGTAACCGCGTGAACTTCCCATGTATACGTCCGCCATCGGACTTCTTTAGTCGGCATATCGGTCGTCATCACCCGTAATTCGCCTGTCGTTATTGCGGTCTACCACCGCGTTTTGTACCGGTTTTCCATTCTCGTCGTATACCTGTTGGAAGAGCCAGTAAGTGGAGGGGCATAAATTTACCTGGTGCTTTTGTAGTACTGTGCCACTACCGTATGAAGCAGAACCGGCATTGATTCCTTCATAATCCGGATTGTAGGTAGCGGTCAATTTAGTAATTTTGCTGGTGTTCCAAGTCACGTTATAGCCTAATTCCCAAGAGAAATCTTTTAGTCTGTATAGCTACGGCATTGATATTGAATTCCCAAACCTCGTTTTTCATGGATCCCACGTTGGCTGTTATCATATTGGTAAAGTTGCCCTCTCGCCGCTACGCTGACTGTGTTCAATAAATCTTCTTCGTACGCTTTGATAATATTCGATACTACCGTTGATGATTGTTCAGGAAATCCAGTCGATGCCGACATTGTATGTCGCAGTCTCGTTCTCATTTCAAATCGGGGCTGTACCCATCCGGTTTCAGCAGATATGAACCCATATATTGCCAGAAGTCGTATTGTTACCCAGCGAGTAGTTAGTGATAGAGATAATGGTAATCTCCGACCGGTGACCGGTGACTCTACACGCAGTTGTTGACATAATATCGCGTGCTCTTTCCGCTAAACGGTTCGTTGATAATGCAACGCTGGGAGGGAAGAGTCCCCCAACGGTTGCTCTTGCTGAAACGTGAGGAACCGTCCTGACGTAACGTTGTGGTGAGCAAATAACGTTTTGAAGTTGTACTTAGTCGTCCGAAGAAAAGAAACTTAGATACTTTTCCTAAGGTGAGGGAGTTATTGTTTTGTATGTAACGCCCTTCAATGTTTAAGTCCATCCTTCTTTAGTTCCCAGGTTTTCGGTAACATTTGATTTGTAAATACTGTGTCTCAATAGAAATGTTGCCAGGAACATCCTACATTACATTGATATTACTTTTGAATGGATTCTATGTTTTGGCGTGTTCAAATAAAAAGTCCAGCAGATGGTTGCGGCGCAGATTGTTCCACCACATTGTCCGATATTTGAAATCACTGTCTTTGGCTGTTTGAAAGAACTGGAACGGTGGCAGCTTCACCTGTGCTTTTTGCTACGTCATAACCTTACGTTCGGTTGGCATTTTATACCCAATGCCGAGAGATTTCCGCATCGAGTAAAGATGTAACGGATTGGCGAATGGGAGTTATTTGCCGGTGCTCCAGTTCCAATAAACCGTTATAGTTATATAAATTACTACCGTGTAGGGTCTTCTGTGTCAATACCATAGATTGGTTTGGTAGGGTCAAAGAAAGCAGCTGCTCCTACTGCTCCCGAATCAGCTTAAAAACGATTTTTGTTAATCGTTCCTTTTTACATTGATATCCACCCTCAAATGATCATCAAAGAACTTCGGACTTAGATTGACAGATGCGGTATATCTTTCATACTTGATGTCTTGATTGTACCTCGTTCATTGTTGTAACCTCCAAAGACACGCGGAAAGGCATGAACCCTGCTTTTCCTGCTACGGATATATTTTGGTCGGTGCTCAGACCACTTTGATAGATAGCATCCTGCCAATCGGTAGACTGTTGAGGGTAGAGATTAATCAGATTGCGTGCTGCATCGCCTTAAAAAGCGGTGCCTTCGGCATATTGGTTCGTCACTGCCTGACGGAACTCGTCTGCATTCATCGTTTCAAAAACGCTTATAAGGATCTTTGAAAAGTATAACTGCTGTTATAAGTTACCTTGATTTTTCCTTGTGTCCCTTTCTTGGTAGTGATGATGATAACGCCGTTTGATGCACGTGAACCGTAGATGGTTGCTGATGCGTCTTTTAATACGGTAAAAGTTTCTATATCATTCGGATTAATGGTCGATAAAGCATTCGGTGTACCCGGAGCTGAATTGTTGGCTACGGGGATTCCGTCTATGACGATTAGCGGGTCATTGCTGGCATTCAGAGAAGAACCGCTACGGATGCGTAGCGTAGAACCTGAACCCGGACCACCGTCACCTTGAGCGACTGCCAATCCCGGAACTTTTTCCCATGATCAGTTCTTCGGGTGAAGTGACTGCACCTTTGTTCATCTCTTCAGCTTTCTTTAATGGCAACGACTGATCCGCTCAAGTCTTCTTTCTTAACGGAGCCATATCCGATGACCACTACGTCGTCCAACTGTTTTGAATCATCTTTCAGAACAACTTTCATTTGTGCTGCGCGGTAATTCCTGTGTCTTATATCCGATGAAGGAAATGACAATGATGTCTCCTTGTCTTGGCCTGTAATTTAAACTTCCCATCCAGATCGGTAATGGTGCCATTGGTAGTACCTTTAACTACTACATTTGCTCCGATAACTCCCTCTCCGGTGGTACCGTCCTGGACGAGTCCACTTACTGACAGGTTTTGTGCAACTGCCTGTACCGTAAACATAATGGCTACTAAAAATAGCAGCATTATTTTACCCGGTTCATTCATTTTTTTTGTTTTCATGTTATTAAATAAGTTCGTCAAAAAAATAGTACTTCTATATGAATACCTATTGAAAACTATGGAATCTTAATTAAACTTGTTTAAGGTCTTATTTTATCTCTTTGACTGAGATGGCGTATCCCCCCGCCTATTGCAGCTTTTCAGTGTAAAGTTTGCTTTTATTGTTTATTTTTCTTTTTGTGATAACGTATGCTTGCGGATTTTTGTCCCAACTTGCATCTTTTATGTCAGCATAAATGGTAGCTTCATATTTTTTCCCAGGTTCGAGGAAGTCAAAGCTTAATTTTAGACTCATGTCCCTTTTCTCCGGCAGTGCAACCTATATACCAGTCATTCGTTCCTTTGGCACGACGGGCTATCGTGATATATTCTCCCTGGCTCCGCTTCCAGATACTTACTTTCATCCCAATCAATAGCTACATCCTTGATAAATTGAAGGCATCCATGAAACGCTCATAATTTTCAGGAATATCAGGCGGCCATCTGCAATGGACTGTACATAGTTACATACAATGCCAGTTGGCGGGCGATAGTAGAACGAACCTGAGAGTTATTAGCCGGATTCATTTTGTTGCAATGTGTTTCGAAGATCCCGGCGTATAATCCATCGGTTCCTCCAACCAGACGGGTGAATGGAAGAATTGTAGTATGGTATACTTTGTTGCCGCCGAATGATTCATATTCTGTTCCGCGAGCCGATTCGTTACCAATCAGGTTGGGATACGTGCGGCATATTCCGGTAGGGCGTACAGCTTCGTGGGCGTTTACCATGATTTTGTAGTCCGCTGCTTTTTTCACTGCATATAGATAGTGGTTATCCATCCATTGTCCATAGTGGTGTTCGCCACGTGGAATAATGTTGCCTACATAGCCACTTTTTACAGAATTATATCCGTTGTCTACCATGAATTGGTATGCCTGGTCCATGTGGCGTTCATAGTTACGTACAGAAGCCGAAGTTTCATGATGCATCATCAGTTTTACGCCTTTGCTTGCAGCGTAGCTTTGAAGTTCTTTCACATTGAAATCGGGATAGGGAGTTACAAAATCAAAAACATAATCTTTGCTTTTTCCGAACCAGTCTTCCCAACCTTCATTCCAGCCTTCTACCAATACTTGGTCGAATCCATGCTCCGCTGCAAAATCAATGTAACGTTTTACGTTGGCGGTGTTGGCAGAGTGTTTGCCGTTAGGTTTTGTTTTGTTGTAATCTGTTTCACCTAGTTTTACACTGGATAAGTCATCTGTGTAAGCCCATGAGCCTTTTCCCGTAATCATATCCCACCACACGCCGATGTATTTCACAGGCTTGATCCAGGAAGTGTCTGCTATTTTGCAAGGTTCGTTCAGGTTTAACGTAATGCGTGAGGCAAGAATGTTGCGGGCATCATCACTAACGATGACGGTACGCCACGGTGAAGTGCAGGGGGAGTCTGCATATATCCTTTGTCACCTTGTGCGTCCGGAGTCAGCCATGATTCGAAAATCATGTTCTTGTCATCCAGATTGAGGTGCATACAGGCATAGTCTATCAAAGCAGCTTCGTGCAGATTGATGTACAGACCGTCGTCTGTTTTCATCATCAGGGCAGTTTGTACACCGGTGGGGCTGAATGCGGTTTGCGAGGAGTTCTCCGTATAAGCCTTTGAAAACAATCCTCTGATTTCCGACAGGCGGGAAACGGTATAGTCATATTCCTGTGTGTCATAATCTCCCGGAATCCAGTAAGCAGTGTGGTCACCTGCCATGGCAAATTGTGAATGTTCTTCTTTGATCACGAAATAGTTTAAGTTCTTCTGCTGCGGAAATTCATAGCGGAAACCCAGACCGTCGTTGAACAGGCGGAAACGGATGATTATAAATCTGTCATTGGCAGGCTGGTTCAATGTGACCGCCAATTCATTATAATGGTTACGGATTTCCTTTTTCTTCTCCCCATACCGGTTGCCATGTTTCATCGAATGTATCGGTCTTTGCATCCTTTAGTTCAAAACCGTTATAAAGATTTGTTTTTGAGTCAAGTTTGGTGAGATCTCTCTACGGTCTACCCAGTCGAAGTCTGTCGGGTATTGTCTTCTTTCTTTAATTCTAAACCTAAAGTACTGGGTTTGGATTACCGTTTTGCCTTTATAAATCAAATCATACGTTGGAGCACCTTCCTTGTTTACCTGAAAGGTCATTACCAGATTTCCATCCGGTGAAGTTAGTTTCTGCTGCGCATTCGCTATAAATGAAATACAGAGGAATGCAATGAGTAAAAAGATTCTTTTTCATTTTATTTATTGGTATTAAATTGTAAGCTAACTAATGTTTCTACTCCTTTTTTATTTCGGATGTTGCAAAATGAAGCGACCTATTGAATCGGAAGAGGTGTTTAGAATAAAAAATATAACCGCTTTATGATTTTATTTAATTGATTATCAGTTATATATTATTGTTTGGAATCGGCGAAAATATAAGTGGAAATTAAATAGTTTGGCTTATCTATTTCATTGTGATTACTATATTCATTATATTTGTGACATCTTTAAAAAGTAACCTATGAGAAATATAGCCTATATCTTATTTTCTTTTTTTTTAGTTTGTCCGACTTTACTGTTTGCGACACAGACCGGATGATAATGCGGCAGTCCTTAAAAAAGACTGGATGATATTATAAATAAGAAAGAGACTTTTCAGGTTCAGAAAGAGAAAAGCTATTGATGCGCTGAAAATGCAGCTCGCTCATTCGGTTGCTCCTGCTGATAAATATCGCTTGTATGGTTCTTTGTTCGATGCTTATCTTCATTATCAGGCAGATTCTGCACTTTATTATATAAACAGGAGACAACAGTTTCTCCCCCAACTGAATCGTCCAGAATTGGCAGATGAGATAATAATTGACCGTGCAACAGTATTGGGAGTGATGGGAATGTATATTGAAGCCATTGAAAGAACTGGAGAGGATAAATTCGGACGAAGTTTGGACAAACAAACATTACTATCCTATTATCAGACTTATCGTGCTTGTTATGGTTGGCTGGCTGATTACACTACTAATAAGGAAGCGAAAAAGAAATATACCTGAAAAAACAGATTTATACCGGGATTCTATTATTAGTGTAATGTCACCTGGAAATAAACAGAACGATTGTTCTGGCTGAGAAATGTATCGTCAGTGGTAAGGCGGATACAGCTCTGGTGATGCTTGATGAGGCTTTGAAAGAGGCGGTTGACGAACGGCAGAAAGTGTATATCTACTATACATTGTCTGAAGCGTACGGTATGAAGAAGCGATTTTGAGAAAGAAGTTTATTATCTCATATTGACAGCTATTGCAGATTTGGAATCTTCGGTCAGGGGAGTATGCCTCTTTGCAAAAGTTGGCACATCTGATGTATGAACTAGGAGATATTGACCGTGCTTATAAGTACTTGAGTTGTTCGATGGAAGATGCCCGTAGCCTGCAATGCCCGTTTGAGGTTTATTGAAGTGACGGAGTTTTTTCCCGATTATCGATAAGGCTTATAAGTTGAAAGAAAGAAAGAACAAGCCGTTTTCAAGAGCGATGCTTATTAGTGTCAGTATGTTGTCTTTTATTTCTTTTTTTGATAGCTATTTTCTTTTTTTGTATCGCTGGATGAAGAAACTGTCTGCTATGCGTCGTGATTTGAGTTTGGCTAATCGACAGATGTTGGCTGTGAACAAAGAACTGGAGCAGACGGCAAGATAAAAGAAGTATATATCGCCCGTTATTTGGACAGATGTGAACTATCCGCCGCTGGAGATTGGCTCATTGGCTAAAATTGGCTATGGCTTCCCGGATTGAGGATTTGTTTAAGGCTATAAAGTCCGAGCAGTTTATCAAAGATGAACGAAACGAGTTTTTATAATGAGTTCGATAAGTCTTTCCTGAAACTTTTTCCGAATTTCATTTCCGCTTTCAACGATTTGTTGGTAGAGGAGGGACGGATATATCCGAAATCTGATGAACTGCTGACTACCGAACTTCGTATTTTTGCTCTTATCCGTTTGGGAGTGGTAGACAGTAATAAGATTGCTCATTTCTTGGAGTTACTCATTGGCAACGATCTATAATTACCGTAGCCGGATGCGCAAGAAAAATACTGGAGATAAGGAACGGTTTGAACAGGACGATGAATTTATAATATTATTTGTTTTGTAACATCAGAAATAGCCTTTTTTTTATACCTTTGTAGGTGGTACTAACTAATCTAATATAAATTTACTAAAGGAATGAAAAAGTTAATCTACACATTGTTCTTTTGTTCTTATTTCCGTTGTGGCTAACGGTCAGGCTTAAAAAGTATGTATTCTATTTCATTGGAGATGGGATGGGAGTCAACCATGAATGGTACGGGAGATGTATCAGGCGGAACTTCGAACGGACGTATCGGTGTTGAGCCTTTGTTGTTTACCAATTTCCGGTTGCCATGATGGCGACTACTTTCTCTGCAACTAATTCCGAAGCCGATTCTGCCAGGTACTGCGTTGGCTACAGGAAAGAAAACCTATAATCACGCTATTTCTGTGGGGAAGATAAGAATGCGATTCAAACTGTAGCTGAAAAGGCGAAGAAAGCCGGTAAGAAAGTCGGTGTCACTACTTCTGTCAGTTGATCATGCTACCCCTGCCGCATTTTATGCGCACCAACCGGATCGTAATATGTATTATGAGATTGCTCTTGACTTGCCGAAATCTGATTTTGACTTTTATGCAGGTGGCGGATTCTTGAAACCGACAACTTCTTTTGATAAGAAAGAGGCTCCAAGCATTTTTCCTATCTTTGAAGAAGCCGGATATACAGTGGCACGTGGTTACAATGACTATAAAGCAAAATCAGCTAAGGCTGAAAAAAATGATTCTCATTCAGGAAGAGGGGCTAATCCGTCATGTCTGGCCTATGCCATTGACCGCAAAGAGAATGATCTGACGCTGGCGCAAATTACGGAAGCGCTATCGACTTTTTGACTAAAAGGCAAGAATAAAGGCTTCTTCCTCATGGTGGAAGGTGGAAAGATTGACTGGGCTTGTCACGCGAATGATGCAGCTACCGTATTCAATGAAGTAAAAGATATGGATAACGCTATCAAAGTGGCTTATGAATTTTATAAGAAGCATCCGAAAGAAACACTGATAGTCGTTACTGCCGACCACGAAACAGGTGGTATCGTATTGGGAACCGGAAAATATGAACTGAACTTGAAAGCATTGCAATCTCAAAACATTCGGCTGACGGACTTTCTCAACGTATCAGTGAATTGAGAAAAGCCAAAAAGGTAACAAAGTGACTTGGGAAGATATGAAAAGAATTTCTTGGCAATGAAATGGGATTCTGGAAACAATTACCTCATTTCTTGGCAACAAGAAAAGAATTGCACGACTTAATTTGAAAAGTCATTTGTGAAGAATAAAGTGGTGTTTGCCGAGAGTATGTACTCGAAGAGCGAGCCTATGGCTGCTTGTGCCAAACAAAGTTATGGATGAGATCGCGATGGTTGGCTGGGTGAGTGGCGGACATTCTTGCCGGTTTTGTGCCTGTATTCGCTATTGGAGCTGGTTCACATTTGTTCGGTGAGAAGATAGATAATACTGAAATACCGAAGAGAATAGCCAAAGCGGCGGGATATAAATAAGAATGCCGTACAAAAGCACAAGAAAGCCGGAAGTTCAATTTTCTTCCGGCTTTTATTATTGTGTTCTATGTAACTTATGCTTTTACACGTCCTACGTATGAACCATCGCGAGTATCGATTTCGATCGTTTCACCTTCGTTGATGAATAAAGGAACACGTACTGTTGCTCCTGATTCTACAGTAGCAGGTTTCAATGTATTGGTAGCAGTGTCACCTTTGATGCCCGGCTCTGTATAAGTAACCTTCATCTGCACCTTGATCGGCATATCCGCATACAATACGGTTTCGGTAGAAGCGTCGGAAACAACATCCAATACTGCACCTTCAAGCAGGAAGTCAACACCGTTAATCAAGTCGTGAGCGATAGGATGCTGGTCAAAAGTTTCCTGATTCATGAAGATATAATCTTCTCCTTCTTTATATAAGAACTGATAAGGACGACGTTCACACGCACGTCTTCCAATTTTTTTCACCGATGTTGAAACGACGTTCGAGAACGTAGCCGCTAACCACATCTTTCAGTTTAGTACGCATGAAAGTGTTACCTTTACCAGGTTTTTTACATGCAGGAATTTATACAGAAATAGAGCTTTCCGTCCATACGGATACAGGTTCCGTTTTTTGATGTCTTGAGCATTAATCATACTGCTATTCTTCTTATTATATTATTGTTATTTAATTGTTTTCGTCGGAAATCGAGTGCAAAAAGTAATCTAAATCAGTAAAAAACACAAAAAAACTTTTGAGCAAAAATGAGTTATCTCTTTGGTTAATTTAAAAAGTGCCTATTTTTGCAGCCCGATTACGTAGAATAATAACATAAAAACAAGATACAAAAATGAAAAAAGAACATTTCAACCCTCTAACAGAAAGAGAAAGAACAAACACGGTTTCCGTGAGAGAATGGCATCTGCTAATGGTCGTAGAGTATTGGCTGCCGCCGTGCAAAAAGGCAGAAAGAAACTGCTCGCCGTGAGAGGCTTGACTGTTTCTGATGAGTACAACGGACAGAAGTGGTAACCACTTTTATCTATCATCAGGGAAAACAAAAAGGCGGGGAATTTAATTCTGCCTTTTTGTTTATAGCAAACTTTTCATCACCTCTTTTTTTTATAAATTCAACTATTTTGTCGTATCTTTGGCGCATATAAACAGCAATGCGTATGACTATTAGAGAATTCTTTTCTTTTAAAACAAATAAATTTTTCTGGTTGAATATTGCCGCTATGATTGTGATAGTGGCAGTCATGGTATTCGGCGTGCTGAAATGGATTGATGTGTACACGCATCATGGTGAATCGGTGCTTGTTCCCGATGTGAAGGGGATGAGTGTGGAGGAGGCGCGAAAAGATGTTCCGGGAATCATGGATTGGTATGTTCGGTTTCTGATACGAGATACGTTAAGGATAAGGCTGCCACGTATCGTCTTGAACTCAAGCCGGGAGCCGGTGAGAAAGTAAAGAAGGTCGTACGGTCTATCTGACAGTAAACACGCTGGATGTTCCTTTGCGTATGATTCCTGATGTAGCGGACAATAGCTCTCTTCGTCAGGCGCAAGCCAAACTGTTAAGTGCCGGTTTCAAACTGAATCAGGTCAGTTAGTGAACGGTGAAAAGACTGGGTGTATGGCGTGAAGTATCAGGGAAGACAACTGACCGCCGGAGAAAAGATTCCTATGGGGCTTTCTTTCTTTGACACTGATGGTTGGTGATGGGGCAGGGAGCATGGAGAAAGACTCCACCGATGTTGCTGTGGATACAGAAACTCCTGTGACATCAGAATCATCTTCCACATACAAGAAGATAGCTGGTTTTAATGGATAACTAACAGAACAGACTCACATGATAGAGGAAGAACTTCCGGATGAACTGGAGAACGATTTGGATGATATAGAACCGGTCGGTGACGAGTCCCAACTTACGAACTTCCGGTGGTAGATAAGGGGCAGGCGATGGTCAGAGTCGACAAATATTTGTTCGAACGGCTTGTCAACTCTTCGCGCAACCGTATTCAGAAGGCTGCCGACGCCGGTCTTATCATGGCGAACGGCAAACCGGTGAAAAGCAGTTATAAAGTAAAGCCTTGCGACGTGCTGACGGTGATGATGGACCGTCCACGTTACGAAAATGAAATTATCCCGGAAGATATTCCCCTTACTATCGTTTATGAAGATCCCTATTTGATGGTGGTGAATAAGCCTGCCAGTTGGTAGTACATCGGGACATGGAAATTATCATGGCACTTTGGTCAATGCGCTTGCCTGGCATATGAAAGATAATCCCGATTATGATGCGAATGATCCGCACGTGGGACTTGTTCATCGGATCGACAAAGATACTTCGGGGTTGTTGGTGATTGCCAAGCACCGGAACGCCAAAACAAATCTGCGCGGCGCTTTTCATCCCGTCCTGCGCTTTGGCGGAAGATACGACGCCCGAACCGGAGCGCTTTGTCGCGCCGACGCTCCCGCCGGATGCGATCGCATGGGATTCGTCTCACCCGGATATTCTCGACGAGGACATGCTCTACGCCCGCAGCGCCATCCTGATCGAGGCGGACACGGGCGAGGTGCTTTTGAAAAAAACGCGGACGAAATCATGTATCCCGCCTCCACGACGAAGATCATGACTGCTTACATCGCCCTGCAAATGGGCGACATGGACAACGACGTCGTCACCGTTTCGCAAAACGCCATCGACCTTGTTCCCCCGACCTATCAAACCATTCCCCCTTCCGCCGGCGAACAGGTGCCTCTGCTCGACCTGATTTCAGTCATGTTGATTCGTTCGAACTATTGGACCGTTTACGGGTAGCAAGAGAAAGTAGGCAAAGAAAAACAGCCGCTTTCAGCGGCTGCCTGTAGTAGTGATGCGATGACAAACCCTCAGTACCCCTTCCAGGGGTCAGCAAGTACTGACCCCCCCTCTGGGGTCTGAGCAAACCACTAGTTTACTAGTGGTTTTGATTTCTTGAAAGCAGCCAAAACGACTCTTTCGTATCAAAAAAATCTGGAAGAAAACGCAGGAAAATGATATAATTCGTCTAAATGAACCAAATGCCTCATGAGGATATCAAAAGGGTCGCCAGTCAATCATGGATGATATCCGTATCCGCCGCAGGGCATTGGAGCGTCAAATTCCGACCTTTACCTCTCTGGATA
>VOFJ01000803.1_pt1 | contig 19175 bp, 22 predicted proteins | sample 5384081 | NCBI WGS metagenome assembly VOFJ01 (sample SAMN12384729, study PRJNA508395) | human gut metagenome | isolation source: healthy gut I | host: Homo sapiens
TGTTAGCCGCTCGTTCAGTTACGTATTGCTGTTCGCGGTCAGCGCATCCTTTTTCCGTGTTGGCCTGCCAGAAAGAGCGTTTCGTCTCGATCCAGCAGCTGATATCGCCTGGGAGCCGCAGGATCGATGCCGAAAGGCCGGACAAGCACGTTTCCTCAGGGGGCGAGGTGCAGCCAGCGGAAAAATGCGACGGTACCGTGTGCGCGGCGGGCGGCGTAATAGGTGTCCTGCGGTTCGGGAAAGGAAGACACGGTCGAGAATTTCAAAGCTTCTTGCGTCGCACGCGCGCACGCCGAACAGGACGAACGGCTCCGCCGGGTCGCGCGTTTCGACCAGATCAGGCTGCTTGCCTGTCACGCGGAAGCCGACGAGGTTTTCCACCTGCGGAAAAACAGATCCTCGGCCGAGCGGACGGTATTGAGCTTCTTGGTAGCGCTATACCCCTCCTGCCAGACGGTAAAGCTGGCCCTGACTGGCGGCGTCGTCCGCCAGAATATAGAGGCTTCCGGTCTGCCGACGGCGGCAAACAGGCTTTGAAGCTTAGAGGGAAGCTGTTTCATTGCGCACCTCCTCTTTCATAGACGACGGACGGCTCACAGTCGTCCTTGCGGAAATCCATGAGCGGCGGGCGGGAGTCGAAATCGGCTCCGGCCTGATAGTCGCCGTAAAGCTCGTTGATGTCCTTGATGAACTTGCGGTTGAGCAAATGCAGCGGGATATGCTGTGGACAGACGCGGGAGCATTCACCGCAGTCGGTGCAGCGGGAGACGACGTGGAAGGCCCGGATGATGTGGAACATGTTTTCCTCGAACGAATCGGCGATGGCCTTGTTCTCAAAGCCGGAATCGTGGTTGTCGAACACGCACTTTTCGCACGAGCACGCGGGACACACGTTGCGGCACGCGTTGCAAGCGGATGCAGCGCGACAGCTCGCCGCGCCAGAACGCGTAGCGCTCCTCGGCTGTCATGGCTTCGAGCTTTTGAACCTCGTCGAACCGGGCCGCAGTCCACGTTTTCCTCGCCCTGCTCGCCAAGCAGCTCGTCATAGCAGACGATCTTTTTACTCTTGCAGGTCTTGCACTTGAGCAGCAGCGCATCGGCCTTCTTGATCGTTTCCTCGCCGTAGATTGTGGAAACGCAAAGAGCTTCGCCATCCTCCGTCACTGCTGTGACACCGGCAAGGCCCTGCTCCTTGATGGCCTCCATGTCGCACATCCCGCCGCACTGTACGCCGACGGCGTAGACCGTCTCGCGCAGGATGCGGTGCTCCTTTAAAAGCTGGACAAACGAATAGCTGTCGCAGGGCTTCAGGAACACGGCGGCCTTGCCGCCCCTTACGGGATTCCGCGATGAGATATTTGGACAGATTCGCGCCGGAGAAGACGCTCCAGACGAAATTTTTCTCGATATCTTCCACGCTCGTGAATACGGATGGCGTCAGATCATAGAAGAATTCGCCCGCGCGCCAGCCGATGACGCGGTCAACAATCTGATCTTGCAGCAGCTGGATCGCTTTTTTCCTTTACTCTTTGCATCTCAGATCCTCCAGTCTGCGGTTCTCGCCGAGCTTCGTGATCGTCTCGGCGAATTCGTTCATGGTTTTGGCGAACTTCGCGCCCTCTGCCGCCGAGACCCATTCCACGCGCGTGCGCTCACGCTCGATGCCGAGGAAGTCCAGCATGGAGAACAGGAGCGTCATGCGCCGCCGGGCATAATAGTTGCCGGTCGTGTAGTGGCAGTCGCCGGGATGGCAGCCGCAGAGGATCACGCCGTCGGCCCCGCGCTGGAACGCGCGGAGAATAAACATCGGGTTTAACCGGCAGGAGCACGGAATGCGGATGATCTTCACATTGGCCGGGTAGCTCAGCCGGTTCGTGCCGGAAAGATCGGCGCCCGCGTAGGAGCACCAGTTGCAGCAGAACGCCACGATCGTGGGCGTCCAGGAGCCGTTTACCTGCATATCGCATCCACCTCCGCCATGATTTGCCGGTTGGAGAAGCCCCTTGAGATCCATCGCGCCGGACATACACGCGACGGTGCACGCGCCGCAGCCCTGACAGACTGCCGGGTTGACCTGCGCGACGCGCCGCACGAGCGTCGTGCGGTTCGGGCCTCTGAATTCCTTGTCAATGTACGTGATCGCGCCATACGGGCAGACCTTTTCGCAGTTGGAGCAGCCGTTGCACATCATCTCATCCGGCTGCGCCACGCACGGGTTGCACGTCAGCGAGTCCTTGCACAGAAGCCCGATGACCTTCGCCGCAGCGGCGGACGCCTGTGCGACCGTCTCCGGGATATCCTTCGGCCCCTGGCACATACCGGACAGGAACACGCCTGCCGTCGGGCTTTCGACCGGGCGGAGCTTCGGGTGGGCCTCGGTGAAGAAGTCGTTCGTGTCCATGGAGGCGGTCAGCATCGTGGCCAGCGGCCGCGCGGACTTATCCGGCTCGATGGCGGCAGCCAGCGCTACCATGTCAGCGTCGATATGCAGCTGCCGGTTGTGTCCAGCAGATCGGATGTCTGCACCTTCAGCTTGCCGTTTTCGGGCGTGACCTTGCCGACCATGCCCTTGATGTAATGCACGCCGTACTGCTCGACGGCTCTGCGGTAGAACTCGTCAAAGTTCTTGCCGGGGGTGCGCACGTCGATGTAGAACACATACACATCCGTATCCGGGTATTTTTCGCGGCAGAGCATGGCGTGCTTCGCCGTGTACATACAGCAGATCTTGGAGCAGTAGGGCTTGCCCTTCTCCGCACCGTCGCAGCGGGAGCCGACGCACTGCACAAAGACAATGGTCTTCGGGTGCGTCCCGTCGGACGGCGCAGGAGCGTGCCGCTCGTGGGGCCGGCAGCGTTCATCAGGCGCTCAAACTCAAGGCTGGATACCACGTCCGGGCTCTGGCTGTAGGCAAATTCGTCGAATTTGGAAGGATCGATGGGGTTGAAGCCCGTCGCGGCGACGATCGCGCCGTATTCCTGCTCAATGAACGTGTCGGTCCTGCTTGTAATCGATTGCCCCGGCGGAACAGACCTTCGCGCACACGCCGCACTTGCCGTTTTTGAGCATATTGCAGTAGTTGGGGTCGATCGTCGCGACCTTCGGCACGGCCTGCGCAAACGGGATATAGATCGCGCGGCGATTGTCCATGCCGAGGTTAAACTCGTTCGGGACCTTCTTCTGCGGACACTTTTCCGTACACAGTCCGCAGCCGGTGCAGACGTCCTCCTTGACGAAACGCGCCTTGCGGCGGATCTTTACATGGAAGTTGCCGACGAAGCCGCCGACGGATTCAACCTCGGAATAGGAATAGATGTGGATTTTTTCGTTCTGCGCACAGTCGACCATTTTCGGCGTCAGGATACACGCCGCGCAGTCGAGCGTCGGGAACGTCTTGTCGATCTGGGTCATCTTGCCGCCGATGGTCGGCTGCTTTTCGACGATATCGACCTCAAAGCCCGCCTCGGCAATGTCCAGTGCCGTCTGGATGCCCGCGATGCCGCCGCCAATGACGAGCGCGCTTGGTGACCGGGCTGGAACCTGCGGTCAGCGGCGCGTTCAGATGTACCTTGGCGATGGCGGCGCGGCCCAGAATGATGGCCTTTTCCGTGCCCGCTTCCTTGTCCTTGTGGATCCAGGAGCACTGCTCACGGATGTTCGCGATCTCGACCATATAGGGGTTCAGCCCCGCCTTTTCGCAGGTCTTGCGGAACGTCTGCTCGTGCATTCTGGGCGAACAGGAACAGATGACCACGCCGGTCAGACCGTATTCGTGGATCTTGTCCTGAATCATCTGCTGCCCGGTCTGGGAACACATATACTGATAATTTGTGGAGAAAACAACGCCGGGTTCCTTTGAAAGAGCCTGCGAGACGCGTTCCACGTCGACGGTCGCGGCAATGTTGCTGCCGCACCAGCATACGAATACGCCGATTCTCTGCATTGCGTTCCCTCCTTACTTTTTATATTTGCGGAACGCCGCGGCAATCGCCTGCTGCGGCAGCTCCTCGTCAAGAATCTCCGGGATGCGTTCAGGCTTCAGGTGATCCATGCCCTGCTGGCGCTGCACGGCATTGCGCACAGCCTCGATGAGCTTCGCCGGCTCCACGTTTCGGGGACAGCGCTCGACACAGGCAAAGCAGCTCAGGCAGGTGTAGATGCCCTTCGAGGAAAGCAGCTCCTCAATCCGCCCGTTTTCGACCATGGAGACAAACTGATGCGGATGGTATTCCATCTCGTCATACGCCGGACAGCTCGCCGAGCATTTGCCGCAGCGCATACACTTTCTGGGGTTTACGCCGGAAATGCGGGTGACGGTTTCAATCATGTTCTGGTTGTTCATGCGTCCTCCTCCCCGCAGCCAAGCGCTTCGGCCAGAAGCTCCGTGAAATAAACGACAGGCAGCGCGCCGTCCGTGTTGTGCAGCAGATTGTAGCTGCACAGGGGACAGGCCGTAATCAGAAGCTCCGCGCCCTGCGCCTTTGCGTTGTCCATGATCTTCTGTGCCTGCTTTGCGGCGTAGGACCTGTTCTCGACCGCCATATAGCCGCCGCAGCATTCGTTGCGCTGCGCGTAAATCACAGGCTCCGCGCCGATGGCCCGGATGAAGTCCTCGAGCATTTTCGGGTTCTCCGGGTCGTCAAACTGCATCTCGCGGCTGGGCCGCAGGAGCATACAGCCGTAATACGCGCCGATCTTTCTGCCTGTAAGCGGCTTTACGACAGCAGCCTTGACTGCATCCCAGCCGATCTCGTCGCGCAGGACTTCGAGATAGTGCAGAACCTTTGCCTCACCCTCGTAGGGTGTTTCCGGCTTTAAGTAATTGTTGACCTTGACGCGGATGTCCTCATTGTGCTGCATATCGCCGTTCACGCGCTTCAAAACGTGATGACAGGCAGAACAGAGGGACACCAGCGGCTGGCCCGCGTCACGCGCGGCCATGAGCGCCCGGACGGAGGAAAGCCGTGTGGCAATTTCATCGTTTGCCTGCGGATACACCGCGCCGCAGCACTGCCACTCCGGGATCTCGCACAGCGAAAAGCCGAGCTTCTCCGCTGCGCGCCGTCCGGCTCTGTCCAGCTGCGCGCCCTTTGTCCTGAGCGTGCAGCCGGGGAAATAGCTGTAATTCATTGCGTGTCCTCCCGTCAGATCATGTTCTCCGGGTGGAACACCTCGTCGAAGCGCTCCGCCGTCAAAAAGCCGAGGCTCACGCAGGCTTCCTTGAGGGAGATGTTTTCCTTGTAGGCTTTTTTTGCCGTCTTGGCCGCGTTTTCATAGCCGATGTGCGGGTTGAGCGCCGTGACGAGCATGAGGGAGTTGTGCAGATTGTGCTCCATCTTCTCGCGGTTGGCGCGGATGCCGCAGGCGCAGCGGTCGTTGAACGACACGATGGACTCGGCCAGCAGACGTGCCGACTGCAGGAAATTATAGATGCAGACCGGCATGAACACGTTCAGCTCGAAATTGCCCTGCGACGCGGCCATGGACACGGCCACATCGTTGCCCATGACCTGCACGGCCACCATCGTCACCGCCTCGCACTGCGTGGGGTTGACCTTGCCGGGCATGATGGACGAGCCAGGCTCGTTTTCGGGAATGAAGATCTCGCCGAGGCCGTCCCGCGGGCCGGAGGCCAGCCAGCGCACGTCGTTCGCGATTTTCATCATATCGGCGGCCAGCGCCTTGAGTGCGCCGTGCGCGAAGACGATCTCGTCCTTGCTGGTCAGCGCGTGGAATTTGTTCTCTGCCGTTTTGAAGTCCTTGCCTGTCAGCTTCGCAATTTCAGCGGCGACCGCTGTATCGAAGCCCTTCGGCGTGTTGAGGCCCGTGCCGACGGCGGTGCCGCCGAGCGCCAGTTCTTTGAGCGGCTTCACGGCCAGAAGCAGCAGTTCCTTATCCCGTTCCAGACTCGATCTCCAGCCGGAAATTTCCTGCGGGAAGGAGATGGGGGTGGCGTCCTGCAGATGCGTCCGGCCGGACTTGACAATGCCTGCATTTTCTTCCTCCAGACGGCGGAATGTTGCTGTCAGCGTGTCGATGGCGGGGATGACCTTGTCCTCAAGCGCGCAGACCGCCGCGATGTGCATGGCCGTCGGGAATGTGTCGTTGGACGACTGCGACATATTGATATCATCGTTCGGGTGCAGCAGCTTTTTGCCCGCAATTTCATTGCCGCGGTTGGCAATAACCTCGTTGCTGTTCATGTTCGACTGTGTGCCGGAGCCGGTCTGCCAGACGACGAGCGGGAAATTGTCCAGAAGCTGGCCGGAAATGACCTCGTCCGCCGCCTGCTCGATGGCGGCAAGCTTTTCTTCGGTCATTTTCGGGACGCAGCGCGCGGTTGGCGCGGGCAGCGGCCTTTTTCAGAATGCCGAAGGCATGGACGATCTCGGCGGGCATCGTCTCGATGCCGACGCCGATGGGGAAGTTGTTGTGGCTGCGCTCGGTCTGCGCGCCCCAGTATTTGTCCGCCGGGACGCGAACCTCGCCCATGGAATCGTGTTCGACGCGATATTCCATCGTTTGCTCTCCTTCTTTTCTCAAATCTCGACCTGACGGATGACTTCCTTCAGCTTTTCCGCGCTGGCGCGGAGCTTGTCGATCTCGCCGTCGGTCAGCTGGTTGAGGATCTTGCCGCGCACGCCCTGGTTGTCAACCAGCGCGAGCGTGGACAGGCAGACATCGGACACGCCGTATTCGCCGTGCATCATGGTAGAGACGGTCACGGCCGTCCCGGCCGTGCTCTGCACGCACTTGCACAGGTGGCAGACCGACATCGCGACGGCATAGAACGTTGCGCCCTTGTTCTTGATGACCTGCGCGCCGGAGGTCTTGACGAACTGTTCGATCTCCTCGTAATCCTGGTTCCACTTGATGCGGTCACAGTCGGGGGAATGCTCCTTATAGGAATCAATATGGTTGTTCGCGATGTGCACAAGGCTCCAGGGCACGAAGGAGGAATCGCCGTGCTCGCCGTAGACGTGCGCGTGGACATTCTTCGGGCTGATGCAGAAGCGCTTTGCAAGCGTCGACTGCAGGCGGCTGGTGTCGAGGATGGTGCCGGAGCCGATGATGTGGCTCTCGGGAACGCCGGAAATTTTGTGGAACACATACGTCAGCACGTCGACCGGGTTCGATACGATAATATAGATGGCGTCCGGCGCGGCAACCGTGATCTGCGGGGCAATGTCCTTGATGATGTTGACGTTGGCCTGCGCCAGCTCCAGCCGGCTCTGTCCGGCCTTGCGGGGAAGACCCGAGGTAATAATGACAATGTCGGAGCCGGAGGCCGCGTCATAGTCGCCGGAGCGGACGATCGTCGGAGAACAGAACGGCGCGCCCTGATAGATATCCATGGCCTCGCCAAAGGCCTTCTGCTTATTGACGTCGATCAGGACGATCTCGGATGAAATGCCCTGGATCATCAGGTCGTTCGCAATCGTGGAGCCGACGCTTCCCGCGCCGATAACAGTGATCTTGCTCATACACAAAAACCCCCAATTTCAGATTTGAATCGAACAAAATATACCGATATAATTTTATCGGTTATTGCGATAAAATTATATCGGCATTATGCTGGAAGCACCAATGCTTTTTTATGCAAAGATATATTCTTTTTGATATGTTGGTTTAATTCCGTTCCTGTGGGAAGTATCAGACAAATGCCTTGTGTTCCCGCACAAACTGCACGAATCCGGCCTCGATCTCGCTCATTGCATATTGCTTATGATATACCAGCGCGTTGAGATACAAACTCTGGTTGTCGCTGCACGGGAGCTGGACAAGATTCCAGCGCTGGATGCAGTGCTCCGGGATGGCGGGGGCCAGCATATAGGAATTCGGAATTGTTTCGAGGAGCGTCATCTGCGCCAGACGGTCGACGCAGTAGATCTTCCGCCGCACCGGCTCCTCCGGCTTGCCCTGTACGCGGAACACGTCCCCGTGAACGATCTCCGGCAGCCCGTCAAGCTCCGTGCGCAGAACGGAGCTGCGCCCGGCAAGCGGATGTGACTGGTTCATGGTGACGAGGTAGTGGTATTTGCTCAAAAAGCTCGAAGCTCAGGCCGCGGGCGCTGGTCTGCTCGTCAAAATAATCGCGGTATTCCGAGCGGAAGCGGATCACGCCGATCTCCGTCTCGCCGCTTGCAAGCGTTTCGAGCGCCGTGCGCGCGTGGCATTCGCGGATGACCGCGTCGACCGGCTCTGCCTGCGGCAGTCCGGCCAGATACTGCGCCGTCAGATCCAGCATGGCCGCCGAGCGCGGGATGCACACGCGCAGCCGGTTCGCCACGGCCCGCTTGGGACCGAGGGCCTCAATGGCCTCCGTCTCGCGCAGGATGGACTTTGCGTGCTGCAGAAAGATCGTGCCGCGCGTCGTGGGCCGGACGCCGCGCGTGGAGCGCTCAAAAATGCGGAAGCCCAGCATCTGCTCCACATCGTGCAGGATGCGGCTGAGATTCGGCTGGCCGATAAACAGGTTCTCCGCCGCCTGCGAGATCGACCGGGTGCGTTCGATCTCGATGATATACTGCAAATGCTGTGTGTTCATAGCTGTACCACCTTCTAATTTATATCATTTCTAATATATCACCTTTTTCGCCGTTTTGCAACCGGAGGCGTACCGGCGCTCTGCATAAAATCATATACCCTTTTTTGCCGTCTCTTGGCGCTTTTCATGCCCGGACAGCACCGGCAGCTCGGCAAAGAAGGTGTTGACGCCGCCGTCGCTTTCTGCCCAGACGCTGCCGCCGTGCGCCTGCGCGATGGCCTGCGCGATGGAAAGGCCGAGGCCAAAGCTGCCGTCGCGCGTCCGCGCGGCGTCTGCGCGGGAAAAGCGGTCAAAGATCTGCCGCAGCGCCTGCGGGGAAAGCGCCTCGCCCTCGTTTGAGACGGACAGGCGGCAGCGGTTCTTCCCGCACCGGGACAGGCGGACGGCGACCGTGCCGCCGGAGGCGTACTTCCGGGCGTTGTCGAGATAGATCTCCACGAGCTGGCTGAGCTGGCGCGCATCGCCGCTGACGGTGATGTCCGGCTCCAGTTCGGTCTGCAGCGTCAGACCGCGTTCAAACAGCGCGGCCTCGAACAGCAGCGCGCTGCTCTCGGTGATCTGACTGAGATCGCATGGCGTGAATGCACGCGACGCCTGTTCATTCTCGGCCCGTGCCAGCTCCAGAAGCCGCTCGACCAGCGCGCGCATCTGCTTCGCCATGGCGTCGATGCCGGAAAGGAAGGTCTGCTTCTGCGCCGTGTCATAATCCGGGCTTTGCAGCAGCTCCGTGTTTGTCAGAATGACGGTCAGCGGCGTTTTCAGCTCGTGCGACGCGTCGGCGACAAACTGCTTCTGCTGCCGCCACGCTTCCTCCACTGGCCGGACCGCACTGCGCGCCAGCAGCACCGCAAGGCCGAAAAAGGCAAGCAGGCCGAGCGCGACGAGCAGCGCGCCGGTCTTCAAAAGCGTGCGCAGCGTCTGCTGCTCACTGGAAATGTCCGCAAAGATCACGCTGCCGGTCACGCGGCAGTAGCGCAGGCTGTATTCCGGGATCTCGCCGATGGCGTCCCGTGAAGCCTGCGCCGCGGCGGCAACCATCCGCAGAAACGTCCGGTCGGTCAGATCGTAATCGCTTGAGCCGATGGCGACCAGATTGCCGAACGCGTCGGTCTGCAGCACGAAATACGGCAGGCGCACCTGCTGCGGTTCGCGCTCCGGCTGGACAGGCGCGAAGGGGTCGGCCGCGATCGCCTGCATCATGCTGATCGACTGCGTGCGCAGGTTCTGCTTCGTCAGCGTATAGAAAAGGCCGAGGATCGCGCCGAGCATCACGGCAGCGACCAGCACGATCGCAAGAATGATCTTCAGACGCAGCTTTTTCAGCATACCTCGCCCACCTCCAGATGATAGCCCAGCCGCCGCACGGCCTCAATGCGCACGTTCGAGCCGATGGCCGCAAGCTTTTTGCGCAGGAAGCCGACGTAGACCTCCACATGGTTTTCTACCGCGTTGGAGTCAAAGCCCCAGACCTTCGACAAAATGGCCTCCTTGGACACATTCTGCCCCTTTGTCTGCAAAAGATACCGCATCACGTCGAATTCCCGCGCGGACAGCCGCAGCTGCCGCTGCCCGCAGATCAGCGTTCCGGACGCCAGATCGAGCGTCGTGTTGCCGAACGAGAGCGCGTTGACCTCCGCGCCCTGCCGCCGGAGCAGCGCACCGACGCAGGCCAGCAGCTCCCGCGCGTCAAAGGGCTTCGTGAGATAATAATCCGCGCCCGCGTTCAGCCCCTCGATGCGGTCTTCGAGCGACGATTTTGCCGTCAGCATCAGGATCGGCGTTCCGCAACGCTTCGCGCGCACCTGCCGCGCGACCTGATAGCCGTCCATGCCCGGCATCATCACGTCGAGAATGAGCAGATCATATACGCCCGTCTCGGCATATTCTGCCCCCGTCTCGCCGTCATGCACCGCCTCGACGGAAAATCCCTTCCCCTCCAGCATGGCCCGGAGAGAGTCCGCAAGCAGGATCTCGTCTTCAATGATCAGAATTTTCATATCATAATACCTCAGGTTCAAATCGCCGGAAAATGGTATGGCGGCATCCAAAGGGAAGCCTTGTGTGCGTCCTATCCCTATCAACTATATTCGTTTTTTTACCGCTTTTCAAGGAAAACCGCAGAAAAATTGTCTCCCGGCCAAACGGCCGGGAGACAGGAAAGATGTATGCTTATGCCTTTTCGCTCTGCGAAGCGGTGAAGCGGTTCAGGATGGCTGCGAACTGGCAGCGGGTGGCGGTGCCGGTGGGCAGGAGCTTGCCGTCGGTGCCGTTGATGAGGCCCTGGCCGACAGCCCACTGCATGGCGGGAACGGCGTAGCCGCTGACGCTGGCGTGATCCTCAAAGCTGATGAGGTTCTCGGAGAGCGTCACGGCGTCCATGCCCTGATAGACGGCGTAGTTGAACAGGAACTTCGCAAGCTGCTCACGGGTGACGGCCTTGTCCGGCTCAAAGGTCGTGGCGGACGTGCCGCTGGCGATCTCGTTCTTGGCGGCCCAGGCGACGGCTGCTTCATAATAGCTGCCGGAGGCAACGTCGGTGAACGCGGCCTTCTCAGTCACTTCGGGGCTGCCCGCAAGACGGTAGAGCGTCGCGACGACCATGGCGCGGGTCATGGGCCTGTCCGGAGAGAAGGTATTTCTGCCGGTTCCGGTCATCAGTCCCTCATCCGTGCAGAACAGAACGTCCTGCTGGCAGACCGCCTCGGCCTTGACATCCGCGAAGCCGGAAGCGGCCAGCAGCGCGCACAGCAGGAGCAGCAGCGCGCCCCGTGTCAGAAGCCGTTTCATGACGCTCCCTTCAGCGTGGAATTGGCAAGCATGGCCCGCGCGTCCTCCGCAGTTAAGTCGTAATTCCAGAGCAGCCTGAACATTTCCTGTGTCTTTTCTACCATATCATAGGCATAATACTGCGGATACAGAAGATTTCCCAGCCACCATACGCCCAGCAGCATATTGAGGCTCGGAGGATTGGAAAGCCAGTTGTAGGGCATGGATGGAATCTCGTAATACCGTCCGGCTTCGATCGCGCGCAGCGGCTGCCACGCCTCGTCGTCTGCCGCAGTCGAGTAAGTGCTGCCTGCTGTAAATAAAATCACGTCCGGGTCAAAGCGGTAAAGCTGCTCGAGATTGATGGGATTGCCGCCGCCCTTATTGCTGACGTCCTCGACCACGGCGGCATTTTCAATGCCCATGAGGTCGAGTACCTGCGCCTGAATGGAGCCTTTCGCGTTTGTATTGAGGCCGGACGAGCCGGAGGTGTACAGGACGGAAATGCGCTCGGAATCCTGAATTTTCGCGGCGTTTTCCTCCGCCAGCGAGACAGTCTCGTCGACGAACGCCGCCAGTTCTTCGCCGCGCGCCTCCTTGCCGCTCAGGATTTTTCCGAGCGTCCGGTATGCCTCGGCCATATGCGGAAGATCTGCCTCGATGAAGATCACGGGCATCCCGATCTGCCTTTGCAGCGCGTCCAGATCGGCGGCCATGTTGTCCTTTTTGTCGCCCAGATCAATGACGACCTGCGCGCCGGAGGTCAGAATGGATTCCAGATTCAGCGTCGACTTGCTGCCGTACATCTGGCCGGTCGTCGGCAGATCGATCAGGCGCGGGTCGAGATATTTGTACTGGCTGGACGACGGCGTTGCGTTGATGGTCGTCATATATTCGGGCGCGATGGTCGCCAGAAACATCGACGCGACCGTACCGCTGGGGGCCACGCGCGTGAGCGTTTCAGGGATGTCGACGGTTCGGCCAAGCGAGTCGGTGAACGGAACGGTCGGCTCTGCCGGGGCCGTCTGCCGCTCAGACGCGCAGCCGGACAGGCTTCCGCATACAAGCGCCAGCGCCAGCAGAAGGGCAAATAATTTTTTATATTGCATGGTTATCCTCCAAAGAAAACAACGTTCGGGAAAACAAAGCCGAAAGGCTTCCTTTCTGCTTGCATTATACCAGCAGCCGGACGCGATTGCAATGGAGTGTTTCACTATTTCAAACAAAAAGCGGCACATTTCCGCATGGTCGAACGCACAGGACCCCGCCGGGCGGCAGTGCCCGGCGGGGTCTTGTAGCTGTGCGGCGCGGATGCAGAAGGGAGATGTCAGAAATGTCAGAAAGGATGACGAGGAATTGGAACGAACAAGGTCTGCAAGCGTCCGCACAGTCCGCTGTCCGTTTCAGCACTGCCATCATACCATCGTCCGGACTGCAATGCAAGCTGATATTTCGACAATAATGAATATAGATACGACAATAACGAAAGAATGCGGAGATTGAAGATCATGGAAAGCAGGAACGCTTCGGCTCTTTAAAATAAAAAAGACACTTGCGAACGCTTGTTTGCCATGCTATAATGAAAATCTGGACTGTCTTCCGGGAAATGAACTACAGAGAGGAATGAGAGCCATTCATGAAGGATATCCTGCCTTATCTGAAGCCGTACCGCAGGCGCATTGCGCTGGCGATGCTGCTGGTCGCGGCGGCGACGGTGTGCGATCTGCTGCTGCCGACGATCATGAACGACATTTTGAATAACGGCGTCCGGCAGTCGGACTTTGCGTATATCGTGCGCTGCTGCGCGTGGATGCTGGCCGTTGCGGCGGCTGGCCTTGCCGCGCTTCTGGCCGGGCGGAAGATCAGCTGCGATGTGGTCGCGGGCTTCAACGCCGACCTGCGCACGGACGTGTTTTCCCTCGTCAACAACATGACGTTCGAGGAATTCAACGCCATCGGCGCTGCCGCGCTCCTGTCCCGGTCGACCTACGATATCGGAACGGTCTCCTGGGTCGCGTCGATGATCTCCGGCAGTCTCATTACGATCCCGGTGCTGTTTTTCGGCGGCGTCATTCTGGCGCTGCGCAAGGACGTGATGATGAGCCTGATCCTGCTGCTGTTCGTCCCGGCGATCTTTCTGATCGTCCGGCCCATCAGCAAACGGATCGGCCCCCTGCACGAAACGTCCGACAAGTACATCGACATTCAGAACGACGTCATGCGCGAACGTCTGCACGGCATCCGCGTTATCCGCGCATTTAATAAGGAAGCAAGCCTGCAGCAGAAGATCGCCGACGCGACACACGTCATGGCCGAGAACATCATCAACGCCAATGTGCAGATGGGACTTCTGAGTCCGGCAGCCGTGCTGCTCGTGAATCTGCGGGCGTGGCGATCATATGGCTCGGCGGCTGGCGTATGGAGACAGGCAGCCACGCCATCTCCGGCGGCGATATCTTCGCCATCATCCAGTATCTGGCGCTTGTCGCCAACGGCGTTCTGATGGGCGGCTTCGCGATGGTCATGCTGCCGCACGCAAAGGTCGCGGCGGACCGCATCGGCGAAATCTTCCACGCTGCAGGGATGCAGGAGACAGCCAAAGGCGCGGAGCACACGTTCAGGGGCGAAATCGCCCTCGACCATGTGACCTTCCGCTATGAGGGCGCGTCGGAGGCCGCCGTGCAGAATGTCAGTATGCACATTCTGCCGGGGCAGAAGATCGCCGTCATCGGCGGCACGGGCAGCGGCAAAAGTACGCTCGTGCAGCTGCTGCTGTCCTTCCGTCTGCCGACCGAAGGACAGATCCTCTTCGACGGCGTCAGCGCTTCGCAGATCGACCGGGGCGTGATCCGGAAGAACATCAGCTGTGTCCTGCAAAAGACCGCCGTGTATTCCGGCACCATCCGGCACAACATCGAGATGGGCCGTCCCGGTGCGGAGGAAGCGGACATTCTCGAAGCCGCCGATATCGCGCAGCTCACGCCTTTCCTCAACTCCCTGCCCGAGCATCTGGAGCATCCGCTCCAGCAGTCCGGCAAGAACCTCTCCGGCGGCCAGAAGCAGCGCCTGTGCATCGCGCGCGCCATTTTAAAGGACGCGCCGATCTATGTCTTTGACGACAGCTTCTCCGCGCTCGACTTTTTGACGGAGGCGAATCTGCGGCGGAGCCTCAACGAGAAAATTCAGGGCAAGACCCAGATCGTCATCACCCAGCGCATCACCTCGGCCATGAACGCGGATCACATCTTCGTCATGGATCGCGGGCGGCTGGTCGACCACGGCGTTCATGCGGAGCTTTTGTCCCGCTGCAAGATCTATCAGGAGATCTATGCCTCACAGACCGGAGGTGACGCGAAGTGAAGCAGGAACAGAAAACCCACGTTTCCGCCGACGCGCTCATCCAGCTGCTGAAGGGCGCGAAGGCCATCCGCTGGCAGCTTGCGCTCGGCGTCGTCATGAGTCTGGCGCTCGTTGTGTGCGCGCTGATCATCCCGACGCAGATGGGCGCGCTGGTGCAGATCCTGATCGATTATTTTGACGCGCCGGAGACGGGCGCGTCCGTGCTGGCGCAGCTCGCGCCGGGGCTTCTGGCGCTGGCCGGTGTGTATCTCCTGCGCGCCGCCATCAGCTACGGCAAAATGCAGCTGCTCAACCGCGCCGTCAGCCGGTATTTTACCTGCAATCTGCGCATCCAGATCTCCGACAAAATCCAGCGCCTGCCCGTCAGCTTTGTCGATCACACGCCCGTCGGCGATATTCTCTCGCGCATGACGGAGGACGTGTCCCGGATCGGCGGCTCCCTGCATACCGTCCTCGACACCATTACAGGCGGCTTTTTGCAGATCCTGGCCATCGCGGTCGTGATGTTTTTGCAGAACTGGCAGCTTTCGCTGGCCGTGATCGCGTTCATGCCGGTCTCCATCTGGCTGTCGGCCAAGATCGCGGGCCGCTCGGAAACGTATTTCCATCAGATGTTCAAGCAGTCTGGCGAGCTGTATTCCGTTGTGGAGGAAGCCTACACGAACTACGCGACGACAAAGGCCTATAACCTCGAGGAGCACTGCGCCGAGCGCCACGCGCAGATCAACGATGCGCGCCGCGTCTCCGAGGCGAAGGCAACCTATCTCTCCGCCATCGTCCAGCCGGTCATTGCCGCGTCCAATTCGCTGGCGTATATCGCCATCAACCTGCTGGGCGGCTGGCTCATCGTGCGGCAGGGCGTTCCGGTGGGCGTGATCGTGACGCTGGTGCTGTTCGCGCGGCAGTTTTCCGAGCCGCTTGAGCAGATCTCCAATGGCCTGAGCACGCTGCAGCAGGCCAAGGCGGCCGCCCGGCGCGTCGTCGATCTGCTGGAGCTGCCGGAGGAAGCGCCGATCGAACAGGAGCTTCCCGCAGGCGGAGACGGCAGCGTAGAGTTCCGCCACGTGGACTTCTCCTACGAGCCGGACACCGAGCTCATTCAGGATCTGAACCTGCACGTGGAAAAGGGCCAGCACGTCGCCATCGTCGGCCCGACCGGCGCGGGCAAGACAACAATTGTAAATCTGCTCATGCGCTTCTATGACGTCGATTCCGGCAGCATTTTACTGAGCGGGCATGATATCGCGGACTATTCCCGCGCCTCCACGCGCGACCGCTTCGGCATGGTCCTGCAGGACACGTGGCTCTTCGGCGGCACGATCGCTGAAAACGTGGCCTTCGGCAAGCCGGACGCGACGCGCGAGGAGATCATCCGCGCCTGCGACGAGGCGTACTGTGACCACTTTATCCGCACGCTTCCACAGGGCTACGATACGGTCATCGGCAGCGATACCTCGTCCATCTCCTCCGGCCAGAAGCAGCTGCTGACCATCGCGCGCGCGCTTCTCGCGCAGCGGGAGCTGCTGATCCTCGACGAGGCGACGTCCAACGTCGACACGCGCACGGAGCTTCTCATCCAGAAGGCCATGGAACCGCCTTATGCGCGGCAGGACGTGCTTCATCATCGCCCACCGCCTGTCCACGATCGTCGACGCCGACCTCATTCTGGTCCTGCGCGACGGCCGCATCGTCGAGCAGGGCAAGCACCGCGACCTGCTGGAGAAAAAGGGCTTCTATTACGAAATCTATAAAAGTCAGTACGATATTGCGTAAAAACAACGAGGCTGCCGCAGATAAAAAAATCTGCGGCAGCCTCGTTCTGTTGAACGGCTGCTTCTCCGGGAGGCACTGACACGGGATTTTATGATGTGAAAATTGACAATCTGACTGCCATTTGGTATGATAAATTTAGAGATATTTTGGAAATGAGGCAATTACATGGAGCCACTGGGAATTCTGAGTCTGGATCGAAAAAATATACACAGGCGATGGCGGAAAATCTTCCGGCGCTGCGCGCACGGCTCGGCCTGTCGCAGACGCAGCTGGCGGACTGCATCGGCGTTACGCGGCAGACGATCTCCTCGATTGAAAATCAGTCGCGGGAGCTGAGCTGGACGAATTTCCTGTCTCTGCTGTTCCTGTTCCTGCAAAACGTGCAGACCGCAAAGCTTCTGCCTGTGATGGGGATCTATACGGACGAGCTGGCGCGTATTTTTTTCCTTTACTGACCTGAATCAATTCAGGCAATAACGGTTGATGGGAGACGCAGATATGGAGATCATCATACGCATCTATGACCGGGAGCGGCTGCTTGAGGCGAAGCTCAATCAGGCGAAACGTGCACGATCGGAAAAGCTGCGGGCTGCACCATCCAGCTTGCCGCTGCCTGTCTTGGAAAAAAGATGATCACGGTCAAAACGGACGCGGATAGCTGGTCCGTGTCCGGCGCCGGGTTCCGGCAGGAGAAGCTCCCGTATGAAAAATCGCTCGTTCTGGATCCGGACGCGCATCTCGCGCTTACGGCGTACCCGTGCCGCACAAAGGCCGCCGTTCCGGTGCCGCTGACCGGGACGGAACGGCTCACGATCGGCCGGAACGCGGACTGCGATATCCAGATCGCGGATCAGCAGATCTCCGGAAAGCATACTGCGCTGTTCTATCAGGATGGCCGGTGGCGCTTTCAGGATCTCAAAAGCCGGAACGGCACCTATTTGAATATGCGCCTTGCCGGAAGCGGCGTGCTTGCCGACGGGGATGTGCTCTCGATCGGCTTCTGCCAGCTCCGCGTCAGCGGGGACCGGCTCTTCGTGTGGAGCAGCAAGGCTGTGCGCGTGAAGCCGGCCGCTGCGCCCGAAAAGCGGACGGCGGTGTCGCCGGACGATCCATATCCGTTCTGCTTTAAGCCGTCGCCGCGCCTGCTGGAGGAAACGCCCTGCAAAACGCTGGAGCTACAGGCGCCGCCGACGATCGGCGGAAAGCCGAATGTCAGCTGGCTGAATATCCTGCTTGCGCCGCTGCTCAGCGTGATCGTGATGGTCGCGGTGTGCCTTCTGGTCACCAATGTGATGACCATGCTGTATTTCAGCGTCCCCACGACCATCATCGGCGTGGTGGTATCGATCCTCCGCTACCGGGGTGAAAAAGAAAAAGTACCGTTCCCAGCAGCAGCTGCGGCTGGATACATACAGCACGTATCTGCAGGAGCAGGTCCGTGAGCTGGAGGCGCTTCGCAGCGAACAGCAGACCGTTCTTGCACATATGTCCCCGTCGACGGATGTGTGCATCCGAAGAGCGGCGGCGGTCGACCGGGAGCTGTGGGGGCGGCTCTCCCGCGACGAGGATTTTCTTTCCCTGCGCGTTGGCAGCGGAACGCTCCCGGCAAGCTTCTCGGTTCAGGCGCCGAAGCAGATGCTGCGGCTGGAAAGCGACGTCCTCGCGGAGCAGCCGACGCAGATCGCGGAGCGGTTCGCCATGGTTCCGGACTGCCCGATCTGCGTTTCGCTGGGTGCGCATCTGTCCTGCGGCGTTGTGGGAAAGCGCGCGCGCTGCGTCGCGCTTGGGAAAAATCTGATCGCGTGCAGGCCGCGCCCATCACAGCTACTGCGATCTGCGGATCGTCGTGCTCTGCGAGCAGGAGGAACTGCGCAGTGGGAATTCCTGCCGCTGGCTGCCGCATTGCTGGGACGAGGGGCATACGCGCCTGATCGCAAACACGCCCGGAAACGATCCGCGCCCTGCTTGAACGGCTCGAGCCGGTCTTCTCGGCGCGGGGCCGCTGCCGGGCAGAGCGCCGGGCTCGGCGCAGCGCCGCGTGCAAAAAGCCGTGGTACCTGTTCGTGTGCGCAGCGCCGGAGACGGTCACGCAGCACGCGTTTATGCTGACGGCAAACCGCCGGGAGCTTGGCATCAGCGTGCTGTACCTGTTTGACCGGATCGATCTGCTCCCGGAGGAATGCCACGATATTCTGGACTGCAGGAAGCAGTGGGCGTGCTGTTTGAGCGCAGGCACGCGTCCCGGAAGCAGCCGTTCCAGCCGGAGCAGGTGCCGCAGGCCCGGTACGAGCAGTTCGCACGCAGCATGGCGCCGCTCCGCATGGAGGCGAAGGGCACTCCGGCGCTGCCGCGCTCGGTGTCGTTCCTGCAGGGCTATCACGTTTCGCGGCCCTCGGAGCTGGCACTGGATAAAAAAACTGGGCGAACGCAGAGCCGGAGCGCAGCATGGCGGTCCCGATCGGCGTTCGCGGCGACGGCACGCCGTTCCTGTTCGATATTCATGAAAAGCGGCACGGGCCGCACGGCCTTGTCGCGGGCACGACCGGCCCGGCAAGTCCGAAATGGTGCAGTCCTGGATCCTGTCGATGGCAGTCCGCTTCCCACCGGATGTGGTCAGCTTCGTGCTGATCGACTTTAAGGGCACCGGCCTGCTGCTCCCGTTCAGAATCTGCCGCATCTTGCCGGACGCATATCCGTAGCAATACGTAACTGAACGAAGTACATCGAT
>VOFJ01003280.1_pt1 | contig 19171 bp, 33 predicted proteins | sample 5384081 | NCBI WGS metagenome assembly VOFJ01 (sample SAMN12384729, study PRJNA508395) | human gut metagenome | isolation source: healthy gut I | host: Homo sapiens
TGATGCTCCCATTTGCATGTGTATCATTATTGATGTATGTGCACCAGAATGGATTGAAATTGCCTAAGCACAGTGGTTTATTTTTGCTATTCTGTATATTTACGGCAGCAGTTTCGATGCTGGCGAATTTTCCTTCGGAAACCATTTATTCTCTTGTCTCTGTCATCGTGTTATTTTTTACAGCATTTGCGATTTCGGAACAGATTGAATGGAATAGGTTCAAAAAAAATATACGGAGATGTAATGCTGGTTATAAGCGTAATATCTCTAGTGCTTTATCTTGCAGTCAATGTTGCCAAAATACAAATACCATTTTCTCATGAATGCTTTATTGGAACCGAGTCGTATACAGGCAATTATATATTTGCGTATCGGACGATTTACAGCATAAGAAATCAGGGACTTTTTTTGGGAGCCAGGTCTTTTTGCAGCCTATCTAATTCTGGCATTAGTTCTTCACATCCTGTACGAAAGTAAGATTTCTATCGTGAGGGTTATTGTGTGATCACGTTCACTATTTTTACGACACAGTCTTCTGCAGGAATTATACTTCTGATAATAGTTGTACTGTTGCTGATTTTGAGGAATTCAGGAGAAATGGGAAAGATAAAACAGGGCATGATTGTGTGTCTTGGAACAGGAATCTGCTTTTTGGGATTAAGTCAGAATGAATACTTAAGTGCAAAATGGTTGGGAGGAATACAAGGTGCAATAGATAAGATTTCAGGTCAGAGTGTAAATGTTGTGAGTAGACAGAATAGCCCGCTCATAAATTTGAAAATTTTTTTTTCTAACTATCCTATCTTTGGTGCAGGTTACCAAAATGCAACGAATATTTACGTTAATTTGAGAAATAGCTTGGGGACGGTAGATTCACAAACATCAACAACGACCTATCATCTTGCAGCGATTGGAATTGCGGGAATAGTATTTTCAATTGTTGTCTTGATTGGTATTTTACATTTAAAAAAAAATTTAACCTTGCTTCCCGCATTCTGTTACTGGTTTTATTTTTTTTTTCGCTGATCAATGTCGAACCATACAGTGGATTACTTATTTACTACATTCTATTGTTCTACTTGGTCAAGCAATTCGATATCCCTACGATGTCTCTAAATGAGGGGTGATGGCTTCAAAGTATATAGAATTACTCGATGAATATGAATTTACCCAAAATGATAAAAAAGATACTAAAACAATATTTTAGGAGGAAATAAAAATGTCTGATTTTAACAATGCAACCCTTATGATCACTGGTGGTACTGGTTCTTTTTGGTTCTACCGTTCTGAAGCACTTCCTGGACTCTGACTTGAAGGAAATCCGTATCTTCTCTCGTGACGAAAAAAAGCAGGATGACATGCGCCATGAGCTTCAGGCCAAGCATCCGGAGAATGCCAAGAAGGTCAAGTTTTACATCGGTGACGTCCGCAATCCGCAGTCCATCCGTGACGCTATGCCCGGCGTTGACTACATCTTCCACGCTGCCGCTTTAAAGCAGGTTCCTTCCTGCGAGTTCTTCCCCATGCAGGCTGTCCAGACCAACATCATAGGCACGGACAACGTCCTGCACGCCGCCATTGATGCCGGTGTAAAGCGTGTCGTCTGCCTGTCCACCGACAAGGCAGCCTACCCCATTAACGCTATGGGCATCTCCAAGGCCATGATGGAGCATGTCATTTATGCCAATGCCCGTGTAGCTGCTGAGCGTGGTGGCACTACCATCTGCTGCACCCGTTACGGCAACGTGATGTGCAGCCGTGGTTCCGTCATTCCGCTGTTCATTGACCAGATCAAGGCTGGCCATCCCATCACCATTACCGACCCCAATATGACCCGCTTCCTAATGAACCTGGACGAGGCGGTAGATCTGGTCTTGTTCGCTTTCCAACATGCAAATCCTGGTGATTTGTTCATCCAGAAGTCTGATGCTTCCACCATCGGCGATTTGGCAAAGGCCGTCCAGCAGCTGTTCGGCGATACCGGTACGAACATCATCGGCACTCGTCACGGCGAGAAGTTGTTCGAGACTCTGATGACCCGTGAGGAGCGTCTGCGCAGCCAGGATATGGGCCATTATTTCCGTGTTGCTGCGGATAACCGTGACCTGAACTACGATAAGTTTGTCGTCAACGGCGAGGTACATACTATGGCAGACGAATCATACACAAGCCATAACACTACCCGTCTGGATGTGGAAGGCACTGTTAAGAAGATCCTGACCACCGAATATGTCCAGAACGCACTGAAGGGCATCCCGAATGTCTAAAGAAAAGTTGCTGCTGGTTGGTGCCGGCGGCTTTGGGCGCATAGTGGTGGAGCAGGCGATGCTCCAATATGACTGTGCCTTTGTGGATGATGGGCAACCTGTGGGCACTGACATCTGTGGCATTCCAGTGGTTGGCGGTCTTGCTGATCTGCCGGAGCTGCGGAAGGAGTACGGCTTGCTGGTGGTGGGTATCGGCAACAATCGGTTCCGGGCACAGGTGTATGAGAAGGCGAAAGTCCTTGGCTTTGCTTTTTCCCAATATCGTTGCGCCCAGCGCCTACATTAGTCCATACGCAAAGCTGGGCTGTGGCTGCGTGGTGCTGCAAAATGCCTGTGTCCAGAATGGTACGTCCGTTGGCGACGGTGTTTTGCTGAATGCCGGAACAGAGGTCCACTGTGATGCAGCGGTAGGGGACTACGCCCTGATTTACACCAACAGCGTCATTCGCACTGGTGCGACTGTGGGCAACTTTACCCGCATCGGCAGCAACTGCACCATCTGCAATAACGCAACTGTGCCGGATGGCGCAGATATTCCGGACTGCACCGCAGTACATTAAAGAGGTGATAGGATGAACATTCTAGTCACAGGTGCCAAGGGCATGGTGGGAACCGCCCTGTGCAACAACCTGAAAAACATCCGAGATGGGAAAAATAAGACCCGCCCGGCGCTGAATATTGAAGAAATCTACGAGTATGACCTGAATTCCACCCCAGAAGAGCTGGACGGGTACTGCCGGAAAGCAGACTTTGTATTCAATCTGGCTGGTGTGAATCGCCCGGAAAACCCGGAAGACTTCATGAAGGGCAATTTCGGCTTTGCATCCGACCTGCTGAATTGCCTGAAAAAAAGCACAACAATAAGGCAACCATCATGTTGTCCTCTTCCATTCAGGCCACGCTGGCAGGTCGGTTTGGCAACAGCGAGTACGGCCGCAGCAAAAAGGCTGGCGAGGAACTGTTCTTCCAGTATGCTCAGGAGACGGGGGCAAAGGTTGCAGTCTACCGCTTCGTCAACCTGATGGGTCACAGCCGCCCCCAAGTACAATAGTGCCGTCAGCACCTTCTGCTGGGCGGTCGCCAATGACGAGCCCTTCACTGTCAACGACCGCAGTACCGAGTTGGAACTGCTGTACATCGACGATTTGGTAGAGGGAATGTTTGACCTGCTGGAAGGCAAGGAGCAGCACTGTGAATTTGACGGTGTGGAGACTGTTCTGAAAGCAGACGGTCGCTACTGCTGCGTTCCCGTGACCCACAAGGTTACGCTGGGGGAAATTGTGGATCTGCTGCAGGAGTTCAAGACACAGCCGACTACGCTCCTGATGCCGAAGATGCCGGAAGGCTCTTTCGCTAAGAAACTGTACTCCCTGTACCTGACCTATCTTCCCACGGACAAGTTTAAGTACGCCCTTAAGATGAACGTGGACAACCGTGGTTCCTTTACCGAGCTGGTACACACCGCCGATTGCGGGCAGGTGAGCATCAACATCAGCCGTCCCGGAATCACCAAGGGGCAGCACTGGCACAACTCCAAGTGGGAGCTGTTCATTGTGGTCGCCGGTCACGGCTTGATTCAGGAACGGAATATCAACACCGGGGAAACGGTGGAGTTTGAGGTTTCCGGGGATAAGATCGAGGCTGTCCACATGATTCCCGGCTGGACTCACAATATCATCAATCTGTCTGAAACAGAGAATCTGGTGACAGTGATGACCTGCAACGAAATCTTCAACCCCCGAACCACCCGGACACCTTCTTCGAGCCGGTGTGAGAGAAGCTGCTGGTTGACGTTAGGAGATTTTTATGGAACACAATTTTACATGGAAAAATGATGGGCGCACCAAGGTCATGATTGGTTGCGGTACCCGTCCGGAGATTATCCGACTGGCTGCGGTTATCAAGCGTTGCCGGGAATACTTTGACTGCTGCGTGGTCTACTACAATCAGAACTGGGACAGAAACCTTTCCACCGTGTTTTGGGAGGATTTCGAACTGAAGAACACCTTCGGGGAATATGGCCCGGACATTCTTGTGCCTGTGGTTGGCGAGAATCTGGGTGTGACCTGCGGTAACATTCTGGGACGTAGCTATGAGCTGCTCAGCGAATTGCAGCCGGAGGGCTATCTGGTGCTGGGCGATACCAACTCCTGCCTGTCTGCCATCTCTGCGAAGCGACTGCACATTCCTCTGTTTCACATGGAGGCCGGCAACCGCTGCAAGGATGAGTGCCTGCCCTGAGGAGACTAATCGCCGCATCGTGGATGTGATTTCTGACGTGAATATGTGCTATTCCGAGTTTGCCCGGAAGTATCTGGCGGACACCGGACTGCCCAAGGAACGCACCTACCAGACCGGCTCTCCCATGGCGGAAGTCCTGCACATGAATCTGGAGAAGATCCAGAAAAGCGACGTGCTGGAGCGTCTGGGACTGGAGAAGGGCAAGTACATCCTGCTGTCTGCTCACCGGGAGGAGAACATCGACTCTGAAAAGAACTTCCTGAGCCTGTTCACCGCTATCAACGCACTGGCAGAAAAGTACGATATGCCCATTCTCTACTCCTGCCATCCCCGTAGTCGCAAGCGTTTGGAGCAAAGTGGCTTCGTGCTTGACAAGCGTGTGATTCAGCATGAGCCGCTGGGCTTCCATGACTACAATTGTTTGCAGATGAACGCCTTTTTGCGTGGTGTCCGACTCCGGTACATTGCCGGAGGAAAGCAGTTTCTTTACCAGCGTGGGACATTCGTTCCCCGGCTGTGTGCATTCGTACTTCTACAGAGCGTCCTGAAGCACTTGACAAAGGCGACTTTATCCTCGCTGGTATTGATGGTGACCATCTATTGCAGGCAGTCGATGTGGCTGTTGAGATGAATAAGAATCGTGACATTGGTATTCCGGTTCCAGATTATGTGGATGAGAATGTGTCCGATAAGGTTGTCAAAATCATCCAGAGTTATACTGGTGTAATTGATAAAATGGTGTGGCGAAAATATTAATGCTACTTGACAACTAGAGGAAAGAGGATATGCTTTTGAGAGCAGAGCAGAGCAGAGCAGAGCAGAGCAGAGCAGAGCAGAGCAGAGCAGAGCAGAGCAAACGAAGCAGAGCAGAGCAGAGCAGAGCAGAGCAGAGCAGAAAGCAGAGCAGAGCAGAGCAGAGCAGAGCAGAGCAGAGCAGAGCAACCTATATTGATATTGCAAAGGCAATTGGAATTATCTGCGTTCTTATAGGTCACAGCTTTACAGCTGACTGCATAGGAATACTTATATATGCTTTCCATATGCCACTTTTTTTTTCCTTGTAAGCGGATTTTTTATCAAAAAGAAGAGAAGTCTGGCAGACTGGATGAAGAAAAAGGCGAGAACTCTTTTTGGTACCATATTTTTGTGTCTTGCGCTGGAATAGTGATTGCAAGCATATTTTTTGAGAGCTTAGTGACACTACTGAAGGATAACAAGGCAGTATTTATACTGAATATACAAAAAATGGGTTAGGGCAGCTTTTATTGGCCTAGGATACCATGCAGAACTATGGCAGACATCATTGCCAGCGATTGGTCCGATATGGTTCTTGCTGGCACTGTTTTGGGCACTGCTACTGTTAGAGCTTTATAAAAGAACAAAGTATCCTATGGCTTGCGCAATAGGAGTCTCTTTTTGAGTCTAGCGTTACACCATTTTTTCTGGCTTCCGTGGTCAATACAAGAAGGAATGGTGGCTAGCCTTTTTGCAACAGTGGGTTATAGTATTAGCCTTGAAAAAATCAAGCAGAATAGAATATTAGTTTGTTGTGTGGCGATATTGTACCTGTTGTTTTTGCTTGTTTAGCGGTAGCCATCTGGATATGGTGAAATGTGCCTTTCCATATGGGCCGGTAGATTTTGTTGGAGCAGTGTGCTGTGTTATTGCTATCTTAATGGTATCTATACGATTACAAAATCACTTGATGAGCAGATTGCTACCTGTGATAGGAAGGAATTCGATTTGGATTCTCTGCATCCACACGATAGAGTTTGATGTCTTTCCTTGGTGGATTTTAGCACGGATATGTACAATGGCAAAAAAAATAGGTGGCTTATATGAAACGGTTCAAGCTATTCTGCGAATTGTAATGGCTATCTGCATTTCGATGATAGCGGAAAAAATGCGGGATATGGATCATGCTACAACAAATCTGAAGAATATATGATAAATCTGTTGAAGGATTAGTCCCATGCAGTGCTCTGTTTTTTTACATGCGTTTCAGTGAATGTACAATGATTAGATGATGATCAATAACTGGCGAGGGAGAGGCTATTAAAGAATAGGAAAAACTGAATATCTATAGATTAGTGAAAACAATTTGGTCATTGGTATTAGTGCGTGAGACGCTGTGCTCTTAATATAGAAGAAAAGTATTAGAAAGGAAGATCTAAGATGGGAAAATATTTTGGAACGGACGGTTTCCGTGGTGAAGCCGGAATTACATTAACAGCAGACCATGCATATAAAGTAGGTCGTTTTCTGGGCTGGTATTATAATGCGTTGCGTGAGCGCAATGGTGACAACGATCCTGCTCGCATTGTCATTGGCAAGGATACCCGCCGAAGCTCCTATATGTTTGAATATAGTCTGGTGGCTGGCCTGACGGCTTCCGGTGCAGATGCTTATCTGCTCCATGTTACTACCACTCCGTCAGTGGCGTATATTGCCCGTGTGGATGACTTCGACTGCGGTATTATGATCTCTGCCAGCCACAATCCATTCTATGATAATGGTATTAAGCTGATCGACTGCTACGGCGAGAAGATGCCAGAGGAGACCCTGCTGCTGGTGGAGGATTATATCGACGGAAAGCTCCATGTGTTCGATAAGGACTGGCCGGAACTGCCCTTTGCTCGTCGTGAGCACATCGGCTGCACGGTGGACTACGTGGCAGGCCGTAACCGTTATATGGGCTATCTGATCAGTCTCGGCATCTATTCCTTCAAGGGTGTCAAGGTCGGCCTAGACTGCGCCAACGGAAGTTCCTGGAACATCGCTAAAAGCGTTTTCGATGCGCTGGGTGCTGACACCTATGTCATAAACAATAAGCCGAACGGCACGAACATCAACACCAATGCTGGCTCTACGCATATTGAGGGCCTGCAGAAGTTTGTTGTGGAGAAGGGCTTGGATGTTGGCTTTGCCTACGATGGTGATGCTGATCGATGCTTGTGTGTGGATGAGAAGGGTAATGTCATCACTGGCGACCATATCCTGTACATCTACGGCTGCTACATGAAGGAGCGTGGCAAGCTGCTGACCAATACCGTCGTTACCACGGTCATGTCCAACTTTGGTCTGTACAAAGCGTTTGATGAGCAAGGTATCGGTTACGCCAAGACTGCTGTGGGCGACAAGTACGTATACGAGTACATGGCGAAGAACGGCTGTCGTATCGGTGGTGAGCAGAGTGGTCATATCATCTTCTCCAAATATGCCAGCACAGGCGATGGTATCTTAACCAGTTTGAAGATGATGGAAGTCATGCTGGCTAAGAAGAAGCCAATGAGTGAGCTGGCCGCACCGCTGAAGATTTATCCGCAGGTGTTGGAGAATGTTCGTGTGACCGATAAGAAGGCTGCACAGAATGATCCTGCTGTGCAGGAAGCCGTGTCTAAGGTTGCTGAGGCTCTGGGCGATACTGGCCGTATTCTGGTTCGTGAGTCCGGCACTGAGCCGGTCGTTCGTGTGATGGTGGAAGCACCTGACCAGATGATACCTGCCAGAAGTATGTTGATGAAGTGGTCAATGTGATCTGCGAAAAGGGATATAAGGTATAAAGTCAATGACGACTCTGGCAGTTCCCAGAGTCGTTTTGCATAAAAAGGGAAAGTATAATAGATTAAATAACGGGAGGGATAAAACTATGTGTGGAATCGTTGGTTTTACAGGAAATCGACAAGCAGCACCGATCCTGCTAGATGGTCTGTCAAAACTAGAATATAGAGGATATGACTCGGCCGGACTGGCTGTCCGTGACGGAGAAAATCTGGCACAGGTCGTGAAAGCGAAGGGACGCCTGTCCAATCTGATCGAGAAAACAGATGGCGGCAAGGCATTGAAAGGAACCTGTGGTATTGGTCATACTCGTTGGGCAACTCACGGTGAGCCGAGCCAAACCAATGCACATCCGCATGTTTCAGGTAACTGTACCCGTTCTGGTTCCGGCACAGTGGAGTCTGAGGTCGTTGGCGTACATAACGGCATCATCGAGAACTATACCGAACTGAAAGAAAAGCTGCTGAAGCATGGCTATACGTTCTACAGCCAGACGGACACTGAAGTAGTCATCAAGTTGGTGGACTACTATTATAAGAAGTACAACCTCGGTCCTATTGATGCCATCGCTAAGACGATGGTGCGTGTCCGTGGTTCCTACGCTCTTGAGCTGATGTTCCGGGATTATCCGGGCGAGATCTGGGTGGCACGTAAGGATAGCCCGATGATCATCGGCATTGCGGATGGTGAGACCTATGTGGCTTCGGATGTCCCGGCAATTCTGAAATACACTCGCAACGTGTATTACATTGGCAACCTTGAGTTCGCAAAACTGACTCCGGGTGAAGCTCATTTCTATGACTTGAACGGTGATGAGATCGAGAAGCAGACCACTGAAATCAAGTGGGATGCCGAGGCTGCCGAAAAAAGGCGGCTTTGAGCATTTCATGATGAAAGAAATCCATGAGCAGCCGAAAGCTGTTCAGGATACCCTTAACTCTGTGATCAAGAACGGCGCTATCGACCTGTCCAGTGTGGAGATCACCGAGGACGAAATTAAAAAACTTTGAGCAGATCTATATTGTTGCCTGTGGCTCTGCATGGCATGTGGGCATGGCTGCTCAGTATGTGCTGGAAGATATAGCGGATATCCCAGTGCGTGTGGAACTCGCATCCGAGTTCCGTTATCGGAAGATGCCGCTCAATCAGAAGGCACTTGTAATCGTTGTCAGCCAGTCTGGCGAGACAGCAGATACATTGGCTGCACTGCGACTTGCAAAAAAAAAAGGCATAACCACAATGGCAATCGTCAATGTGGTAGGCAGCAGTATTGCCCGTGAAGCGGATAAAGTGTTCTACACCCTTGCTGGTCCAGAAATCTCTGTTGCAACGACCAAGGCATACAGTGCACAGCTGGCAGCCATGTACTGTCTGGCGGTTCAGTTTGCGAAGGTTAGAGAAAAAATCACTGAAGAACAGTACAGTTACTATATTTCTGAACTGCTGACTCTCCCGGAGAAGATGCAGAAAACTTTGGAAGATAAAGAGCGCATTCAGTGGTTTGCAGCAAAGTATGCCAATGCACACGATGTGTTCTTCGTAGGCCGTGGCATCGACTATGCCGTCTGCTTGGAGGGAAGTCTGAAGCTGAAAGAAATCAGCTACATCCACTCCGAAGCATACGCTGCTGGCGAACTGAAGCATGGAACTATTAGCCTGATCGAGCAGGGAACACTGGTCATTGGTGTGCTGACTCAGAGCGAACTCTACGAAAAAGACTATCAGCAATATGTTGGAGTGCAAGAGCCGTGGTGCTTATCTGATGGGGCTCACTACTTATGGCAAGTATGAAACCGAAGATCAGGTAAAACTTCACAGTTTATGTTCCAAAGGTGGACGAGCACTTTGTTGGTAGTCTGGCAGTGATTCCGCTGCAGCTACTTGGCTACTATGTGTCTGTTGCTAAGGGTCTGGACGTGGATAAGCCGCGAAATCTGGCGAAGAGTGTGACAGTGGAATAAAAAGATAGTAAGAAGAAGAGATATGAACACAACATAACTTATTATTGCGGCTGGTATCGGTAGTCGATTTGGAACGGAAATCAAGCAGCTGGAGCCAGTTGATGTTTCTAACCATATTATCATGGATTACTCGATTCATGATGCAATTGAGGCTAGCTTCAACCATATAGTATTTATTATCCGTAAGGATATCGAGAAAGAGTTCAAAAAAGGTGATCGGTGAGCGTATTAAAGCTATCTGTGCAATATATGATGTAACCATGGATTATACATTCTAGGAACTCTGCCAGAGGAACGTACAATATCGTGGGGAGGGATCGGTCAGACTGTGCTTACAGCAAAGAAAAGTTATCAAGACTCCATTTAATGTATAGCTGAAGAAGATCACGAGTGGAGGCTCAATGTTGATGTGGTGTAGTTGTGTGCAGATGCAAAGGTGATATTTTCTGAATATATAAGCTACACAAAGGTGTGCTAAAAAAATGCGGAGGAATGAAAACAAAATGATTTTGAATAAAAGAGATAGTGGCTACATTAAGGGAATTGCAATTATAATGATGATTTTTCATCATTTTTTTGCATTTCCTGAATGGCAGTTAACTACTGGCTTATTTATGGGGGGGAGTGTTCTCGGTAAGCCTTTAGAAGTTTTTTCTTGGTGAAATATGCAAGCTGTGCGTTTGCATTTTCGCTTTTATTTCTGGCTACGGGACATATGTATCTTTAGTAAGAGTGGATAATCACGGTTGTATTAAATATGCTTTGAGAAAGATTGCTAATCTGCTTCTAATGTATTGGTTGTCTCTTCTATTTGTTGTTTCCGTACTCTCTATATTTAAGAAAATAAGTACTCTAGAAATTATTTGTAACATTATTCTACAATCAACATCAATTATATATACAGCATGGTATGTAGTTTTTTTATATTCAGGCCATAGTAATGGCTCTTATTTGCTTTTAGAATAAATAAGTTGTTAGCAGAATGTATCTTTCTGCTTCCAATACCAGTTTTAATAGAATATGTTGATCCGGGAAATATGTTCTCGCACTATTTTCCTGTTTTTATGTTGGGTTATATATTTTCAAAATATAGGTTATATGAAAAATGGGAGAATCTATATAAAAGAAATTTTCTAAAATATGTAACAAGTACATTTCTATTATTAATGGCGTTTATATTAAGGTTAGTTGTAGGAGATTCGATAGGCCCAGTTTCAGTGATTACACTAATCGGACCAATAATAACCTATGCGCTTGTATATTTTGTAAGAATCTGTACAAAGATAAAATTGATTGACAAGATATTGACTTTTTGTTCAAAGTATAGTGTTTGGTATTGGTTTGTACATGTGATATTTCATTCTAAAGTGGGATGGTTACAAAATATAGGGTATTTACCTAAAATTCCACTGCTAATTATTATATGGGTGTTTATTATTTTGGCTCCAGTTGCAATTCTGCTACAAAAGGTATATATTTGTCAATAAGTAGCATACTTAGAATGAAGTGAGTTAGTAGAAACTATGGAGATAGAGAAGATTTTTAGTGGATATAGGAGATTGGTTGCCATAGGGGAAGAGTATACACAAGGCGAATAAAACGGAAATCAGAGATGTTTTATGTCGTACGCTTTTTCTGCTATATCAGTATTGAGTACATTGAAATGCTCATATCTTTGACGTATTCACGGAGAAATACAAGACTTAAGGATCTTGAATTTTTCAATATAAAACACTTGATTATTAAGAGAGAAAAACACAATGAATACAACAATACTGACACAAATATGGTCAATGATAACTGTAAGTTTTCTAAAGAGCATAAAAATTTTGTTTGCCTAGAAGAATTCGAGATAAACTAATGACATTTATTAAATGAGTTATTTACATCATACATATTGGAACATAATAAAAAAGAGGACGAAAAAAATATGAACACAACATTACTTATTATGGCAGCCGGAATCGGCAGTCGCTTCGGAACGGGAATTAAGCAGTTGGAGCCGGTGGATGCTTCTAATCACATTATCATGGACTATTCCATCCATGATGCGATCGAAGCTGGCTTTAACCACGTGGTATTTATCATCCGCAAGGATATCGAGAAGGAGTTTAAAGAAGTCATCGGAGACCGCATTGCCTCTATTTGCGCGTCTCATGATGTAACTGTGGACTACGCTTTCCAGGATATCAACGATATCCCGGGAACTCTGCCGGAAGGCCGGACAAAGCCGTGGGGAACCGGTCAGGCTGTGCTTGCAGCGAAGAAGGTTATCAAGACTCCGTTTATCGTCATCAATGCAGACGATTACTACGGCAAGGAAGGTTTCAAAGCCGTACATGAGTATCTGGTGAATGGTGGCAAGTCCTGCATGGCTGGCTTTGTGCTGAAGAACACCTTGTCTGATAATGGTGGCGTGACTCGTGGCATCTGCAAGATGGATGAGCAGAACAACCTGACCGAGGTTGTGGAGAAACCAAGAATATTGTAAAAACTGCAACTGGGGCAGAAGCAGACGGCATGGCTGTGGATGTGAATTCTCTGGTATCCATGAATATGTGGGGCCTGACTCCAGAGTTCCTGGATGTGCTGGAGGAAGGTTTCAAAGAATTCTTCGAGAAAGAGGTTCGGGCAATCCTCTGAAGGCGGAGTATCTGATTCCTATCTTCATCGGTGAACTGTTGGAACAGGGAAAAATGTCCGTAAAGGTTCTGAAGACTAATGACACCTGGTACGGAATGACCTACCATGAGGATGTTGCAGCTGTAAAGAACAGTTTCAAGAAGATGTTGGAAAACGGCGTGTACAAGGCTGACCTGTTCAGTGATCTCTAAACAATGATGAAAGAAACTATTGATTTATTCGGGAAGATTCTCACAAACATTCTGACGGCTCTCTACGAGCCGTTTGGATTCTCGCTCCTGATTTCCTTCCTGGCCTTGTTTTTCTACCTATATGCATATGAGCCCACACATGCTGGCAAAGGGCTGGAAGAGCGCCATAGTGACTTGGTATCAGAAATTTAAAGAGAGTGCGTGTTTTTCCGAAAGTTGTTCCTATTGGTTTTCGTGACTTCGATGATCCTGTTTAGAACTCTGCTAAACCGCAATCTGTGGATGAATCCGTTGTCCAATGTCATGGGCGGATGGAGTATTTGGGAGACCGTGAACGGCGAGCAGAAACTGACTACCGAGTGCATCGAGAACGTGATCATGATTGTGCCGTTTTTGGCAATAGTGATGTGGACGTTTGGAGAGAAGATTGGGAACGGTTGGAAGAAAATACTGTGGTATAGCGGAAAGATAGCGTTCGTCTTCTCGATAAGCATAGAGATGCTGCAATTGTTCTTGCGGCTCGGTACGTTCCAGCTATCGGACATCTTTTACAACACAGTCGGCGGAGTAATCGGCGGCGTGTGTTACTTGGAAGTCATTAAGGTAAGAAAGCATCTGTAAAATTGAGCGATGCCGTGGATATACTTAAGTTATGAGAATATATAGTTCTTTTGCTGCTAGAAGAATCGAAAAGATTGTGTATATCGAATTTGAAAATTGCAGCATGAGTACGAGAAGATATATTTTATAAAAAAGGTACACGGTTAGAGGGGAAAGAAAAATGCCACGTCATTCCACTTTTGAATTAAAAGGTGCTCCGTTGCATCAAAAAGGAAAAATTCTTCGAATGTCAAAGGCATATACAAACCAGGATTTTGCGAAACCGACAGTCCTTACAGATGACGTGTTTCCGTATGTGACATTTTTTACGCATCGCACGGAAAAAGCCTTGAAATTCATTAACCAAGATAATGTAACAAAAATATGGAAATCCGAATCAGTTTGGCTATGAGTTTTATTGGAAACAGGCAGAGATATTTTATAAAGCAGCCAAGGAACTTCCTTTTGAGGCATCACCTGTGGCGGCATATTATTGTATGTTAAATGCGGCAAAATCATATTTGGCATATAAGTCAACCACGGCAGATGATTTTGTAGATGAATTTTCACTGCATGGAATATCAGAGGATACAAATGATACAGGCTTGGATTTAGACAGCATTATGGTTAAACATAAACAAAAAAGGGTGTTTTTCCTTTATTCGCTAGGACACTGGATTCTGACTTTAATTTGATTTGGCCTGATGGGCAAAAGTCATATTCATTAAAAAGTCTGCTGTATAATCTGGCGTTTGTGCACCGTGCATACTCGATGACCTATACAACACGTTCTAAAAAAGTTGATGAACTTTTTTGCCACTTTATGCAGGTGATATGCCTAAATATTATCAGGGAAATGATGGAAAGGCGTACTTAAGAGTTGAATTGGAAAAAGAGTATTTTTGCAGCAAACGCACAGACAATACCAAGTCAGATTTTGACGACTGTTAATCAGAATTTTAAATTATATGGAAATCTAGGCTTCTGTTTGATTAGCAAAGATGGTGCGAGATATAACAGTTCAAGCATATCAATAAGTGAATTACGAAACAACAATCAAAAATATAGAAGGTATTTTTTCTTATATTCGCGGCTCTAAAAGGCTATGGTATTTGAAACGTACTGAACTTCAAAATGCACAGGGACCGGAGGTTATTAATTTAAGTGATTTGACTATAAATATGGCGGCAATGCATAGAGTTAGTGAGATTGCGAGATATAAACCTGAGCAATTAAATCGACTGATGAAATCGAAAGAAAACTGGCTGTTACACGAGTTTATCGCACAGGCATTAGACCAGTTTATTGATGAGTTGGCCGCGGAAATAACAAAGCAGGACATCATGAATGTAGGGCAAAAGAATAAAGAATATCCATATTGCACTCACCCCAACACCATGCTATACTTAAATAACTATAACAGGAAAGAGGTTATCACCTATGCCCAGAACTAAAGGTAGCAAGAATAAACCCAAAACTGTGACTGCTGATTTTGCGACACAGATTGCAGAAAAGCAGTCCGCAAAGGAAGCACTTCACAGCTGAGATTGCATCCATCACCGCGAACATTGACACTTTAAAGTCTGATCTGAAAGCAAAAAAGACTGCTTTGAAGAAGGCCGAAAAGGAAGTAGCAACCCTGGAAGCAAAGAAGGCAAAGGCAGATACTAAGGCGGCTGAAGAAGCTAAAAAGGCTGAAGCAGAGGCTGTGCTGAAGAAGCTGCTGGCAAACGGTATGAGTGCAGATGAGATCCTTGAAAAGCTGAAATAAACAAGAATCCAAGAAAAAAAATAAATGCCGTGTGGACAAACGAAACCTCAGGAGTTCACACGGTATATTTTGAAGATCATTATATAGTTTATAACGAAAATAAAAAGAAGAACAAAATTAAAAGAAATGGGGCGGAGAAAATATGAACTTATCTAAAAATACACCACATTGCAATCATTGTATCTGATTACGACGCAGCTAAGGATTTTTATGTGAACAAGTTGGGCTTCTCTATCATCAGAGAAAACTACCGCCCGGAGCGGCAAGGACTGGAAGCTGGATCTGCGTGTCAATGAACACACAGAGCTTGAGATTTTCGCTGAGGAAAATCCTCCCGAAGCGTGTGAACCGCCCGGAAGCCTGTGGGCTACGTCATCTTGCGTTCTGCGTGGATAGCGTGGAGCAGACGGTCAGAGAACTGGTAGAAGTTGGCATTGAATGTGAGCCGATTCGAGTTGATGATTATACCGGCAAGAAAATGACTTTCTTCCATGACCCGGACGGACTGCCGCTGGAGTTGCACGAATAATTATGGGAGAGAAAAGAGCATATAAAGCCAGAAAGTCCGGTGGAGGCCGGAAGAAGCTGAAGCCGGAGTATGATGCCGGGAAGAATATGAAAGAGCAGATGGATGCTGCTGTGGCACTTTATGATTCTGAGATGTCCTTGCAGACCATCGGTGAAGAACTGGGATTAAATCCAATAAAGGTACGGAAGCTGCTCATCACGGCTGGGGTGTATGAATCGGAAGTGGCGGAGAAAGTTCAGGATGCCGATGGAAAATCAGCTTGCTCATGCGATAACGCAGACGGAATATGATTCGCGTTATGATAAGGCTGCCAAGAAACTGCTGGCCAACAAACAGATTCTGGCACAGATTATGAAAAACTGTGTGAATGAGTACAGTGCCTGTTCCGTAGACGAAATTGCAGAGAAGTATATCGAAGGAACGCCAGAAGTGGGCACAGTTGGCGTTCATGTTGATGATACAAACAGACCCCAAAAAACTTCTGACGTAATTGCTGGTAGCAATAATGAGGATTCTACGCTGACGGAAGGAACCATCAATTATGATGTCCGGTTCGATGCAATTGCACCAGCATCAGAGGGTTCTGCTGCACAGAAAGATGTGATACGGCTTATTATCAATGTAGAAGCGCAGACTGCTTTTAATCCGGGATATCCTTTGACAAAGCGCGCAATCTATTATTGCAGCAGAATGATCTCTGCACAGCACGGCCCGGTATTCACGAACTCAGAGTATGGGAAAATCCGAAAAGTGTACTCTATCTGGGTTTGTACACATCCAACTAAAGAGTTTCAAAACACTCTGATTCGTTATTCTATCCGACCAGAAGCAGTTGATTGGAAACGCTGTTGAAAAATCGGAAAACTACGATTTGATGAGTGTTGTAACGATTTGTCTTGGGAGAACCGGGTACGGAAAAACTATACAGGAATTGTGAAATTTATGGATGTGTTGCTCTCTTCTTCCAGAGCAGCTACTGAGAAAAAAGAAAATTCTTGAAGAAGAATTTGGCGTTGCAATGAATGAAGAGCTGGAAAGGGAGGTGCTTGTTATGTGCAACCTTAGTCAGGGCGTAAAGGCCGAAGGCATCAACATTGGTGAGATGCGGATGTTGGTGCAGCTTGTTCGAGACGGTGATTTAAAAATAGAGCGCGCTGCTGAAAAAAGGCAAAAATGACAGTGGAGCAGTTTAAGAAAGTGATGGAAAACACCCCGCTGCAGGCAGTCTAAGATAAAATCATATAAGTAAACAGTTAAGCCCTACAAGGCTCAGAGCGGTTCGATACCGACTGAAAGCCTTGTAGGGCTTATTTTTTTTGCTTTTTTCAAATTTATTTGTAAAAAATGTTGTCCAAGACTTGACATCGGCCGGCATTGATTGGCAGCGCGAGAAATGGCAATCAGGACTTGGTTCTAAGTTTATCCACCAAGGCGAAAAAATGCTGCGAAATATGCGGACGAGGTCATTGTTCTGAGCAAAGGAGTGCAGGACTATTTTAAGGAAACTTATGTTGATGATACAAACAGACCCAAGAAAACTTCTGACGTAATTGCCGGAAGTAATAATGAAGATTCTACGCTGACGGAGGGAACCATCAATTATGATGTTCGGTTCGATGCAATCGCACCAGCATCAGAAAGGTTCTGCTACACAGAAAGATGTGATACGTCTTATTATCAATGTAGAAGCGCAGACCGCTTTTAATCCGGGATACCCGTTGACAAAAAGCGCGCAATCTATTATTGCAGCAGGATGATTTCTGCACAGCACGGTCCGATATTTACAAATTCGGAATATGGGAAAATCCGAAAAGTGTACTCTATTTGGGTTTGCACACATCCAACCAAAGAGTTTCAAAATACTCTGATTCGTTATTCCATTCGGCCAGAGCAGTTGATTGAAATGCTGTTGAAAAAATCGGAAAACTACGATTTGATGAGCGTTGTAACGATTTGTCTTGGAGAGCCGGGTACAGAAAACTATACAGGAATTGTGAAATTTATGGATGTGCTGCTCTCTTCATCCAGAGCAGCTACAGAGAAAATTTTTGAAGAAGAATTTGGCGTTGCAATGAACGAAGAACTGGAAAGAGAGGTGCTTGTTATGTGCAACCTTAGTCAGGGGGTAAAGGCCGAAGGCATTAGCATTGGTGAGATGCGGATGCTGGTTAAGCAGGTGAGAAAGGGCCGCGTGACGATTGAAGAAGCAGCGGAAGACGCTGGAATGACAGATGACAGTAGAAGAGTTCAAGAAAATCTTGGGAAATACGCCACTGCAGGCGGTATAAAATAAGAATTATATAGAGAAAACAGTCAAGCCCCTACAAGGCTCAGATCGGTTCGGAACCGACTGAAACCCTTGTAGGGCTTATTTTTTGTAATTTTTTTGTTCCTTGCTTGACAACCGCATATGGACAACCAGAAAAAAGCCTGAATTCATGCGGGTTTGCGCGGCTTGACCTTTTCACCTCAACTTATTTCTGCTTGTCACGGTGCGCTAGGGCTAGCGTGCTTTCAGGGGTTAATGGCTTCTGGTTGCGCTCTATACTTAACCCATCACAGCGAAAGCTGATAGAGCAGAAAACAAAATAAGGAGAATATGAGGACAAGCCTGCGTATAGATTGTTGCTGCAATCTGTATACAGGCTTGTTGTTGTGCTATGAAGTAGGAAAGGTGAATAGTGAAAGACGAGCATGACAATTTAAGGAAAAAAACTGCTGGGATTGTGTATCTGTGCCAGCATTTCGCGGTTTGCCCGGAATTTTTCGGATTGTATGTTCTTCCAATCTGGCCTATGGAAAAACGAATCAAGAAGAACGAAAAGAGCAGCCAACATAGAAGTCAAAAATTTTTTTTTTTTCCCCTCTAGCGGAGATGGCTTTGAGGCCAAAATGTGACCCAGTAGGTCACATTTTATGAACAAGTGACCTGCTGGGTCACAGAAAAATTATCTGACAGGTGTATAATAAAACCATAAAATTGAACAGCACGATAATGTGAGTGAGCGTTGAAGTGAAAAAGTTACTGACGCTGTACAGCGGGGTTCAGTTAGCGGATGTACTTTCATTTGTATGGGAAAAATATGCTTCAGATCAAGCGTGGAGGCTGTGAAGATTACATTTCTACTGAATCTCTGGTGGAGCGCATTCACGGCCTGCCCGTAAAGAGTATCGAATTTTTCACAGCAGAGAACCAGCGAAAAGATGCCTGAAGTAGAATCCTTCATCGGACACTGAAAGCGCAGAGGTGGGAATCTTAGGCGGCACCTGGTTAGCCGATCAGCTCCACCAGACGTTCTTTTTGGGTCTACAATATAATATCTGTTTGTTTAGAGCTGGACAACGGCTATATGGAACTGAAGTACGAAGTAAGATCGACGAGCTGAAACAGGGCATCACCGTCGACG
>VOFJ01003001.1_pt1 | contig 19168 bp, 31 predicted proteins | sample 5384081 | NCBI WGS metagenome assembly VOFJ01 (sample SAMN12384729, study PRJNA508395) | human gut metagenome | isolation source: healthy gut I | host: Homo sapiens
CCGCCCTTTCACGGCGGTAACAGGGGTTCAAATCCCCTTGGAGTCTGGAGAAAAAAAAATAAAATGGCAATTTGGTGTGGCTTTTACTCTGACATTTGGTGTATAATACAGTTTATAAGTATTGTGCCGATGTGGCTCAATTGGCAGAGCAGCTGATTTGTAATCAGCAGGTTATCGGTTCGAGTCCGATCATCGGAACTTATTGGACCTTTAGCTCAGTTGGTTAGAGCAACCGGCTCATAACCGGTCGGTCCTGGGTTCGAGTCCCCGAAGGTCCATTTAAAATTTAATATTATTTTGGCCCAGTGGCTCAGTTGGTTAGAGCGTCGCCCTGTCACGGCGAAGGTCGAGAGTTCGAGTCTCTTCTGGGTCGTTGCTGTTTTTAACAGCTAATTTAATCTTATCTTTTAAGGGATCTTAGCTCAGCTGGGAGAGCATCTGCCTTACAAGCAGAGGGTCATAGGTTCGAGCCCTATAGGTTCCATATGCCGCAGTTTTGGCGGAACTGGCAGACGCCCGGGACTTAAAATCCCGTGGGTAGTGATACCCGTACCGGTTCGATTCCGGTCTGCGGCATGACCTGAAACCCTTGATTTTCAAGGGTTTTTTGATGTCTGGATATATTTACACCCTTCTGGATCACCTCTTATTTACCCCCAAAATGGATTTTGACAGCAGATTTGACAGCAGATACAAAATATTTAAGCAGCTTCAAAATAATATTCTGGTATAATATTCACTTTTTTATAGCTGGAAACTGGAATTTCCATGCTTGATAGTTTCAAAGGTTGCGCTTTCAAAAATAAAAGTAAAATAATAGCTTGCTTTACGTAGTCAGCTGCAATATTATTAAAATATTACTGTAGATGAAAAGAATCTGACAGGAGGTAGCAACTTGATTAGACAGGAAGTATTAATGCTATTTGTACAAGGGACTAAAAAAATATTAAAAAATAATCTATCCAAACTTATTGTCTATGGTTCTTATGCCCGTGGAGATTATAAGGAAAATTCGGATATTGATGTTATGATATTAACACCTCTTTCAAAAGAAGAAATAGAGCAGGTCGAAAACAGTATTTTTGATCTGGCGTTTGATCTGGAACTGGAGTCGAGGGATTGTAATAAATCCAGTTCTGGAGAATGAAGCACATTACAGATACTGGCTGGGAGCATTGCCGTTTTATGATAATGTAGAGAAGGAGGAATTGTAATTGGATGAGAGACAAAAAAGATTTAAGCAATTATCGAATTACACAAGCTGATGATAGTCTGAAAGTAGCTGACTATTGTTTAAAAAGAAACCAACGAGTCTATTTATATCACCCAAAATGATGAGGGAGATATGGTAATTAAGAGTATTGATACATATGAAAAGCGTGAACAGTTACTTCGGTTACGTGCCAGAGTACTTCAGGCTGAGTGGGAAAAAAGAATAGATGGTGCCAAAACTATGAGTGCAACTGAAGCACGAAAAAAAAAATTTGAGAGAGAGACTCGGAGAGCTGTAGAGTTGACTGTCTGGATAGATACATGTGAAGTCACTGGCAACGTTCCGCGAGGTGTTTTTGTGGACAAAGTAAGCAATAACATTTTCTCTTCATTTACTGGCACAAGTAATAGTGCAAACCGGTTTTGGATGGATTATTATTAGTATAGAGAATACATGGTCAATGGAAGGAGAATTTTTCCAATATGTGTTCTTTACAAGAATCGAAAACAAAAACAGGTTTTGCAGAGGAGGATGTGTATGAAGCAGGATAAAAAGAGAAGCGGAACAATATATTATATTCGGTATTAGGTTTCGTCCTGGGCATTGCCATGTGTGGTATAGGAATATATGGTATGATTTTAAACAGAATTGAAAGCCAGGAGTACAAAAAACACTACAGACAAACGAGAGGTTATTGCAGTTGTAGAATCCTGCCGTGAGATTGATAACAGTGATGATAAAGACAAAAATAAAAAGAATTCAAGATCAGTAAAATATCGGACCAAATTGGCATTTGAGGTTGATGGAAAAGCTTATGAAGGAGAAGAAACCTATAATCAGAAAGTATACGTTGGTGATAAAGTTAAGGTCGAGGTTTATCGGACTTCAAAAAGGAATTTATAAACTCCCGCCCATATAACAATCTGGTAAATTTTGTGTTTTATTGTGTGGCAATTCCATTAGGCTTTATCATTGCAATAGCCTCTGTTTACAGTATAGGGCTGATCGTCAAAAAAAAAAAGAATAAGATCATAGGATTCAGAAATGCTCCCTACTGGGCAGGAATGTGAAAAGAACAAAAACCTGTCATTCAGAAGGGAGCATTTTTATAATTGTGAATAAGTAGGATCAATCAAAATCTCTGGTAATGTTTGTAAGCCATTTTCTTCTGAAATAGTGAATAAATACCACAGGCATTTTTTCAAGTTCATCCAAAGACATTACAAAGTATACCCAGATAGGCGGCAGTTTAAAAACATATGCGGCAAGAAATGTGAGAGGAACTGCTACAAGCCACATAAATATGGAATCAACGATCATTCCAAATCTGGAATCACCACCACCTCTGAAGCAGCCGCATATAAGACAGGTATTAATACCTTCTCCAACAAGACGCCAGGTCGTCATAATGATAAAAACGCCAAGATAATAAATGGCCGTTTCTGTCAGCTTATCCCGATAAAAATCCAGTATCGGGGGGCGAATCGCCAGAATAACGGCACATCCGATCAGGCTTACAATAATGGTTATTCTGAGCATCCGTTTCCCATATTCTCTGGCTGTATCAATGTGATTTTTCCCCAGCTCCCGACTGATAATAATGGTAGTAGCGTTGGCAAAACCCCGACAGGCGATAGCACCAATGTTTACCACCATAACAGCGACGGCATTTGCAGCAACCATGTCATCTCCGATATGCCCAAGAATTGCTGCAAATGCTGAAGTGGCAAAACTCCAGACAACATCATTTATCACGGCTGGAGTGGCAATTTTCATAAAGTCCTGAAACAAAATGCCTGATTTCGCAAAGAAGTATTTTATTCGGAATCTCACATTTGATTTGTTCAAGGAGTAGATGAGACAAATCAATACCTCTGCGATTCTGGCAATCACAGTACCAAGAGCAACACCGGTAACGCCAAGCTTTGGAAGTCCAAATAAGCCAAAGATGAAGGTGGCATTACAAAGTACATTGACACAAAGGGAGACAATGTATGTAACAGAAGGCAGCATTATCTTTCCGATACTTCGAAGGGCACTCAAAAAACCTTAGAGAATCCCATAAACATAAGTGAAAATGAAAGTACTCTCAAATACTCACTTCCAGCAGCAATTGTATCAGGATTGTCTGTAAAAAATCTTCATAACCATAGTTGGCATGGAAAAGGAGATAAGGAAAAATATCAGAGAGATAATTAAGGTGCATCGCTCTGCTAAGCCGAGAATCTTTTCCACAGTCTTTTTTATCACCTTTTCCCCAGTACTGGGCACACAAAACCGGAAGTACCGGTGGCCATACCATAATATAGACAAAAAAGAATAAAAGTATATTGGTTAGCAAGCGATGAAGCCGACATGGCAGTCTGGCTTACATATCCAAGCATTACAGTATCAGCAATATTCACCAATGTTGAAATCAAATTTTGAATCATAATTGGAAATGCCAATATTGATGCATATTTTAAGAAATCTTTTTTATTTAGCATGTTACAGTTTTCCTTAGTTCTTACAATTTATAATATGATGATACCAGGGTCAAAAGGTCAGAAAGCCGATGCAAGCTTGCTTGCAGGAGGCTTTTTGACCTTCTTGACCCGCCAAAAACATGAGTAAGGAGCCATTTTTCGCGGAAAAATGAGCGGATTACGAATGTTTTGGAGGATTGCGGAGCAGCGTAGCTGCGTAGCAATCCGGGTATCAAATGAGTGTCAAAAGACCTTTTTGACACTCATATCATTTTATTACAATCAATGAAACAGAGAAAGTGATAAATTATAGTTTAACATATCCGATTAGAATATGCTATATAAAATGTTAAAATAGGACATTGTGAAATTACTTTTTTTTAGCTAAAATGTGAGTGTGCAAAACTTTTGGTTGGGAGTGTGAGAATATGACAAAAGATCTGACTACTGGGAAAATCATGCCCATTCTTGTTAATTTTACAGTGCCTCTTGTTTTGGGAAATTTGTTTCAGCTGACCTATAATGCAGTTGACAGCATTATTGTAGGGCATTTTGTAGGAAAGGAGGCCCTGGCGGCTGTGGGAATCTGTAATCCGGTCAGTACGTTGATGATACTATTTCTGAACGGATTGTGTATGGGAGCCAGTATCCTGATGGGGATTCAGTATGGAGCGAAAGATTATGAGACTTTGCATAGACAAATCAGTACAACTCTGTTGTCTGGTGCGTTTTTTTCATTTTTTCTCACATTGGTTTGTGTAATATTTGCTGTACCCATTCTGCTGTTATTGCAGGTGGATCCATCTATTATGAGTAAGTATGACAGTGCAATATTTGCGGATTATTTTTCTGGGATTAATGTTTACATTTTTATACAACTTTTTTTCAAGCACCTTAAGGGCATTGGGAGACAGTGCATCCCCTTGTACTTTCTGATTATCAGTGCAATTCTGAACATTTTCGGAGACCTGTTTTTTGTTATTGTATTAAAGGCTGGAAGTAATGGATGTGCAATTTCCACAGTACTCAGTGAGGCGCTCTGCTGTCTGTTTTGTATTATCTATATACAGAAAAAAAGTACCAATTCTTCGGCTTGGGAAAAAATGGCTGGTTTTTGATGCCAGGCTTTTGAAAAAAACCATTGCTTACGGTGGGCATCTGCCATGCAGCAGGCAACTGTACAGATGGGAAAAATCGCAATACAGGCACTGGTTAATACAATGGGAGTATCGGTAGCAGCAGCCTTTGCAGTGGTTAATCGCATTGATGATTTTGCCATCACACCGGAACAGAATATTGCCCATGCGATGACCGCATTTAATGGCTCAGAATAAAGGAGCTGGAAAAAAAATGACCGTATGAGGGAAGGCTTCCGATGTGGAATGATACTGGAGCTTGTTTATGGAGCAGCAGTTATGCTGATCTGTCTGGGATTTGCCAGACCATTGATGTCATTATTTGTAAAAGATGAGGAAGTTATCGGACATGGAGTGGTTTATCTCCACTTGATTGCGGGAATGTATATTCTTCCCGCTATCACAAATTCGCTTCAGGGGCTTTTTCCGTGGAATCGGAGATCTGAAGGTGACCTTGATGAGCAGTTTTACCAATATGACAGTCCGTGTCATTGCAGCGGCACCGATGGTTTTGTTATGGAATTTTGGTATTGAGGCACTGCCATATTCCTATCTGGCAGGATGGATTGCCATGCTGCTTGTAGAGACACCTTTGATGCTTCTGAATTTACCGAAAAAGTAAAAGAAAGGACATCCTGAAAAAAAACGGATGTCCTTTTATGAAAAGAAGTGCATATTATTTGCGAAAGAGACGTTTGACAAAAGCCAGAAGATCAAAATGCCGAGTCTTCGTATAGTCATTTATAAAATTGTCACAATACATATAACGTTCTGATATGATCCATTCTGGAACGGGAAGTGCATCCAGGGAACTTGTATATTCTGCGAATTTCATATTCACGCCTCCTTTAATTTGTTTTTTAAGTTACTTATATTCTAGCACAAAATTAAGGAAAAACTATGGGGGGCGGATTCTAAAAAATCAAGTGGAAAATATGTGCTGCCAACACAAAATATATGATATAATAAAGGAAAAAAAATTTGAACATTTTACAGAATGGGTTAGGGAAACAAAAAGGGAGGTTTTATGAGTTTTACAATACAGGATATGATGCTGACAGCAGAAACAAGATATGAAATGAAGTTTCTGGCCGGAAAAAATGGATGGTCCAATTCAATCAGCTGGGTACATCTTCTGGAGGATACAACGATCATACAGAATTTCTGGGGGAAAGGAGCTTGCAGTGACAACCGGGCTTGGCTTTCCGGAAAAAGAAGACTGGATGCATCTGGCACAGCAGCTGAACCGGTATCATGCATCAGGGCTTGTTATCAATGTGGGACAGTACATTTATGAGGTGCCGGAAGAATTGAAAGCATACTGTGATGAAAATGACCTTCCGCTACTGACTGTGCCCTGGGAAGTGCATTTATCAGATATGATAAAAGACTTCAGTATTCATGTATTTTTGCAGGATACTACAGATGAGCAGATCGCATCCGCCCTGATTGCAGCTATTGAGACTCCGGATAATCGGGATGCATATAGAAAAAGATTTATTACAGTATTTTTGATGTAGATGGAAGCTTTCAGGTGCTGCTGATGACTTGTGAGGGGCTGGACTCCATGGACACAGTGGAGCGAAAAAAAGCTGTCTTATCGAATACAGGTATATCTGGAGGATATCACTCACAATGGAAGCTTTTTTTTTTATTACAACTCTGATTTTGTGCTGGTAGCGAATGCACTTTCGGAAGAGTATTTGTGCCGCCTTGTAGAGGGTGCCATAAAAAGAGGAAAAAGACGTATGCCAGGACTGCAATTGTGCGTGGGAATCGGGAGCAGATGTATGGATATTTCCCAGCTTTCGGTAAGTTATCAGAGGGCTAAGGCAGCAGCACACATAGCGATGACACAAAAGAAGCAGGTGGTAAAGTTTGATGACTGCGGGTTGTTCCGTCTGCTTTATATGGTGAAAGATAAAGAAATACTGAAGGAAATGGAAACAGAATGTCTGGCAGCATTGGAAGAATACGACAGAAGATATCATGCCGGTTATGTGGAAACTCTTCAGTCATATCTGAAGCATAATGGAAGTATTCAGGCTGTGGCAGCAGAATTGTATACGCACCGCAATACGGTGCTGTACCGCATTGGAAATATCAGGAAAATTCTGGGAAATGAGTTGAAAACGCCGGAAGAGAGACTGCCCTATCAGATTGCATTTTATATCAGAAATATGCATATGGGCAGATATAAGTATTGCGCAGTAATGTTTTTTTTCTTGTGCATAGTGTAGCGCAGTCGTATAATAGAAGCAGTTTTTTTTACATAAGTAAGATTGTAAAAAGCAATCAAGGCAGGAAGGAATGGACATATTGCAAAACCAATCAATGTTGATGTAATTCTGGAAAATCTGGACCGGATTTTGGGAAGATAAAGCGGATAAAATGAAGGGGAAATACGTGTGAAAAGCACATAAAATAATGCAGGTCTTGTTCAGACCTGCATTATTTTATGCAACAGGGCGGAGTGTAAATTACTTTGTGTAAACCTCTCAGATTGATGATGAAATCGTAGGTTTATAGAATGCAAAAATTCCTACCAGACAGTATTTTTTTCTATTATCTGGAAAATTTATCACCGTAATGAATATGCATGTCCTTCCAGTCCATAAACAATACGTAAAATACTTTCCCGTATTGCGGGCTCTCTACAATTCTTCCATGATCAAGAACAGAAAAATAAGTTCCGTCAGCTTTTCGAAGATGAAAGTGAATATAGTCATTTTCATTACCACTGTCAATCTGTTCCCAGATGCTTGCTTCTATCTGTTTCTGCTCATCCTCCCGAATCAGGTTATGAAAGCTTTTGTTTGTAAGTCTGAAAGAGTTCGCCCATATCTTTATATCCGGACATATGAAGAAATTCATCATTTGCAAAAAATAGTTCATCATCTTCTTTGTCAGCTCTGTATATGACGAATGCACCTGGAAGATGTTCCGCGATATCCTTGAAGCGCAAATCCAAGTTGTTTGCGGGCACCTGACCGAAGACCTTCCCTGTAGGCCATACATCCGTATTTTTACCATGAGGTTTTATCTCATAAAGAGCTGCATCTGCACAGCGCATAAGCTGTGAATGGTTGGAGGCAAATGCCGGATATTCCGCATATCCAAGAGAAATAGAAAATGCTGTTCTATTCCCTTATACGAGAAGGTTTTGGCAGTCTGGTGAAGTGATCTCAGCTTTGTGCGTCTGCCTTCTTCAAAGGTACAATCAGGCAGAAGAATACAGAACTCGTCACCACCGTTTCTTCCAAGTCAGTACATCTGGTGGGAAAAAAGCCTTCATGTTGTCTGCAAGATTTTTTAAAGCCCTGTCTCCGTAATTATGCCCATAGATATCATTAATAAACTTGAAATCATCAATATCAAGGAGCGCGGCCACAAAATGTGTTTTTGGATTTTTTTGGCAATCATTTTTTTCTGCAAATTCATCAAATCCATAGCGGTTATAAATATTTGTAAGAGAATCCTGTGTTCGCCAGTATCTGAAATCTTTTTTTATTTTCTTTGGACACCAGCCATACCCGGGTAAGAACTGTCAGAAGCAGGATTACGGCAAGAAAAAAATTCCGGTGACTACAGCTATAAGTGTATTATTTCGCCATCCGCTTTGGGGGGGGTATTTCAAATCTCCAGTTCTCTGCGCCTATTTTAAAATCATAAGAAACCGGATGGGTTAACTTGCCCATCTGATTGGTAAACTACGTTATAAGTATCACTCCAGGGAGACGTCTGTTTTTGAAAGCTTGTATTCGTAGCCAAAATTTGAAAGTGCACTGATTGAATCTGAAAAAATATCCGGAACACGCAGAATAACAATAGTAAATCCCCAGAAATACTCATGTCCATTTTTATCTTTCAGGTATACGGGATTGCGGACTGCAATTCCATATCCTCCCTGTTTTAATTCGAAAGGACCCTGGGTAATGATTATATGGCTGTCTCTTGCATAGCAGGAAATTTTTCTTCGGTCAGTATCATGGAGCAGATCGATCTTACCTGCCTCATTTCCGTTCGCAGGATAAATATCGGTCACAACACCATTAGGAGCGAGTTGTATACTTTCAATAAAATCAGACATAAGATTTCCGGCAATTGTTTCAAACTGATTAATTTTCCATTTTCACTGATTAGGATCTGCTTTAGAGCATTCGTAATCTCAATTCCGGATGTAATTTCATTCTTTATGCGTTCACCATAGGTGGCTACATTTAATTGTGCTGTTATGTGTCTCTGCTCTTTTTCATGGGTGTCTGTTTTTGTATGCAATTAAACTAACAAGGCATATGCCCAGTAAAAAAATGATAAGAGGAACAAGTGTTTTCTTTTTCTTCACCAGGTTTACCTCGTTTTATCTGTTGGAATTTTTATAATAAGGCATTATATCACAGAAGTTTAAAATTAAAATAAATTTTCTGAAAAAAAATGACAATATATTTTTTTACTACGCTCTGGCGAAATATAAAATGAGTCAAGTCGAAAGTTGATAAAGAATGAAATTTGGCTTATAATTTATTTTACTAAAATAATGTCGGGAGGAGCAAGCAATGGATATTAATATGCAAAAAGAAATGAAGTACTGGCTCAAAATGTGATCAAAAGGGCTGGAATCCCGCAATATGTCGTTATTACGCCGCAGACAGAGAAGCTGCTGTAAAGCAGGCGCTGGAACTGATCCCGGAGGGCAGCAGTATCGCCATGGGTGGCTGCACAAGTGCTCATGAGATCGGACTGATCAAGGCGTTGGAGGATGGAAATTATAATTATATTAATCGTGCGAAAATGTCACCAAGAGAAAGCCTGATGGCAGCGTATGATGCGGATGTATTTCTTTCCAGCGCAAATGCCATTACCAGTGATGGTATTATGGTAAACATTGATGGAAATTCCAATCGGGTTTCCTGTATTGCCCAGGGACCGAAGAAGGTGGTTTTCATTGTGGGAATGAATAAGGTCTGTTCAGATCTTGACGCAGCTATGAAGCGGGCAAGAAATGTGGCAGCTCCGGCGAATGCACAGAGGTTTGAGGTGAAGACACCTTGCAAAACTGCAGGAAAATGCTTTGACTGTAAATCTCCGGATACGATTTGCTGTCAGTTTCTGATTACAAGATATTCCAGGCATAAAGATAGAATACATGTTATTCTTGTAAACGATATCCTTGGACTTTAAACGGTGCGCTTTATTATAATAGGGCATAGCTTAGAGCGTGCTTGAAAAATCATTTCCGCAGTCTGCACGCCCCACTTTGCAGAATGTCTTTTTCAAACACACTCCAAAAGAGCAAGTCAACGAACGGCCAGGAAAGGCGTAAATACACGCCTTTCTCGGCCGCTTTTGTCGAATTATAGGGAAAGTTGTCGGACGATTTTTGTTGCAAAACTCGATATAAAACGTAGAATAATGACGGTAAGTGTGAGAAAAATGGATTTTTTATCACTGCTTAAATTGTAACCCTAAAATAGCTTGGAATCACAGAAGAACAGCTTGTGTGATTCGGGAAAACGTTACCAATGAACCGTGATCTATAAGTACATATCAGGAGGAAATCAATAATGAAAATGACAACAAAAATGATTATGCTTCAGAACATTGAGAAAATGGTGATGGAGCAGCAGCGGGTGGATGAAAATGATTCCTACATCAGACAGGACAATGAGGATCTGAAGTATCTGGAAGAACGATATGACCAGCTGCAATTATCCCACACTGTAAAGCGTGTGATCGATGATTACATCGCCTGCCTGCAGACCCGGGACGAGAGATATTCAGATCTTGCTTATGCAGCTGGGATAAGGGATACTATAAGCTTACTGCAGGGGATGGGAATGCTGAATGGAACTGCTGCAATAAGTGGAAGTTTGTAAAAGTGAAATAAGTGAACTATAACTTTAGCGCATTAAAATGCAAATATTGTTATAAAAGATAAAAAGAGTTACTATAAGCATGACATCACCTGCGTGCAGGGATACTTGCGGAAATAGTAACTCTTTTGTGTATTAGAAGTTTTGTATCGTAGTATAAAAATTGATACTTAGGTAATTTTTTCGGTATTTACATAAAGCTTCTTTTATGATGAAATAAAGTTGAGTAAATATATGTATGGAGGGGTGAGTTTATGTACAATATTTTGATTGTGGATGATGAAAGAAAGAGCGGGAAGGAATTGCGCTTTTTATTAAAAGGTTTGGGTTTCCATTAAGAACAGCATTTGCGCAAAACGGAGAAGATGCGCTGAAAATAATGGAAAAAATCATTTTGACATTCTGCTCACAGACATAAAAATGCCCTATATGGATGGAATCCAGCTTATACGTGAAACGCAGAAAAAGAGGGCTGAATCAATATGCATTATTTACAGTGCATATGGTGAATTTGAATATGCACAGAATGCCATTTCATTAGGGGTACAGGAATATCTTTTGAAGCCAGTTAAACTGGATGCGTTTAAGGCTCTTTTGAAAAGATCATAGAGATCTGCCAGGAAAAAGAGATCGAAAAAGAAAAATAGAAATGATATCATACAGGCAGAAGGAAGAGGCCGCACAGCAAAAAAACTGAGCTGGAATCTGCTTAATTATCTGGAGTCCGAAGAACTGGAAGAGGGAACTTTAAATCATTGGGAAACTCTGGAAAATGAATTCATCAGTGTTGTGCAGAAAAAAAATCTGTATACCTGTAATTATTTCCTGTTATTCTAATTTGTTTTCTATTGAATGGGAAGAGTACCGAAAGATATCAGAGAATATTTTGGAAAAGAAACTGTGATCATTACAAACACAGATAACCAGATCGTAGTGTTATTGATCCGGGAAAGAGATTTTTATCGGACAGCAGAAACGAAAAAAAAAAAGAATGTGAGATATTGATTGAAAAATCCCAGAAAAAATATCGTGTAAACATTTTTGTTGTACTGGGAAAAAAAGACCGAAAGTCTTACAGAACTGAAAAAAGAATATACAGAATTGAAAGACCAGCTTGACTATCAATTTTTCGTATCAAAAGTATGGTATTGGTTCATGATGAAGATTATTTTTTAAAAAGGAAAATGATATGCTTTCCCTGTATTTTGAAAGGATATTTAACTGCGCCAGAATGCAGGATTATTCGGAATAAAGAAGGAATTTGTGAAAGTATTTGCCTATATAATGAAGCAGACTGGCTTTAGTTCAATTTATGTAAAAATATACTTTTACGGATGCGATGAAACAGATCAGCGAGTATACAGACTCTAATGTGGACATGGTACCCTGTATTCAGAAAATATATCGGGGCAAGGACACTGGAAGAGGTAAATAAGATAATCGAAAACGTTCTGGATAAAATGCAGGAAGAGAAAAAAAGAAGAGGTAAAAAGAAAACCGCCTGGTCCACATGGCAAAAGAACTGGTTTATGAAAAATACAGTGAAAGTGATTTAAATGTATCGTATATCGCAGAGCAGCTGCAGGTTATCTTCTGCCTATCTAAGTACTTTATATAAAATGGAAACTGGAAAAAAATCTGGTAAAATTTATTACCTGGTATCGTGTTGAAAAGTCAAAAGAACTTTGCGTCAGACAAATATGAAAGTAAGTGATGTGGCGGAGAAGGTAGGATACTGAATGTGTCTTACTACATTTCTATTTTCGAAATCATGAAGGCTGCAGTCCGGTGCAGTACAGGAAAAGGGTGCAAAATGGTGAATAGGATAGCAAAAAAAATCAACAAACAATCATTTTTGAATAAAGTAAGGATCATTTACACGCTGTTAGTTATGCTTCCTGTGCTGGTTCTGGAGATATTTGTATTGTACTCATCTACAAATTTTATCAAAGAACAACAGCTTCTGGGAAAAAGAAACCATTGAGCGGAACCATCTGAATATTGAGAATCAGATAAAGATGTGCGAAAAATCCGTATTATATGTGACCTGCAACAGTGTACTAAGGGAATTTCTCGGCTTAGATGATTCTGAGTATAAGAAACGAATCCAGATGACTTCAAATGTAAATAACGATTTATAACGCCTGGCTTTCCAACAGCTATTTTTCGAAGATGGAGGTTTATTCCGATAAAAGGATTTCCAATAATGATGCAGTATTCAAAAACTCTTCCGACCTGGAAGATGACAGCTGGTATGAAGCGAGTTGGAACAGCGCGGATACCTTATGGTGGAATGAAAATGGAAAATATTTTATAACACGTAGAATTGCCATGAGTCTTCCCAACCGGGTATATGGTGTTCTTAGGGCAGAAGTGAAAGAAAAAGTCTTTTCTGACAGCATTTCTATGTTTTCAGGAAATGCCAGTAGATATTCGGTGAAAAAATGGTCGGGGGCAGTGTTGTTGAGATACAATAATGAGGGAGAAGTTGACGAAAATAATGTCGGTTATGAAGAAAAAGAGATTTAAAAGACACTGATTGGAAAATTATTTACAGAATTGATAACTCTTATTTTTCAAGTGCTTTTTCATCCAAGGATCATTGGCTCTGTTGTGATTGTGGTTCTACTGTTGCTACTGGGATTTATAGGAGTTAATAAAAGTGCCAGATCTTTGCTGCACTATTTGTATCAGATTATTGACCATGTAAAAGTAAAAAGATGGAAATTTTGAGATTCAGATAGCAGAAAGTTCCCAGGATGAAATCGGGGAACTGGCTCGAAAATATTAATAAAATGCTGCGGAAAAATACAAACGCTTATCGATGAAGTATACAAGTCAGGAAGCTGGATAAAAAGAGTCTGGAACTGGATCTGCTTCAGTCAAAGATTAACCCGCATTTTCTTTATAACAATCTTTCCGCAATTAATTGATAGCCATTGAAAAAGGGGAAGACAGAATCTACGAGATAACTACGGAACTGGCTACTTTTTACAGGACTGCTCTTAACAAGGGCATAAACGTAGACCATTTGAATGTAGAAGTGGGAAAATATAAAGGCCTATGTGAAACTGCAGCTTATGGCGCACGATGAAGGCTTCGATGTTGAGTATAAAATTGAGCCCTCGCTTTTAAATCAGATGGTTCCAATTTTTATTTTGCAGCCTCTGGTGGAAAATGCAATTGAGCATGGCATTGACTGCATGAGAAAAAAAGAGGAAAAATATCCATTGAGATTTATGCAGAAAATAATGAAACTCTATATGACTGTCGGGGATAATGGACTTAAGTTGTATGAAAAAAAAATTGGTCGGGGGAAAAAAATGTCCCATGAAGAATTTGGTTATGGGGGTAAGCAATGTTGACAAGAGAATTCGTATTCTGTGTGGGGGAAGGATACGGTGTGGAAATTTTTTGCAGGTCAGGAGGAACTACCTCTATAATCAAATTACAGAAGATTTTATTACACTGGAACGAAAAGTATAGGATATAAATCTTAAAAATTTGATAATGAGATAAGTTTTTTTTTGTTATTTTTTCGTATCCTGTGAACGTTATACTTAAAGCAACTTAAAAATAAACGAAAGGGGTAGCAAAAAATGAAAAAGAAAGTGATTAGCATGTTTCTTACAGCATGCACTGTATCAGTAATGGTAGTTGGAGGCGGTTCCAATCTGGTTATGGCGGATGATGCAGGAGACGGTAACCTTGATGGGATGGTATGATGAGGATGACATGAATCCTATTCTGGAAAAGGTAAATGAGCAGATGGATGGGAAGTATGTGATTAGTACACATATGTTGCAAATACTGATTATAATAATGTACTTAGCACACAGCTTGCATCTGGAGAAGGCCCAGACATTATTATGGATGGAACAAACTATCCAGCCGAAATCAAAGCTGGTAACGTGGACGACATTTCAGATTACGATTTTGTAAAAGAGTTTAATGAGGGTGGAATGTCGCTTTGCAGTGCTGATGGAAAAAATTTATGGAATTCCTTCCTATGGATGGTTTTCCGGAATCTGGTGTAATGCTTCGATTCTTGAGGAATGTGGGGTGGAAATTCCCAAAACATTTGATGAGTTTGTAGCTGCTTGCGAGACTATTAATGAAAAAGGCTATACTGCATATGGTTTTGGGATTGCGGATGACTCAACTGCAACATCCAGCTTACTGGGGTATCTGGAAAATTTTATTATCACAACAATGAAGAAGCAAACCCCGATGGAACAGATTTTGACACCAAATTTGCAATGGGCGAAGTAACTATGGACGGACATATTAACGACTGTGTTAATAAAATGGTGTACATTAGTTGAAAAAAGGACTGATCGCTTCTGAATCTCTGGGAATTTCCTGCCAGGAAATGCTGAATAGCTTTAAAAATGGAGAAGTGGCTTTTCTTCATGGAGGTCCATGGCAGTATACAGAGCTGAAAGAATCCGGAGTTAATTTTAAAATGCTTCCGCAGCTTAGCGAAACAGGAGAAAATGAATACGTTTTAGGTGGACCAGCTGCATGCTTGGTATTAATGTAAATACGGAAAATCACGATGGTGCAGAAGCTGCTTTAACAGCATTGGCTTCCGTTGAAGTTCAGCAGGCATTTGCTGATGCAAATGTTGGCGGAACCAGCTATAGAAGCGGAGTTGAGGCTCAGATGCCGGAAGAGTATGAATATGTTGCAGATATTATTAACAATGGAAATATTGCATTCCCATCTGACAGATGGAGTGTAAATCTCCCAAGTCAGTCCTTGTTTGATGAGTTTACTGCTCAGCTTCGGTGTTATTTCCGGAGACACATCAGTGGAGACGATCTTGTGAAAGCTATTGATACAAAAAAGCTGACTCAATCAGATATGAGTAAATTGTAATCATTTAACAAATTTAAAATTATTCATAATTTATTAAACAGATCCTGCATTTAGCAAATGAGCTTTTTTGCAGGATCTGTTTTTTGTGCAATAGAGCTTCCTGTTATCAATAGAATTAACAAAAAGTAAATGGATATAAAAAAACGATAGTCATATAAATTTTTTTTGGATTTATGGAGAAAAAATCAAATTTATAATAGAAATATAAAAAAGAAGGAGGGCAAGGAGAGTATGAATGCCAATCATGTAAAAACGAAATCTGCCATATATTATCATGGCAATACCTGCGGTTTCTATATTTTCTGTGTTTTTTATCATTCCGCTTATTTTTACTACAAAAAAATACAGTTTTTATAACTGGACTAATTTTTTCGCCGGATATTGTTTTTTCGGGACTGAAAAATTATAAACAGCTTTTGGCAGATGGAATTATTTTGAAAGGATTAAAGAATACCCTGGTATTTGCAATTCTTACAGTATCCATTCAAAGTTTAATTTCTCTTCCTGTATCAGTGCTTCTGAATTCCAAATTAAGAGGAAGAACAATTTACCGAGGAATCTTTTTGCACCCGCAGTATTAAGCACCTTGGTTGTTGGATATCTTTGGAAATATATCCTGTCTGCAAGTGATTATGGTTTGATAAACCAGGTGCTTTTGAAACTGGGATTTGAAAAAAAATCAACTTTCTCGGAAATGGAAAAAATCGCTATATTTTCCATAATTGCAATTTCAGTGTGGCAGTGGTTTGGATGGTCTATGGTAATTTACATAGGAAGTTTGCAAAGTATTAGTGGAGATCTTTATGAAGCTGCTTCTGTGGATGGAGCTAACAGTTGGCAACAGTTTTGGCATATTACATTACCAGGGCTTGCACCTGCCATAAAAATTAATTTTTGTAACAAGCACTATCTCAGTCTGAAAGTATTTGATCTTGTCTTGTCAACTACGAACGGAGGTCCGGCACATCAGACAGAAACTATTCTGACATTGATGTACTCAAAAATTTTCAGATGGAAATTTCGGTTATGCATCCGCTTTTGGAATTGTATTTCTGTTGATGACAATGGTTGTTTCCGCTGTAATGCTTGGAATATTTAAAAATGGGGAGGAGTATTTAAACTGATGAAAACGAAAAAAAATATTATGGAGATTTTGAAGCATGTTTATTTGCTAATTATCACGTTTATTGTTTTAACTCCTATTTATTATCTGCTTGTTACTACGTTTAAGTCGGGGAACTGAAGCGGCTGCAAAGCCGATGGCACTTCCGTCTTCCTGGGATATTACACCATATATCAATGCGTTTGAAAAAATGCAGTATCCAAGAGCGTTTGGAAATACTCTTATTATTACAGTATGTGCGGTATTTGGCATTGTGATGAGCAGTACCATGTGTGGATATGTTTTAAACCGTAAAGAGAAAAAAGTAAAATTACAAAAATTATTTTTCTGGTAATTCTTTCCGGAATGATGTTTCCATACCAGATGGCAGTTCTTGGTCTGTACAAGCTGGTAAGAAGCCTGGATCTAATGAATACGCTGACAGCAGTTATTTTTATTGATATTGCTATCAATATTCCATTTGCTTTTTTTAAAAAAATTTATTTCTTCAGTTCCAAATAGAACTGGAAGAAGCTGCAAGAATTGACGGTGCAGGAGTATTCAGAATTTTTGGTACAATTGTACTTCCATTGCTGAAGCCGATGATCGCTACAATCGTAATTTTAAATACTTTTAAATGTATGGAACGATTTTATGGGACCGTTGTATTTTATGCACAGAAAAGAGAAAAAGATGTTATTTTTGCAGGAAGTATATCGCAATATCGGTCAGTTTTCTACAGACTGGACTAGTCTGTTTCCAATGATGGTATTAGGTATATTGCCTCTGCTGGTTTTCTATATATTTATGCAGAAATATATTATCAGTGGTGTAATGGCGGGATCTGTAAAAGGATGATATATGGAGGATTAGGTATGGAATTTATTATTAAAGAGAATGAAAATCATCAGTTGGAAAGCATTGTAAACAAAATGACAAATATAAAATGAACTGGGTTGCCCCAGGTGAAAAATGGGGAGAAATGTTTCTTCCAGACGGAATTACAGGTAGAATAGAAAGAACGGCATCTACAGAAGGAAAGATAACTGAAAAATATATTTTCGTTAACAATCGGAATTGGGAGTATTTCCCACAAAAGGAGAAATTGGTATTGCAGTACCATTTTCGGATAATTATACGGCTGCTGAAATCTGTATGCGAGAGCGTTGTCATGCACACATCCGTTGTGGCGAAAGTCAGAGCTATATTGCCGGGATCAGAATGGGAGGAGAAAAACCAAATCTTGGGTTGGTTCTGAAAAAAGGAAAAATAGAAGATTACAGCATTATAAGAAATGAAAAAGAGCTCAGTAATGACCGTGGAACCTATTATATTAAATCGAAAATAAACAACTTAAAAACCAGGAGAAAAGAACTGTGATTCAATGGGATCTTTTCTGGTATGACAGTCAAAAGGGAGTTTGAGGAAAAACACAGCATGAGGAAAGGATTGTATGATAAGGAGATACTAGGTAGCGGCGAAGCGGACCGGGCACAAAGTATGAGCTGGAGCACAAGCTTTCAAACGGTAAGGATATTATTATTCTTGAGCAGACCACAGGTGCAGACAGCAAGGTGTGGTACAAGGCAAAGTACAATCTGGCAGCAAATAACGGAGTGTGTAAAGCTATATCAGGGTCTGATTTTGTATCAGCAGGTACCGGCACAGCTGCATCAGACAATGCGCAGACAGGGATGCTTCAGCAGACACCGGCAATGCGGATGCCATACAGCAGAATAATGAGGAACAGCTTGCCCTTGCAACCGCATCGGGGGAGCATATGCTACAGGTACGATTACAGGTGGCAATGTGTATGTCCGCAATGCCAGCAGGCACATCCGGCACTACAAAGGTTGTCTCACTCAACTGGAACCATCAGGTTGACATAATTGGAGAGACCAGGGTAAACGGTGTGGTATGGTATAATGTCAAGGGTACTTTAAACGGCAAGGCATTTACGGGCTGGACTATCAGTACATATATAAAGGTGACATACAATAATAGCGGAGACAATACTGATTTTGTCACGGCTATGAAGAATGCAGGCTTTCCTGACAGTTATATTGCAAACCTTACAGCTCTTCACAATAAATTTCAAGCTGGACCTTTGAGGCTGTAAATACAGGTTTGAATTGGGATACGGTGATTGAAAATGAAAGTGTAAACGGACTTAATCTGGTATCCAAATCAGCAGACAATGCCAAGAAATCCACAGCTGCCGGAGCATATAACTGGTCAACAAATACGTGGGTTGCAGTACGAACCGGGATGGGGTGTCAGCAAGCAGTGCCTATATTGCTTATCTCATGGATCAAGGAATTTTTTCTTGATGAGACCAATATTTTTCAGTTTCAGAGTCTGGCATACAGTCCGAAATGAGGCACTTGAAGGTGTCAAGTCCATAAAAAGGCACATTTATGGAGGGAACAAAGACCTATTCCAACAATGGCGAGAAAATCAATTATGCAAGCACATTCATGGATGTGGCAAAAGAGCAG